>Ga0209671_1006184_pt1 | contig 12242 bp, 5 predicted proteins | sample WorMetHERISLAND2_2_FD_187401 | JGI IMG/M metagenome (GOLD analysis project Ga0209671, IMG submission 187401) | Marine gutless worms symbiont microbial communities from Max Planck institute for Marine Microbiology, Germany - Olavius geniculatus... | ecosystem: Host-associated > Annelida >...
GTGTAACGTTTTGTGATGTTTCTTCATCAAACTTGGAATAAATGAATAAGTGGATTTTTAATGCCTGTGGCTTCGTTAGCTTCGGTGTAATTAACTATTGTTTTAAAACGTTGCAAGGTTTTAATTTGTTTTATTGTTTTTAATAATAATTAAAGTTATAGGAGTTCAATAATATAACACTTCCCGTTTTCAACGTGAAGGCGAAGTACAGGTCTCATCTTGCAGCGATGAATACGATTAATATTTTGATTAAGATCTGCCAAAGTTCGTCAGTCCTAAGTGCCATTTTTGTATGAAGATTTGAAAACCGGTGTCGTGGGAAATTTGTCGCATTTGGAAAATTCTTCCCACATCCATATTGTCATAATGTAACTAACGCTAACCCTAACCCTAACCTTAACCCTAGCCCTAATCCTAACCCTAATCTGAACCCTACTCCTAACCCTAACCCTAAATTTAACCCTATCCTTAATCTTAATTAACCCTAGCCCATACTGCTGCGTGTGGCAATAATTTTCCGGTGCGACGAATTTTCCACTACACCGGCAACTGAAACACTATAGAATACTTCTTATACGTTTACGGTTGAACATTGCTGTTGTTTTCTGTATTAATGATCGCGCATTAAGGCGCTGAACGAGTATCGAATTTCCGGTGACTACGTTAAGAATTATCAGAACGCCGTCAGCACGATCTCTAGATGTAGTCGTTCCAGTGAAATGTTCGTCAGTATGTCCACGGTAAGCCGCCTCCTGCTGTAGAAGAGATTTCGCAAGGTAGTGTAGCGACACGTTTCGGGTGTGGTGGAATCATAAGTGATTGTTCTGTTTTGGGTTTCTTCTTGTCTTGTGGAGTGCGTCTGTAAAAGAATTTTGAACATCGGCCGATATTTGGTTCAGTTATGTCCAAAAATCGGTGGTTTGCTTTCGATACTCATAATGAATTTTTATACGAATTTATTGCAAAGAAACCAAAGATTCTACGGTCACGCACGAGCGCTCCTCACATAGGCATAGATAAGACACCAATCTCAGCTCTGGCTTCCAGTAGGAGTACCCAAAATTTATCAGTTTTATCCTCTGATGTTTTTTTCTTTTTCACATAGGCTATTCATTTTTGGCATCTCGTTGGCTTTTAAACTTTTTTCCGTTATTTCTCCTAACAGGCATCAAATGTGCATTGCTGCTAAAATATCAGAAACGTCATTTAGGGGGAGCTGGAAGGGTCTACAGACCTCCAAGAATTTATGATTTTAATTTTTTTTCTCTGTAAATCGTACCTTTGAAACAACGTTACAGCTGAAAAAAATACGTTACGTATTATATATACGTTACTGAACCCCCAAGATTACTGAGACCCCAATGATTTACTGGAATGATGCCTTTGTAAAATACATATTTCATGGATATGACATCATTTCGTGCTCAAACTTAAATTTGCATTATCAGACAGCAGTAAAAAATTTGATGCAATGATCATGGAGAAGTTTAGTAAAAATTGGTTATTTACATTTATTGCAACGAAGTTACACGTGCACGATGTGTGTGTAATTTCAGAATATTGAAATACAAGGACAAAAGGACAGACTGAACCTTGAACGTAAGCAAAGTCAAACTCTCTTGTTCTACAATTTTTTCATTATCTGCTTAGAACTAGTAAATACAGTATTAACAGCATCGATTCTATGCTGGTGATATTAAATACTGTTACACACTTAAGCGGCTAATAATTTAAACTAGAAGGCGCTCGTGAGAGTGCACATCTCTGCCAAGTAAAGTGATTTAAACATTACTACTGTAAAACGTAGAAGTTTTCACAGGAGGGCGCCACTGTTCCTGCCGGATGTGCAGTGGCTTCTATCCCTATACCTGGTGTGCGCAGCTTGCGCCCAGTAAAAAATAGGCGGGGTTTGATAAGGTTGCAGATCAAAACTCCCCCTCTATTTTAACTGAACAAACTACACCCTCAACAAAACTTCCACCCCATTTTACTCCCCCCTATTTTTCAATCTGCACCCTTAAGAAAAATCCCCCAATTTCTTACTTCCCCCTAATTTTTACTGAACAAACTATACCCTTAACAAAACTCCCCCTATTTTTACTTCTTCCCCTATTTTTCAATCTAGACATTTAACAAAACTCCCCCTTTTTGTTTTCCCCCAATTTTTCACTGGGCAAACTACACTTTTAACGAAACTTCCCCCCTATTTTCTACTTTCCCCTATTTTTCAATCTACATCCTTAACCAAACTTTCTAACTAAAGGGGGAAGAAGCACAAAATAGAGGGGGAAATTTGAGTAAGAAATTTGGGAGGACCTGAGCCCAAAACTGGGGGCAGGAAGTTGTGCCCGATTTCGATTCCAGATTTGGGCGGATAGAAGCCACGGCGGTTGTGTATGACACGTGGAGATGATTATGAGTCATCGTGCACACACACACACACACACACCATCACACAAAAAAAATAAAACACAAAGATAGACCGACGAAAAGACAGAGAGACAGAAAAGACAATCGTTCATAAATAGTCAGTCAGTTAATGACATGCAGAGAATTCTCAAAATAAAGCATCACAGCACATTTCATGTGAGATCTAGAACTGTTCTTTGGCTTGTACTTATGCTGAAAGTATTGCACGAAATTACTGTCACAGTTAAACTATTTCAGGACATAGTCCAAGTACGTACTTTTGCCAAGCATGTTGGAACAGAAATTGAACTGAAAATAAATCGTACAAATATTCTAAAAGCAAGTCACCGCAGAAATACTCAGGTTTCTTCACTGATTCACTTCTCTTGAAACTAAAAATCTTCCAATAAGCGTCCATGTAGCATACACACAATTGATGCAGAGTATTTTTAGACAGTTTAAGACACCAATGCAGTATGTAATTAGAGGTACACAGAACGACTTGACTAACTGTAATTTAACAAACTCAGTACAATACTTTGCTCGCTGAAATAAGGTATTACATGCAGAATAGAACCTCCTTCTAGCAACACCATAGTCCACTATTAGCGCATCTTCAACTCTAAAATAGATACCTAGGTACCTAAAACATCGACTCTGGACAAAGGCGACTGGTACAAACACAAAAAATTAACATAATGAGGTTTCTTTTTACCAGCAATTGCATAAAGACTTAACTTATCATTGAAAAAAATATTATGCTAAACACCATATTGTATGCATTTACCCAACATACACTGCAATCCGCACGCAGATGGCGACAATAAAATTATATCATCAGCATACATAAAACAGCCCCAAAAATGCCAAGCTATAAACAACCAAAACCACTATTTAATAAACTAATTTTGTTTATGAAGACAACATGTCCAAAGTTAGTCTAGTTTAGCCTGATACCAAATGTAAACATTTAAGAAATGTTGCATACACATATCAAATAACTGAAAACATAAAATAAACACATGTACACACCGAATATCAAAGCACTATCTATAGCTAGTAGTTCACTGGATAAAGAACATCTAATGCTCAAAAACACAACGAGTAGCAACTGTCTGAATCTGGGTATGAATCTCACTGACAAGTCAACAGTAGCAACTCTGTCCAACAAGCAATTGTCTACAGATTGTTTGTTCTCTGTCTCAATCTTGCCTGGCAAAGATACTGACGTATCCCAGTTTAACAGAACATCTGTTGAAGTGTTTTACAACATAGTATTTACTTTTGAAATATTCACCACATGAGCCGCAGCAAAACTGTTTATAGTCCGAGTGTTTCAGCTGATGACGTTTCATATTGCTTGCTGTAAAGAAACTCTTTGAACATTCATCACAAACATACGGCTTCACACCTTCATGACGTAGCATATGTATTTTAAGGTGAGCACACTGGCTGAATTTCTTCTGACAAATGTGACATGTGAACCAAGTGCCTTCATTGTGTGACTTCAGCAGATGTCTCTTGAGATGGCCAGGTTGTCTAAAACAGTCCGAACAGTGTCTACATGAGTACGGTTTTGCACCAGTGTGAGTATAAATATGACGCTTCAGTACCTCGCTACTTTTAAACATCTTCCCACAGAAACGACAGTCATAAGGTCTTCTGTTGCTGTGGACATGGCGTTTGTGTGACTGCAAACTGCTGAAATGGCTGAAACTTGTGTCACACTGTGAACACATGTATGGTTTGTCTCCAGTGTGGACTCGCATGTGAGTGGTTCGATGTCCGGACTCAGCAAATGCCTTGCCACACTCCTCACATTTGAATGGTTTCTCTCCACTGTGAATTCTACTGTGAATAACCAGGTTACCTGATGTAGAAAATCGTTTGCTACAAACAGTACATTCAAATGGTTTCTCTCCACTGTGAATTCTACTGTGAACAACCAGGTTACCTGATGTAGAACATTGTTTGCTGCAAACAGTACATTCAAATGGTTTCTCTCCAGAATGACTTCGTCTGTGTACTGTTAAGTGTCCTTTGCTACTAAGACACTTTCCACATTCAGTGCACTTGTATTTACTGCTGTGAACATTCATATGTTCCTTCAGGTTATGCTGAGCAGCAAAACGTTTCTCACAATGAGTACATGAATACAACTTGTCTGCATTATGTATTTCTTTGTGACGCTTCAGAAGATCTTTCCTTGTAAAGTGTTTGTCACACAGTGTACACAAATATGGTCTTGGCTTGTCATCATGTGCATGCTCAGTGATATCATTACTATCAGCTTCAGTCTTCACCTCAAATGAACTTTCACCTGTACAGTATACAGCACATGCAAACAAAATCATGACAGTTAGAATAGCTGTGTGATGCTGATGGAAATAAAGTGTGAAGAAATGTCTTCAAAATAAGCCATTTAGAAGCACAACTATGAATCAGTACTTAGCAGTAGGACTGTGCTATGTAAGCAACTTATTACCTGAATTCTCAACTCAGCAAGTAGCTTAACTAGCACACAACTAAGCAAGTCACTGCAATTATCACAAACCATCCAATACTACAGTGTACACATGCAATTATGCATCAAATGCATTTTTAATGGTTTACATTAGATTTAGAAATTACTGTCTTTAATCATAATTGTGACTGCTGCTTTTTGGTGACTTGGTGGCTAAGTGGTTAAGGCGTTAGACTCATGATCCAAAGGTCATGACTTCAACTGCTGGCTGGTGCACTGCTAGGTAACAACCCTGGGCAAGTTGTTCACACACAACTCTGTCACCAAGCAGTATTTATAGTGACCACTGACGCTGTGTGGCTGGGAAGTCTGGCGTGACACTGGCCATGCGTCACAGACTGTATTCTATACACCAGTGTTTTTCAACCGGGGTTCCGCGGAACCGCTGGGTTCCGCGAGCGTCTGCCAAGGGTTCCGCAGCTGGCCAGTAACGAATAACCTAGCGTGCAAAATCACACCAGACAATGTTGTCGAAATACTCAGCATCGATTTTTTTTTGTTTGAAATTGCGTTTCTATGCGTCTTTTTGCATAGACTTACTGTGTTGGATTATTTTTGTTGTCAGTAAAATTTTGACATATTTGCATTTTAGGCCTAAGCCTATATCATAACGTAAGCTTCCTACGCACGACATTATTCAACTCCGAGGCAGTATCGGAAATAAAAAGGAAACAAGAACGTATTGATTAGGGTTATGGTTACGAAATCTTTTGGCCATTTACTTAGTTAATTCAATTCTTTAAAAACTCTGCTAAGGAAATAAATTAGAAAGACACGAAAACTTGTCTTTTCCAAGGGCGTCTACGTGATAAATTTTCTGGTGGCGTCGACGACCGCCTCGCCCATCGTGTTTGGTTACATACAGTAACATACTGCTGCCTACTAATGCGGTCAAATTTTATATTGGTCATCTTTGTCTGTTTTGTCGTCTTCATGACGGTTCTGCCCTCAGTGCCCTCTAGGGAAATGAGTTCGTAGATATTCCGTAGCTCCATCCTCGCCCACGTCGCTGGACTCACGGATCAATGCATGGGGTTCTGTGAGTGACCTTCACGCTTGTGTAGGGTTCCGCGGCAACAAAAAGGTTGAAAAACACTGCTATACACCTTTGGGCTCAACGGCCAAAGAAAGGCAGATAAGCACCCCACATGTGCTCAAGTCAGTATTTGACACGCTATGACAAGAAGTTGGTGGTGTAGTTTTTGACCTACAGTGCACATGATGACATATACATGAAACAATGTAGAGTAAACACATTAGTTCAGTATCAACAGCAACGTAAGACGTCATACAAAGCTAACATACCAACATTTGGCTGAATGTTTACATCAGCAAGCTGACTCATCAACCTGCCAAAACATACACTATAGTCAGCAATATTAATTACATGCCAAATGCATAAACTGCCCATTGCATTGGATGCTACATTGAGTTACATTTTCTAAGAAAATTAATGTATCTTAAGGGGTTCCCTGTCAAAATCTGGACAGACAAAACGTGGAACGTCAAAAGTATCCCACTACATGAATCTTAACCCTAACCCAAACCATAACCCTAACTTTAACCCTATCCCTTTCAGTAATCCATAATCCATAACCACAGCCCTATCCTTAACCTTATTTCCTAAACCTAAGCCTATATCACCCTCCAGGTCTTGTCATTCCCAGTTTTGTTGGTCCAGGTTTTGTTAGGGCACCATCTTTTAAAAGTTTAACACTGAGGCTGAATTTCTTCTGACAAGTCACATGTGAATCAAGTAATTAGTGGTACAACCGTAAAAGTTATTTTACCATTGCTGACCAGTCTTTTGTGAAAATGGTTGCAGATAGGCATGGGCATGCTACCTATCACAACAAGCACTAGTGACGATGACTTCTGACATAAGGGATTTTTATTCACTTTTGCGACCTTCGGCTGCAGCACACACTCCAAGAATGAACTGCGACAAAATGGCTGAAGATAGACTGACAGTTTGCGAACACGAACTGCTATAGGCTTTTGCACGTCTCGTGAGCATAGCTCAACTTTCTTGCTACTTAAGGCAGGTTAAAAATTTGTACCGGTAATGTAATGTCAGTGGGAAAGACCACCAGCCCCCCTCAAAACTGATCGTGTAAATAAAATTAACAATTTAATGCAGTTAACAATATAACATGCCATGTAAAAAATAACTATATATTATATATACAATGTGTGCGGTAAAAAACTGACCCCCTAGACATCATGCAATAAAAATGTCAAATCGAAACAAATTTGATTAACGTTTCTTGCTCTTTATCCCCAATAAATTCCTGAAGCAGCTGCCAAATGTCGTTGAAAAATATTGTTTCTTACCAAAATTATGTTGAATTCTGATAACAAGATATCTTTGTTACCAATGTGGCATTACATGCTGCAGTCGCTCAAGCAGAAGTGACGTTTGTTGACACAATCAGAATAACTTAAACAATTACAAAATGGTGTTTTCTGCAGACGGTCATGTTTTAGTTAAACTGTTGAGGCAAAAGAAAGAGTATGGTAATAAAAAGTTTATCGTGGAATTTCCCAGCAAGCCGTGGACACCGTCAGGATTAAACAAACAGTTGCCTAATACTGGACACTTCACACTTTGAGGCGATTTCACAAAAGCCACCGTAACTATTGTTTGCATAGATAGATTTAATTGAAATTTGGCACTTTAGTTGCCAATAGATTGAATAGATGACGCATTGTTGATGTAAAATTTTGAACAAATCAGATGTTGTTTACTGTTGAAGTTATGCAAATTAACACGGGTTTACTTATGTCATATTAGTAACAGAGATATTTTGTTATCGATATTCAGCAATTAATAATTTTGGTAAGAAATAATATTTTTCAACCAAATTTGGCACTTGCTTCAGAAATTTATTGGGGATTAAGTGCACACAAAACTTTATTCAAATTCATTCAGATTTGAAATTTTTATTGCATGATGTCTAGGGATCAGTTTTTACTGGACACAGTGTATATTTGCACAGTGTATGTGCAATTTAAAGTAGCCACTTTAAATCGCTTGTGTGCAAAAGTTAAGCAAAAACCTGCAAATTTTGTCTTAGATATCGACTACTAAGACGAAATAGTATGCAAAAAAATAATTTAGAACGCAATGACCCGAGGACAGGTTGGTAAACCTTGGCCGAATGGAGGACCTATTCAGCACATTTTCTGCCATTTGACTGGTGATTGGGCGTACTGTGATGTTTTGGCATAGCCTGCGTACAAGCGGCAACGCAAATGGTGAGCCGCTTGAAAAAATTGCTTTACAGCGTGTGAAGCTATTTTGTTTGTATTACGGCTAATACAGAAGTGTTTTAGGCGAAAATTCCTACACGTATTCGGAGACGTTTGATCGTTACATATATGCTTTTTCACTGATTCATTTCGACCATCGGCTGAATAATGCATGCAAATGTTCGGGACGTTTTTTTGCGCCACTCGGTATATTATATTCTGTGGAGTGTGGACGGACGGGCCCAATGACCTTCTAACCTAGGCTATTAATAGAACGCCCTTGGACGAGCCTATATACTGTGTCTCAAAAAAACCCGGACCCCTGCTGCCTTTTGCAATAACTCCAACAGTCCTGGTTCAATAGAAATAGATTTTGACAAAAATAATCGTTAGAGAATCAGCACTTCATAGCATGTGTTACTTTGCGAGAAATTTTAAGAACCGAGTACCAGCTGAGGTTTTCCTGTGGCACCAACAGTAGAGGCAACTACACTGCAGTACTCCAACGAACCAACAACGTCAGTTACGAAATCATTAAATGTTATAACGCCAACGTTTGAAGTTGAACGAACTGTTGATTAGCAACATCATAGTCAGAAGTTATTCACCAAATTCACCGAAGCCACCAGAACTACAGCAGATGTTCAAAGTGCTGTCCCTTTACTCGAACACAGGCTCGGAGACGTCTTCTCCATTCGTCGATTGCGTCATCGACAACGGTCTGCTGTAGGCCAGACCAGACCTCCACCAAGCGCTGCTTCAGTTCATCCTAAGCTGGTACCCCGTTTTATGAAATATCGTAAGCCCGTAACACGCTACGATATTGAGTACCTTTTGACGATTTTCTCAGCTAATCATTATTATTATTAGGCACAGTTTGTTGGTTTGTTGGGTCCGGTTTTTTTGAGACACAGTGTATATACTGCTGCGACCTTTCATTCGGTCTTTCCAGTCTAACGATCGGCGATGTCTTCAGTTTCCAATCATCCATCATGATATTGTCTTTAGTAAACCACTGAACACTAAACGTAGATCACTTGTTTAAACAATATGACTGCTTATATTAACCAGGACAGGAAGAAAGCGATTTTTAACCGGAAACCAACATCAAAACAACACAAACAAAGCAAAACCAGACTTGACCTTCACAGTAAAATCATATTAGTGTTAGAGATGTTCTTACGGTTTAATTTGTTAAATGATTAACCGGAACATGTAAACGTTCAAACGCAATATTTGTTTTATTTGCTGTATTTGTTGTCATTGTAATTGCAGAGATGTTGTATACGCCCGTTGTTCGGTTCCAGCGAAACTCTCTCGTTCTCCACGTGCGTAGCGACTTGTCTTGACGAATTTTTCCTTTATGCCCAGTTCACACGTACAACGTCAACGCGTCTTAACTGTTGACTTGAGTCGCGTCGACGTCGTAGGTGTGAATTGGCGATTAGCCTATGTTGTACCCCGTTTACACGATCAAGCAAACATCGAGCAAACATCCAGCAAACGTCGAGCAGACGTCGAGCAAACATCGAGTAAACATCGAGCATAGAGCACACGTCGTGCACGTGTATTTTGAATGCATTTGCCGGATGTTTGCTCAATGATTGCTCGATGTTTGCTTGATCGTGTAAACGGGTTATTACTTACTTACATTAGTCTATAAAAGAATCTATTCTGCGTAAGTGCAATTTTTTGCATGCTAAGTAAGACAAAATGTCTTGACGATCGTTAGCCTTACTGGCTTACAAGTTATAGGCCTAGGCCTACACGACATAAATTGTCCGACAAAAGTGTTTTTCTCGTAACTACGTTTGTCGCATTTTGTAAAAAATGTTTTATCTTACATATAGCCGTTTTTTGGCTTCAAGCGATGCACGTCTTCATGAAGTGTTTAAAACATTTTTTCCAAAAAGCTAAAAAATGTTTTAGCATAAATAATTCAAGAAAATGTAGTTCTTTTTGTTTCACAATCCACACGTATCGTGACGGTTGTATTGGCACGATGCACTGTGTGCAGGATCTGATAAACTGTACACCGACGAGTCACGCCGACTACGACCCTTTACAGAAGACCCTCATCATCACTCAACAGTTCCTTGAGAATCTCGACGACGAATCGTCCGATGTCGACCTCTCCGTACGTACCGTAGCCTACTAGGCCGCATTATGCATCTTGCCCGTCCGTCCTTTCGTTCCGTCTGTCTGTCTGTTTGTCTGTTGCATGTGACTCTATGCAGAAGACTCTCATTATCATTCTACGATTATTCGAGAATCTCGATAACGAGTCGTCTGACTCTGACGTCAATCGTACCAGTAAGAGGCCCCGTTATTTGTACTGCTCGTCCGTTCGTTCGTATGTTCGTCATCCATCTGTCTGTCTGTCTGTCCAGTTTGACCCTCTATAGAAGACGATCATCATCACTTAATAGTTCTGTTCCTTGAGAATCTTGACGATGAATCCGCAGACGTCGATCTGTCAGTACGTACCATTTCATAGATCCCATTATTTGTACTGTCCGTCTGTCTGTCTGTTTGTTACGTGTGACCCTCTACAGAAAAAAAACCTTCATTATCATTCAACAGTTCGTTGAGAATCTCGATGACGAGTCGTCTAACTGACGTCAGTCTATCCGTGTGTACCAATACCATTCTATAGGTCCCATTACATGTACTGCTCGTCCGTCCATCCGTCCGTCTGTCCGTTTGTCTGTCTGTTAGTCTGTCCTGTACAACCCTCCACAGAAAACGTTCATCATCGTTCACGGCGCTAACGTTTTTTTTTTCTGGTTGTTTCGAGATTAGTTTTCGATTTTTGAATCGACTTTACACCAAAGTCTTGGACATCTTCACGTAGATGGGACACGAATCAAGACGGCTTTTTATTGAATTAATTGAAACTATATGATAATATAAAACAGTGGCGTTATTTTAGAAAATTATTTAGAGCAGTCTCACTTTTTCCCTTCCCTTTTCCTCTCCTCCTGTTTTTCATAACCCCCAGCCCTTTACCTTTTCCTTTTATCCGCTTTCGTCCCTTAACCTGTGCTTGTAGCTGTAAAGTTAGGGTCTCTTAAATCCAGCTAAAGGAGCGCAGTAAACTTCCCCTGCGGCGTCTGGGACAGAGTCCCAGACGAAATCGAATTTAATGCATTTCAGCCTTACAACGTGGCAACAGTTTAAATGACCAAATTTCGTGCAGTTTGCACGGTAGCGGTCAACCAGAGACCAAACGTTTTGTTTGTTGCGCATCATTTATACACCGTTTACACAATCGAACAAACATCGAGCAGACATCGAGCAAACGTCGAGCAAATATTGAGCAAACATCGAGCGAGCAAATATAAAGCACGCATTAATCATAGCCTACACGAAGCAATCATCAAGCAAACATCGAGCAAACGTCGAGCAGACATTGAACAAACATCGAGCTGGCTCGTCCAGCTAACCCATAGCAGCTCGTGGTCGTCGAGCCCTTGTCGAGCCAACTTATTCGTGTAAACGGGGTATTACGCAGTGCGCACTACTCACCCAGGGAAAATAAAATGGCAGATCCTTCTTTAGGGTCTGTAACCCCTTTCCCTTTAAATGACGTCCCTGCTATGAATTATAAATTGCGACGGATAAAGTGACGTATGAGTTGTGACTGATATTACAGCAACCGGGCAAGGAGCGGTATCTGGTCAAACATTCGCTCGTCGTCGAGAAAGTCGGCGATTCGAGGAAATTGCGACTTCTCTTTCTGTTCAACGACGTTCTTGTTTGCGCCGGCCAAAAGAAATCGCATAAGTGCGATAACAACACTTTTACTAACTTACTAAATGATTTAATTTATGCATTTGGTGATTGGTTTATTTATTTATTTACTCAGTTGTTTTCGGTCTGGCACTTATTATTCAATCAATCGTAAAATAAAAATTAAATATATAACTAACCTGTGATGTTAGGATTGTTTCACTTTACTTATTAATAATCAACTGTCTTGTTATGGCCAATCGTGTACAAAAATTCGAATTTTATATCTTGGTAAAATCTCAACGTTTCTCTGTTATCCCGGTTT
>Ga0209671_1006185_pt1 | contig 12240 bp, 10 predicted proteins | sample WorMetHERISLAND2_2_FD_187401 | JGI IMG/M metagenome (GOLD analysis project Ga0209671, IMG submission 187401) | Marine gutless worms symbiont microbial communities from Max Planck institute for Marine Microbiology, Germany - Olavius geniculatus... | ecosystem: Host-associated > Annelida >...
TTTTAATATTTTTGTTTTTTTAGGCGATGTGACTTCCATAGGAGTTTTTTGTATTGATGTGTTTTTCAATTTTCATTAAACAAGGCATTATTTTAAGTATTTTAAGTAGGGCTAGTTTGTATATACATTTTGATATAATTAGTATGTCTTGAGTTGCAATGATGATGGTCAATGTATTTTTATTCAGGCTTATAGTAATGTAACACTGCTGTTTCACGTAAAATGACTTGGCGTCATCTATTAGGCTACTTATTTACTCAGTTTCGGTTTGTACTGGCATTGCAGCAATGCATTTTGCAACTTCCGGTTTTTGTGTAAACTGTAAACAAACAAAAATAAACATAAATTTGTAGTATTTATTTGTAAATGGTTTCTCTAAGAGTAAAGTGATAATTATCATAATCATAATAATACAAGTGAGATGAAAGGCAGTTTGGTAGCGGATGAGATGTTTCCTGAAGGCGCTGGTCCGTACATGGACATAGACGAGGTGAAATATTAGAGCACGGGTAAAATGCGGACTTGCGGACCTGCCGACCGACCAACGGGTAAACTGCGGACCAAACCTGCGGACCAGTTCTGCAGTTTACCCGTTGGTCGGTCCGCAGGTTCGCATTATCTATAAAAGGCTTTCTTCCCTGTTGCTAACGTTTGTATTATAACTGCGTTAGACGTAGCGTACCTACGGAACTTCACCTGTCATATGGGGTCACACAGGCTAAAGCTGGTAATTAAAAGTGGTGATATAGTTTTTTTATTGCAGGACAATTTCAGACCTACAGAGCGTCACCTGCCATATGGCACCAGTAAACTGTGCAACACCTGCAACGCTGTGGTCATGCCACCTGTCAAGAAAAGACGTGGGAAGAACAGCCACAGCACCGACAAGAAGATCACCTGGGTTCAGTGCGAGAACTGCAGCTGCTGGCCTCATTGCCGCTGTGTGGGATACCAGCGCGGAGAATTTGTTTGCGAACTCTGTTGACAATTTTTTATTGACATCTGACATTTCACTTGCTTTACTGCTAGTTCGTTTTGAAGCTATTATGAAAAGTTTTTCTATTTTTAGGCCTATTGATCTGAAGACGATTTCCATTTTTAGGCCTGTTGTTTAGTGACATTTTATTAGCTTATTGCATTCAGTGAGTGATTGAATGTATTATGATGGACGTGCTGTAAGCTGAATCTAAGGTGCCAGTATTTTGACCTACATAGGCCTATAGCCTATCCTTAAAATGAAATTCTAGAATTAAGCCTTTGTAATATTAATAAACACAATATACGCGGACTACGTCTGCAAAGTAGGCGTATCATAAATTACATTAAGTTGAACTCTTTTCACACTTACAACTGCCTGCACTGCAGCAGTAAACGCTTAAACAGCCGCCTAAAACATGAACGATATAGTAAACACATTACGGCACATCTCTTATTAGGCGTTCGATCGTGTGGGGTCCACATTTTACTGGTCCGCAGTTTACCCGTTGGTCGGTCCACAGGTCCGCAAGTTCACAGGTCCGCACTTTACCACAGCCCAGAATATTATTGTTTTTGGTCAGTAACTGGAACTATCGTACCTGAGAACTTTCATTCTCAAGAACTCACTACAGATTTTATTTGCTTGGCTCTATAACTTGTGTTGGAGTTCTTATTGGCTTTTACAGTTCCGGTAGCAGAAGTAAATGGCTTTTAACTTGGTTTGCTTGCTGTCTATGTTACAGGCTGGTGGATCAAGTGCTTTATTGATGGATCTTGCAGCCAATGAAAAGTCAGTTCATGCGGACTTCTTTAATGGCAAGTATTGATCGACAGATATAGCTATGATACCATTAAACTTCTAATACAAGTCAGGGTTCTAGGTCACTTGCTCTAATAGAAGTTGGAGACTTGTAGTAAACATTTATTTCATGAAGATTTCTTCAATGGTATGTAATTATTGCAGTTTGTGTAATTTTTGGTAAAATACGAATTTTATTTTTAAATAAAATCACAAGCATATCACAAGCATATCACAAACATATGTTAATTATAAATTGTATAGTATTTTCTGTTCAGACTTCATGACTCATCTTCATTTCACTTATTATTGTCAGCTGTTAGTCTCATCACATGTCGTTAATATTAGCAAAAATTTAATAAATACGTTTTTATTATATGGTTGTATTAGTCGTAGTTCTTGTTTGTACTGTCTTAGTAATTCTGTATTATTACTATGCATTTTAATGACTTTCTTAATCTTAATTTATTTCTGACAGTTTTATTAATACTTATTGAACATTGTGAGGGTTGTGTTTATCAGCTTCTGATAAACAAATGTGTGATGAACGATATGTGGTGTCTATGTTTGTTGCAGATTTTGAAATTGATCTTTTTGATGATGACGACCTCGTGTGATGACATCAGCAGATTTCTATCTTTGAAATGTACTGCATCTGTCTGTTAACAATAGCAGACTCTTTATGACCTTGCCTTACGAACAGGCTCTAACTCTCAGTGAACTGAACTGAACTGACACAGCTGCTGTAGCTAGGTTGTCAGTTAGGAAATTTCTGCTGGAATTTTTCCCAAAAATTCCCAAAAAATAGCATAAAATTTTGGGAACTTTCAATACATTGTTCAGGGGAAGAGAACTTCCAAAAACTGGAACACGTTTCAGAACTTGCAATCATAAGTGTTAACAGCAACGGTAAAAAATCATATCTGTACCTACACCATATGGCTTTGCTTTGCTGTGCGAGTGATAACTAATTTTTATGAAAATTTCCGGAAAAGTTTCTGAATGTTAGGTTACAGTAAAGCTGCACCCTAACTGTAGCAGACTATTCACAATGAACTGAACTGTTCAGTCTGTTAAGGTGCATGTAATGTGACATAACTGAACTGAAATGGTTTTGTTTTTTAACGAACTGACCAATGGACAAGCCTATTGGTCATTAGTTGATGCACACATGAGCGCAGTCACATAGGCCACCGATGCCACTGGATGGTGCCTACTGTAATGCATTACTGCTTGCCCATTGGTCTGTTCATCAGAAACTAAACCATGTCAGTTCAGTTACTTTGCCCTGTATGCGCCTTTAGTGACAACAGATGGGAGCACTGCACAGCTGTCTCAATCTGTTGCACAGCAGCAGGACTCTCAGACTGAAAAACAACCTCCTAATGCTTTTTACTTGCTGTGAAGTCAAAACTGTTTATGCAGACATCCACAAGAGTCATAGTGCTTTATTGTGCTTCATCTGTTTGATGTGTTTGTTAATGTTTGCAGTTTGAACGACTGAAACATTTTAATCTTGTCATTTTCAATAATTAGACAATCCTTCCATGTGAATGATACTTTACTTCAGCTGGTTGGATATACTGTCAAAAATGATAGTCTTTTTCTCCAGTAAATGTGAACATTTTAATGTGTCTAAAAACTGTATCTCTGCAAGACTGGGTAAAATAAATGCGTACTAATTGTCACTAGCTGTGAGCATACTGTTGTTAGCTGAGTCACTGACACCAAGATTACACGTGTTCTGAGAATAACAGTTTAACTTTTTTTGCTGGAAATTAGTAACTGTTGGTTAATTTTTGTAAACGTAACAATTAGAACTCTCATCAAACTTTGTAACTGTTAGCACACCTAATTGTATCAGATGCTGAGTTTTAGCAGGTAAAAGTCAAAAATTTGCAGTAAACCTAATGCAGTGTTCAGCTCAAATTTACTGACAATGTGAATGTTACACACAGTAAAAACCATATCTACATTATGTACACAACAGTAAACAGTCAGAAATTTATCTTTAAACATGGGAAGATTCAGGCACGTTCAGCATGTTTGGCCGAAAAGGGGACCCAACAGGCTAGATAATGTCAGAAAGTAGTGCAACATTTTTTGGCCCATGGGGGCCACTTTATGACATGTTGCAACATTTGAAGGCTTCCAAATTCAGAAAGGTGCATCGCAAATCAGGTAATAGCAGCAAAACTGCACACAGCTGTAACACTGAACACGTGGTAAATTTTTGTACATTGATGTTAGAAAATCTATGCAAGGGTTCTCAAATTTTTAATGAATGGCCTAATACAGGTTTAAATCTGGCCCTGTGTCTAAAGGTTTGTTCACTTAAACATAGAAACAACATAAAAGAGAAGGCAATGTGTGTGATCATATCAAACTACCAACATAGAAGCGAATACATTTAACACTGCAGTGTGTGCAAAAATGTTTTACACTCGTGTGCATCCACTTAATAGCTTTGCGACGTTTTTACATAGACTGGACAGGTGCTGCTTGGATATGCATCTTATTTAGTTCATTAACAAATGATAACTGTGTGAAATTTCACGGAAAAATACAATGGATGCTTAGAAAATGGCAAAAAGACTAGTGGCATTCTTTCTACTACAGTCTGTATTCTGTTTTTGGCACACACTGTACATGTGGTAGTGATGCGAAGAGCACAACCCACTGCAAAATACGAGTTTCTGAATAACATACAAGGGACATTCAAGAGGTTTTGCAACAGGACTATAGAAGTGCAAATTGTTTCTGTTTAACTCAGTTTTCATTCCTTTTATTTATTTCATTAGCAAGCTTCAAAGCTAATAATTAAGAGACAACAGTGCCAAAGCTTAACAGAGGTAACTGAAAAAAATAAAAAATTCTAAGTTATAAACACACTCCGCCTATTTGCACGACGTGCGTCTAGCCCCATTTGAGTTTATGCTATGTCAGTGGCAGTCAACTTCGCTTATAAGCACCAGCCATATATGCACAATTCGGCTATAAGCACGCACCCTTTTGGTCCTAGCGCCGTGACTTACTTCAATTATAAGCAACTTGGCTGATGCAGTGCACGCAAGTCCACCTGTAGTCAGCCACTTAATGCTCACTGGGATTCCAGTGACGACGTGTAAACCCCAGAATTATGCAGGTAGGCATAATGTGAGCACCACGCATCATGTGGGCTACAGTGCATCTCCCCACCTCAGCAGCATGCAGCATCATAATGAACTTCAAATGGCAGTCTGCGGGTCAATAGTGCTAGGTCACCTGCTGTCTATGAGAGTGATTGAGAACGATGGACGGGCGGGCAGCATGTAAATTGACACTACTGGAGTGACCATTATCAGCTGCTACGTGCTGCACCTTATGTCCATGGCGACTGTTTCCTGTGGCGTGGATGACCGCCTATTGTAACGGCATGTTGTAAAAATGACTGCAATGGTCCTATAAGCTAACTACGGTTAAATGCACGCTCCGCTTACATGCAAGTCAGCTTGCAGTCCCAAGGCTGTGCATAAAAGCGGAGTTAACTGTAGTAGTATACTGATAGTAGTAGTATTATCTTAGTCGTCAATGGTCATCAAAGTTTAACGGTAAATGAAGCTCCACATGAACAGCCATGCTCAGCCTGTGGATTACTGATGACACGGAATGCGGATCGGATTAGTTCTTGTTGGTAATCTATGACAGAACCACGGATCAGCTTCAGAGATTCCTCATCAATGACAACACGAGCCCCACCTCTCTCAAATACCCTGTACACACAATAGACTGCGATAACCAACCAAGTCGATTTTGTTTACGCAACCCAAGAGCTCTGAACCAAAACGATTTGGAGCGCTAATGCAAAGAGCATAGAATCAAACTCACTGTTGCATGACAATTTTCCAGTCTGTTGCTGGATCTGTAAAAGTGGGGTCCCATGGCATCCAATTTTGTGAAAACCCTGACAAATACGCTTATGAATTTTTCATTTGAACTGGTGAATATAGGAATCTGTGCTAATCGCAAATAAGAACATTTCATTCAGTTACGATGCCACGTCGATAGTTGATGGCATCAGTCAAGCTTTATATGATTTCAGTTGTGTTGACAAAACAATAACCAAAATTTCACTTGTTACATGGGGGCAGTGGTGTGCACAGGGACCCGGGAGTCAGGTAAGCCCCATGTGCCTTCTCCTAAATCCTGCTCAACATTGCAGTCCAGTCCAAATTCTACAACTACCCATCCGGCTGTTAGTGACTGTGACTTCGTACACCAAGACCACCTTGCATACAGTAATGACCTGAGCCCCAGTGACTACTAGCTGTTTTGAAATCTAATATTTCATCTTGGTGGTGTCCACTATCGACGATGCTAAGTGACCTGACGCCGTTTGCGTTGACGTTGTGAATCGTTTCTATTTAATGCTGTGTGACATCATAAATTACAATGACGTCATATTCGCAACAGACTTATTAGAATCCGTAAAGGATGTACGTTTCACTGATGTATAGATGTAAAGATCGGGGAGAATATTATTGTCTAATATGTCGAGGCCGGAAACTTTTGGGATGACCCTCGTATAGTAGTAGTAGTGATGGTGGTTGTGTTTGTAACAGTAGTAGTAGTATTCATAGTAGTATTAGTAGTACCGGTCATCGTCATGCAGTGCAGTGTCCAGTTCAAACTTGTACTGAAAGCCAGAACATCCACCGCTGTCCACCAGCACCCGGAGAAAACTACCTGCTTCCACAACGCGCTTTATTTGCTGCCACACAGACAGACAGACATGAATGAATAAACAAACTGGAAAAAAACGAAACATCTTTATTTTGTGCTTCAAGCAACAGCTGGATTAAGACACAGAGAAAACTACCAAGCTAAAAGTAAAAAAACATTCATGCTTAAAAACTTACATTCATCAAACATACACTTCTATGATAAAAAGTAAAACGCCACGTTTTTCTTAGAACTGCACATTAAACGTTGACCTAGTTCTGTTGCTTTGCTGACTGCTGGTATCAGACATCAGACAGAGAAATAGACAAGGAAAGAGAGAGAAACACAGGCAGAGGGTTACAGAGTTAGACATAGCAGAGTGTCAGTGTTTTTTGAGTGTATATCTTTGTCATTTTGCTGTCCAAAAGATACACAGACTGAAACAGCAACAGACAGGCAGAGACAGACCACGGCTGAAAAACTGGTCCGAAAAACCTTGGTTTTTTGCAGATTTTTTAAGAAAAAACCTACCTCAAAAGTTCAGTTTTAGGTTTTTTAATTTGTTAGGAAATTTATTAGATATCATATTTTAATTCATACTTTAATAGTAATTTTTGAGTTATAATGTTAATCATATCGTAAGTTTGTTCACTTATATAAGGGTGTACAACATGTTTTCCTTGGGTTGTAATCTTGTGCACAGTGTTCAACTGTTCACTGGACAAAAACTTAAATAACCTAAAAACCTAAAACCTAATAGCTTTCGTTAAAAAACCTAGGTTATTCAGCGCTGAAACAGTCAAACAGAAAGACACAGAGTGAATAACATTCATTCTAAGGATTTGTTATTCGAATTTGTTCGTTATTCGGAATTTGAATTACATTATTCGAATTTTGTTCGAAATTCGTTTTTTTAAGGTACCACTAAAAGTCTGCTAGTTAACAATAACAATAACAGGCCTAACATTCAGAGACAGAGAGAGACCTGAGCACAGCTGACTGTTAATGTGAGATCATCACCAGGGTTGATATTAGCTTGCTGACTGCTAGTAGCATCAGACATACATCGTCGCTGAGTTGTGGCTGCGACAATGACATCTTGACTAGACATTGCTCTAAAAACATGCCAGCAATCACGCAGTCAATCAATCATTTAGTCAGTCAGTCAATTAATTTACTTGATGCAAACTCCAAACAGATTTCCAACGATGTTGCCATGAATATCAAACAAGACACACAAGACTTGCAAAACGGCACTTTAGCTGCCTTAATTGAACAAGAAATTTGAGCTAATGCCCATGAGACACGCGAAAGCCTATAGCAGTTTCTGTTCACAAACTGTCAGTCCATCTAGAGCCATTTCATCGCAGTTCATTCTTGGAGCGTGCTGCAGCCGAAGATCGCAAAAAAATCAATAAAAACCCCTTATTTTGGAAGTTCAAAATCTTTCAAAGTCATAGATGTTGATACTACTGAAAAGCTTGTCACTAGTGCTTGTTGTGATAGGCAGCATGCCCCTGCCTATCTGCAACCGTTTTCACGAAAGACTGGCCAACAACGGTAAAATAACAACTTTTACAGAAGTACCGCTCTTTGATGCCCTTATGCGCAGGTTTCCTTGAACCTAGAAAATCGTGACTTCAGCCTATCGTTGAAATCTATGTTTAATGCTGAAAATTTCATATGCAGCTTCTCTGTGTCTATCTCAATTGATTTAGATGCAATTCACTCTTGAAATGTGTCTCGCAGCTTGAAATCGCCAAAAAATCCATTAAAACCCCTATTCTAGCATCCAAGGTCATCCAAGGTCATTGAATTCGGTGGCAATCGAGAGCCAGTGTACACAGTGGCTTCTATCCCCAAAATTTGAAGTCGAAATCAGGCCCAAGTTCCCCCATTTTTGGGCTAATGTTCCCCCACTTTCGGGCTCAACCCTTTCCCCCTCCCCTTCGGGCTCCGTTCTTTTCCTGCCTCCCCTCCATGGCCCTATCCGACCCTTTTCCTTCCCCTTTCTCTCTACTCTGCTTCCCTATGCTTTATCTCCCTTTCCCTCTACGTTCCCTCCTCCCATTCTCGTTCCTTCATCTTCTCTTTCCCGAGGGGCCCCACCCCCAGCTAGAGGGTCTAACCAGCCAAGTTCTGTAAGCTCCCTCAGCACATCCAGGCAGAGCTCGGACGACAAATGGTTTGTGAACTGCATTTTGAGGTCAAAACAGCTATTCTGGTGATAGCAATTAATAATGCCGTGCAGGGTGCATGTTTTGTTCTCTGTGAAACAACTTGCCAAATTGCACCGTTTTTGACCGATCCACCCGTGTGACAGACGGACAGACGGACAGAATTGTGATGGCTAAAACGCACTGAAAGCAGTAGCTGCTTTTGCACGTATAAACGATTTGCAGATGCTTGAAATCGACCAAGTTCGACATTTTATTTACTGCCATGTATACGTATACATCGGCCATAGCATAACGTGTTGTGGCGCCACCTTGTGAATGATATAGACTTGTGTCGCAGCCTGAAATCGCCAAAAAATCCATAAAACCCCCCTATTTTGGCGTTCATGGTCATTCAAGGTCATTGAATTCGACGCCAATCGAGAGCCAGTATACGACTTCCTATTAGTGATTAATAGTAACTAGGCCCTATCTCACACCGTTACTGAGATACAGCAACATTAAATGAAACGAATGACCAAAAAACATACACCTACTTTGTCCAGGTCAAAAAAGTAGCGCACACACTGATACTACACCATACTCGCACAGAACGACGTAACAACGCACAAAAATATGCTAACAAAGCTTCCGTAATAGTAAACAACTTACAGAGATCGATTATTGTCCAGCTACACTTGCCAAAATTAACATCATTAACAATAAACGCCATACCACGCTATACAACGATCAACTGAAAGCCGCAGCAATACCATGTGCGTTGTCTATAGGCCTAGACACTTGACCGACAGCCCACCTCACATGACCACGTGACAACGCAGCACAGGCCCACAAGGCCCCTACAAGGTCACCGGGTGACTACGTCACATCCGGTTCTCGCAAATTATAACGAGATTTCGGATAGTGTTTTCATTACTTATTTATTTTTTCAACCATAAAATAAACTACAACGACACCTAGCGAAAGCTGAAAACATAAACAACACATCGCTTATGTCTGTCAGAAATTGACTAAGTCGAAGAAAGTCATGTATAAGCGACATGTAATATTAACGTAGGAACGTCGGCGTGCAATTTACAGCAACATTTCAACATCGGTAAGTCTAATGCTAGTCATAATTTACAACAAAAACCAAAAATGGGGTTGCGCCCCTAATACGCACTAGTACCCATATCCCATATAAGTAGTCATGTATGGCATATATGAAAGTGAAACATTTCATATATGCAAAAATATATGAACATGCATGTATCATACATGAACACATATATACATATATTTAATTTAGGGTGCTAAACTGCAGAATTACCAAAAAACGTCACGGAACAGAATCGGCGACAGTCCGCGTCCGCAAATTTCGTCTACCTTTGATCTGCTGTCATTCCGTCGCAAGCGACCCGCACATTCCTTGTGTCTAGGCCTACCAATGGCAAAACAACTATCACAACAAGATTTCAGCTGGCGGTTACCTTCCAATTACATGAGACTGCCAAGTTCTGTAAGTGCTTCTAACTAAATTCAATAACTTTGTCATTATGTCGACTAAAACAAGAAAAAAATAAAATATAAACAAACTTCTAACTTCTGGTTAGGTCAAGGTCGAACTGTGTTAACATAAACATAACGTAACGTAAATTATTTTAAATACAAGCACAGTACTGTACCTAACTATCCGTATGCATCAAAGGTCTAAGAATATCGCGGCATGATATTTTTTGCAAAACATTATTAATTCTCGGTGTTAATCAACTATCATTTGTGGGGTAAACAATATTTGAGAAGAAGTAATTAACCGGTATTAGATAGCGACTTACTTATTTTATACCAGTGCGTGACGTAATCCCAAACTGTGACGTCATAGCAAACAACAAGCTTGCGACATTTAAATTTAGCAAATTTACCAATATAACACGTTAAATCAATATCATGACCAATGACTAGGCCTATTGTGTAATCATGAACGGCAAGCACCGGTAAGCATTAATAAGCAGTTTCGTTAAGGTTCATTTTTGGGCCTACAGCTAAGGTGTAAGGCTGTAAGCTCCAATAGCAAAGCCATATTATATGGATGTATAATACATATGGGAATCCGTATGGATTCCATATGGAATACGTATGTGCAATCCATATGGCATGTGCCAGATGCAAAACAGTTGCAAGTTGTTAACCGACAGCTAGCACGTTCTGTACGTGTCTTATAGATTTGCCTCGAGGGCTAAACCCATTGCATTGAAGCACCGTTTTATTGCCACACTGATTGATAACCTTCTATTAATTAATGTTTATTTACCTAGCTGTGATAACACTGAGGAATATAGATCAAGCTTACTGGACATATTGTGTGCAATTGGAGAGGTTATTGATCAGCACCAAAATGTAAAGGTTGTGATTGGTGGAGATTTTAATTTTGTTTTTTGTGACTCTAAACGGAGTTATAGAATGTTGGTTGAATTCCTTGATGAGTACAGACTTGCATCTATCTTCGGACAGTCCTGCCGCCTATAGTTATTATCAGGAAACTCTTCAGCATTATGTATTGATAGACCATTTTTGTGTTTCTGTTGATATAGTGGCTGTTGTGTCAAGAGTATCTACTGTAGACGTTGGTAATAACTTGTCTGATCACTTACCAGTTGAGATCACTTTGCATGCTCCTGACCTGCTAACACCGTCTGTGAATGGCAGCCACAATGTTAAAGATGATGTTATGTATCAGCTCTGATGGGACAAGGCCAATTTACATGACTACGATATGCTTACTAGTTACTATTTGGATGCCATTGGTCTTGGTTATGCTCATATCTTTCAAAGCTGTGCTGTTAACTGTACTTGCGGTAAATTGTGGTTAATTGATGAATACTACAGGAAAATTGTTTGTGCTCTTACAACTGCTGATGTGCTGTGCATACCACGTAAAAAATAAGTTTTTACAAGTACTGGTGGGACATAGAACTAGATGAACTAAAAACTAAGAGTATTGAATCTCATCATCTTTGGGTAGCAGCTGGCCGCCCTATGTCTGGTGAGCTGTACAACTGCAAACGTACTTGTAAAGCCCAGTATCGTAGGGGCCTCCGCCAGCGGCAGTGTGATACATGTTGTGAGATCTCTAATGAGCTGCATGATTGTCTCATGCAAAAAGATGGTACTAGTTTTTGGAAGACCTGGAATAGTAAATTTAAGCAGCGAAAAAATCACTGTGCCTTAGTTGGTGGTTATACCAATAGTATTGATATTGCTAATGCTTTTGCTGACAATTTTGCCACTGTATGTCATCATGACACTCCTGCTCAGAATGATCGGCTTAAATGTGAGTTTATTAATAAGCTTAGTAACTACCGTGGCTCTGCAGATAATGTTTTGTTTGATAGTGAACTTGTTCAAGTAGCTATTGCTAAAATCAGAACTGGAAAGGCTCCTGGTATTGATGGAGTGACGGCTGAGCATGTATTAAATTGTCATCCTACAATATCGTTGCATTTGCTAACATTGTTTAATGCAATTGTGAAGCACAACTATGTCCCCGCTGAGTTTGGAATTGGTGTTACGATACCACTGTTGAAAGATGACAACTTAGATAGATCC
>Ga0209671_1006187_pt1 | contig 12240 bp, 8 predicted proteins | sample WorMetHERISLAND2_2_FD_187401 | JGI IMG/M metagenome (GOLD analysis project Ga0209671, IMG submission 187401) | Marine gutless worms symbiont microbial communities from Max Planck institute for Marine Microbiology, Germany - Olavius geniculatus... | ecosystem: Host-associated > Annelida >...
GTTCCTCTTGGGCCAGAAGCCATTCTGGTTGTTTCTGAGGCGAGGGTCAATCTTGCTCCTGATGCGGTTTAGTATCATTCTGTTGTATATCTTAGTGATAATGCAGATGAGACTGATGCCTCGATAGTTGTCCATGGGCGTTGGAACAGGGGGAGCAGAGGGAGCAGCTGCTTCCCCAACTTTTGGCACGGGAGAGCAGGCCATAGCTCTTGCTCCACCAAAACTTTGAGCCTTCTGCACTGCGATGTTAGACTGAGTCGAATCGACTTAGACATCTTAGAGTTTTGCTGCTCCGTGGGACGTTCAAGAACCAAAAAGCTTTCAGCTTCAGGGGGCGAAGGGCCTCTGCCCCTGGAACCCGCTGGGGGCTCCGTCCCCAGACCCCCGTTATAGGCTCGCGCTCCACGCGCTCGCCATGGCCCCGGACACTGCTTGCTCCCCCAACTTTCAAATACTTCCAACGCCCATGCAGCTAAGGCCAACATGAAGGCCAACTATACGGCGACATAAACTATGTTATCAGCTTTTGAATGACCTTAAAATGATTGACCATGAATGACTTTGCGATGACATTTTAATGCTAAATCTGTTCTTTGACTAAATTCGTTCGCGTGGCTTTCGGACGCAACTAGCCCACGTGAAAGCGAAAAAAAACCTACATTCTCAGCGACAACATGTATCCCACGGTCAGATTCTAGTTTTTGGTAAAGTGAAACTTAAGAGATATTCGCCGGCTTCGTTGTGTTAACGGACATTCGCGTGTATGCCCATGTAGGTCTATAGCCTACAGGGTGCGGCAGAAAGTAGCTTTCCCTGAAGTTTTTCGCTGTTTTCTCATCAACCGTTAAGAATTTTAATCTTAATTTTTAGCTTGAACATTTTAATGCTAAAAGGTCGGTAGCTAAAAGGTCGGTAGGCGGTCACGTCAAAAAGTCTATAACTTTGTCGTTCTTCAACAGAATCACACTTTACTTGGCAGTTATATGTAGAACGTTTTACTGAATAAAGCTGTAAAATTTCAAATTAAAATTCCAAAGCGTTGCTGAGAAAACAACTAAAAACTTTAGGGGCCTACACTGCACATGTGTCCGGAAAAAGTAAACTATAGCCATTGTACAACGAGAATGCCAAATCTGAACATATCTGGAGACAACTTTGCACGTTTAATCCCCAATAAATTGCTAAAGCTATCACCAAGTTCCGTTGAAAAATATTATTTCTTAGCTCAGTTGTCAAATGTTGAATATCTATAACAAAATATCTAGGCCTACGTTTCCAATAAGCCTATAGCGTACTGCAGTCGCTCGATCGTAAAAATGGCGTTTATTGACGCAATCGACGCACGAAATGACAAAATGGTATTTTTCTGCAAAGGATCCTGTTTTAATTAAGCTGTTGAGACCACAGAAAAAGCGTGGTAAGTTACTAAAGAGCTTATAGTAGAATTTCCCAGCAAGATATGGAGTGTAGACACTCCACTGTTAGGATTAAACAAGCTGCCCGTCCGGTTGCTCAATACTGGACACTTCACGTTTTGGGGTGACCTCACAAATGCCGTTAACTATTGTTTGCGTTAGCAGATTTAACTGAAGTTTAACAGTTTAACATTTTTATTGACAATAGATAATGATTGTTAATGTAAAAATTTTGCTAAAATCAGATGCTGTTTGTTGGAGTTACGCAAATGTACAGAGAGGTTTACTTATGTGACGTCATGATAACGGACATATTTTGCTGTCGATATTCAACAATTATATATAAAAAAAACTGCAAACAATTTATTTAATGTTGTATAAGCGATGACGTAGCAAAAATTAAAAGTATAAGCACGAAGTAATGTATTAGCTTAGACATCTTGAATTTACTACTATTGTTAATTTTGGTCATACCACTTGTTTCCTGTAGTAGCTGGTTACACTCCTGCAAAATTTCATTAATCTATCTCAAAAGCAGCTGAGTTAACTTATTAGTGTTTGTGCAAAAATCCAAGATGGCGGCCGACGCCATCGTGAATTATTATTTTGTAACGCCGGACCACCCACGAACCTTGTTTGCGGTCCTAAACTTGCCCTTCAGATTGTGCGTTGATCGAGTTTATACTTTTCGAGATATCGCGATTTGAAAATTTCACAAATTTGGCTTAAAATGCCTATTCAGGCCCAAAAAATCATGTTTTGGGGAGTTTTGACCCCCTAAACTTTCCTTTTCATCATCGAGACCCCCAAAAAGCACTTCCTTGCGCAGAAACACGCGTTTTGAGCCCTCATCGGTCGTGATCGGTCTTACGGTGTGATCTGGACGCGACGCGAAAAGTACAAAAAAAGAAAGAACCAAAAGTAAGCGAAAATTCGCCAGCGAAGTAAAATAATAAGGAAGTAAATAATTACGTAAATAAGTAGGCAAAGTAAGTGTGGTCGTCTGCATGGGGCAGTGAGGTAAATCTGGGCTTATTTAGCTTTTGTTTTCAGACACAATCATTGCTCTCGTCGGTGACGTATTTTTAGTTTAACCCAATTCACACCGCCGACGCAGACGGTTGAGTCGCGTCGCGTCGCGTCGTGTCGGCGGTGTGAATTGCATGTAATCTTAATTCTGTATTTGGTCCCACATGTGTCCGGCCGTCAGTATACTCATTATTCACTTCTGAAGGTCCGATGAAAACGCAGGACTGGAAATGACTGATTTGAAAATAGTGTACAATGTAAGTTGTTTTGAAAATATTTCTGTAGAGAAAAAATAAGCAAGTCGTCGGTCTCCACATCAATATGAAAGCCACGGTCAGGAAGAGACGACTACGCAGGTTCATACAATTCACTAAGAATCCAGAAGAGCTAAGCAGGCACTGCACTAGAGGGCCTGATAAAAGAAAGCGAGGTTGACCAGATAGGCGTATCACTTGGAGGGACACAATCTGGACAGTGGACAGATATACTGAATGTACGGGAACATCATGGGACGACATCTCTCTGAAGGCAGCGAACAGAGAAGATTGGAAGAAATGGACTGCCCGATGTACTTGTCACAGGCTAATCTGATAGCGTGTGCTGATGTACTGAACAAGTGTAAATTATAAAGGCTTAAATATTTTAACGCAATTATCGTGTGCGATATTCTCTATCAACTGTAAACGTTATGAGCGATAAGATTATGTGACAGTTACTCTCCTTTACATTTGTCTTTCAAACTCAAACATTGACAGTCCGTCAAATTCCAGTCCTGCATTTCCCGGTCCTGCATTTCAGCGACCCACTTTTGAGCGTAAGTTGTGCATTCTATATAGTTCTAGGGGCCTACATATTATGGTAAATCGGCCTATCGATGCTTGTTCGCGCAGAGTGTAAAGAAAGACACTTGAGTTGACTGACTGTGGCGACGGCTAGACGTTACTTAAGTTCAATCCACTCGGGGTGTCGGTAAGTGCACTGTGGACAGAGTGTGGTCTGTCAGCACTCAGCAAGCAAGCCAATATCTGCCAGTGCATAGGATAGGGATAGGCCTAAGCACTGCATGGAGTCGGTGACAGCATATAACACTGAAACAGCTCGGACTCTCAAAAAAAATTTGTACTATAAAGGCCTTTGTCGCTTAAACTCTTACTCTCGTCACACTTCGTGCACAACTCCACCGCGAGCGGCGCATAGGATTTTATTTCTATGCACTATGATCCATCTGCTGTAGCATTATGCCTAGGCCTATCTTATGTGCATGGATGCCTAAAATATTTTTCAAGTATATATACATTAAGCTTATCTTCACCTCTTTCCTCATCTTTCGCTGACGCCTGTTTGTTCAAAATACGCCGAATCACAGCATAAAGTGCATTGCGTACCCATTTTAAACGGATTTTTGGCGGACAAGTGCCCATTGCGTGCATGTGTAGACTGTGCGATATGCCTAAGCCTATACTTGTAACTTCGTAAAGCATAGGCCTACATACGTTTCTGCGGCGATCTCGTATTGGGCTTGTAAATTGTAGGCTACTTTTTAAAATAAATCCGTGAAATGTTGCTCGATTTTAATAATTTTCGGCGTGCAACATCAACACCCCATAAATTGTTGCTACACTACTTTTTGAAATGCAAAAGTCGCAGTCTTGCCGTTTACAGCAGTGAATTCATACCGGGTAGGCCTAGCGAATATATGTTGCACGCCAAAATTATAAATTATTAAAAATCAAGTAGTGTTTAGGGGTTATTTAAAAATTAAAGTGGCACGTTTTTGAGACATGTTTACGTAGGCTACAGATCAAAATAGTGATTTCGTTAAAAGTTGAAAGTGCCGTGAAAATTTATTTAGGCCTACGTTTTTCGTAATCTGTTAACTTCACACACTGACATAGGAAGCGAAACAAATACACAAGGTTGATCTCCGTGCAGTGGCCTCAGTGTAGGCACGTGTGTAGCCTATCGTTGATGATCGTCGTAATTACCAGTGTGCAAAGTAAAATTTTGCTAAAACTTGAATTCGAATCATCTGACCTAGGTCTAACAGCTGCATACAAGTCGGTGTGCATGAAGCCAGAAGATATTAATTCATATATGAGTTATGGACAATATTGGAATAATTAATGTAGCCTAGGCGATACAGGGCAGATTCTATACGTACTGGATCTGTAGTTGTGATCCCATCCCAGCGCAAGCTATCATTTGATGTCTTATTCTGCATTTGACTTAGAAAGAACTTTGATGTACATGTAAGCCTACAGCGGCGGATCGATCGATCAGTAGCTTGGTCATCTATCTATATAAGACTTTTTCAGTTTATCGTTGTCCGTCAACTAGGCCTACGTCAAGCTACAGGCCGCCAGCGTTGGGTTTGGATCCAACAAGTCGGATGACCGATAGACTCATGTGGGCCATTCATTGGAGACATCTCGCAGCGAAGACACTAACTGACGTGAATCGTCATTGATGAGCGATGTCTCTTTAAGACCTCTCCACTTGCACAATCGTTAGGCCTACATGATTGAATCACGCACGCACACGACTAACGCTAGCTTTATTGTTGGTCTATAGACACTGTGGCTTCAAAGTATGACATAGTAAGCTTAAATAAGTAGGCTTAAGTAAGCGGGTATTTGCTTTTTTATTTGTTGTGACTGAGAACGGCGTATAAGGCCTACCGGTACTTAAATGTTGGCCTATGTTCTGTATTCAGTGCGTTTGCTTAGTTAATTTTTGTTTTAAAAATGTTTGCAAACGTTTACTACAACTACGTGTGCATAGTTTAACAGATCACAAAACCGCGCCTCCAGCACAATGGATGAATTAAATTTAGGCGTAGTGTATGAAGTTCTAGCTTTCCATCCGCAAGCGAAACTTTAAAATAAAACTGGCCCGAGATTCTTACCATTTTTGAAAACAATAAAAGACGTGGGCTGCGATCGAGTGCCGAAACATTTGTCGAGTTGCCGGGCGTCTGAGGCGTCTCAGGCTTTGACAGTAAATTCGGTCATTGCATAAGGGTTATAGTTTACGATCAATCGTCTGAGCCACCCACAACGTAATCCGCCACCAGCAAATACATATGTAGGGCATTTGGCAATTTCTTAAAATTTCTGATCGCCGGTGACCTTGATATTTGACTTTTTGAGACCACAAATTGACGATTAAGCCTACATCAATTTTGGTCGTTCTGGACTTTTTGTTTTTGAGCTAGAACTTGGAACTTACAAGCCCGTAAGCTATGGTTCACTTAACACACACTTCAGCAGCTTGAACGTTAGAACAAACTACGAGTACGCGTTATATCTATAGTAAGATGCAAAATTTTATATTCTCAGACTCACATCTACAGGGTGCGGCAGAAAAAAGTGGACCCCTAAATTTTTTTGCCGTTTTCTTAGCAACCGTTTGGGATTTTAATATGAAATTTTACAGCTTTATTTACTGAAACCTTTTACATCTAACTGCCAAGTAAAATGTGATTCTGTTGAAAAACGATGAAGTTATAGACTTTTTAACATAACCGCCTACCGATTTTTCAGCATTCAAAAATGTTCATGCTAAAAATGCTATTTAGTTTTCAAAAACTGGTTACACGTTACTGCCGATGACGTCACAGTGACGTTTTGATAAACAGCAATTTTTATTGTTTACAAATTATCACTATATCATCGTTCCTTTAAAGCAATCGCCGGCTGCTCACCGGATTCATCTTCCAGCGGGACGGCGCGCCGGGCGCGTCAGCACACACAGCGCGTAACGCCGCGCAGCGCACAGAACTGGCTGCGAGCCAGCTGTCCAGATATCACAAAAAAACCAATGGCTTCCAAATTTGTTGAATATAAACCCAATGGACTATCACGTATGGGGTGCAATGTTGCAGGCTTACCGCAAGCTTAAAACAAAGCTGAAAACAAGGGCCGAACTCAAGGAAGCGCTTCAGGTTATCTGGGGCAACCTGCCACAGGGACCGATCGACAAGGCTGTAAAAGATTTCTCAAATAAGGCGACTGGAGGCCGCTGTTGTTGTTTGGAGCTAGTGGTTAAAACACTTCGAACATATACAGTGACAATGGAATTCTGGCATTTGATCGTTATTTAACTGTGTCGTTTCAAAGATGTTATTAAATTGGTGTTGTAGCCGGAACATTTTTGAATGCTGAAAAATCGGTAGGCGGTCATGTTAAAAAGTCTGTAACTTTGTCGTTTTCGAACAGAATCAAATTTTACTTAGCAGTTAGATGTAGAAGATTTTAGTAAATAAATGTGTAAAATTTCAAATTAAAATTCCGAACGGTTGCTGAGAAAGCCGCAAAAAACTTTAGTGGTTCACTTCTTTTGCCACACCTTGTACTGCAGTTTAACTGATAATGATAGATCAGATCACGTTAAAGATGTTTTCGACAGCGCAATCTGCGAGCAAGCAGCTGCAATTCTGAGTGAATTCGACCGCGTGAATGCGCTGACGTAACAGGAAGCAGCTGCTAAGATGCACAGACACGGTGTCAAGAGTCGCCATTTTGTGTCTGTCTTGTGACATTGAGCGCCCGAACGCGTGCCAAGTCAACGTGTGCTTTTTCTCTGCGACTGCGTTGGGGACGACGACTTCGAGTTCGAGAAATGGCCCAGATACTGGTAATAGCCGAGTAGTAGCAGTGTATTGAGAGTAAATCCATTGTTGTGTGTTCAGAGCAAACAAGTCGTCTGTCTACCCCAGGTGCGTGCATCCTATGTTAACAGAGACAGTTACATGCTATACAAGGAGTTCCCGAAATAAAATGATCCCCAGGGTTAGTTGTCATCTGCCACGGCTGAATGTTTTACGGTGAATTTTAGCTCCGACCGACGTTCGTTATCGATATAAAATTTCAAAAAAATTCTTTACATATTTATTTCATTTGTTATGTAACCACGGCTGTAGTTGACAATAAACCTGCGCGAAACCACTTCGCCTAAAAGTACACGGATAAAAATGCCATACATAGTTTCGTTAATAATGGGCTACGGAAAACGGTGTTCTGTCCCTATAAGTAAGTGCGTGTTACAAACTGTAACTGCTCAATGATGTTGAAGTACATTAGGCTGCAGCCGATTCCCTTCGTCTCGGCCGTCGTTAACGGCCGATGCCGTTGATGCCCTTGCGACATCAAGGCGGTTTCTCGGCAGAGAAAAAAGAACGAAAGAACAGATGGGTGGGGTCAACGGGCACTCAGCACTGACGTTGATGATTTATCTCTCTGGCCACGCGTCTTTCTTTGCACACCGGCGTCGAACCAACCGGTAATCAGATCTTGCTCGAGAGTCGCTGAATCGGTGAGCCATACATTTTCACTGCAGTACTCCGGCTAACGAGAACTTCGAGGCTATCGGTATACATGTATATTCGATGCTTGAAGTCGATCAACTCCCGAGTGGCTTTGGCTAGCAGCAGCAGCAGCAGCTCGATCAGCTGCAGCACTTTGACGACCGGCTAAGCACTGTGCTGCACTGAACAAAATTGGCAACGCCATGAATTACTTATTTGGCGAGAATACGAACAAATGTTTTAGTGCCATGATGTTTTTTTACTCACGGTGCACTTTGAACTATTGACAACATGTTGGTTCATAGAATCAATGACAATGGCCTAGAACAAAATAAACGGAACGTTCGAAAATGGCTCTTAGTCTGATTTTTCAATCACGAAATTCGCGATCACCTATTCGCAATAGACAATACGGCCATAAGTAATCATCATTACTTATTATTTACGTAAAAAAAACTGTTCAGTTTATATACAGCGTAAGGGTGACATCGTGGTTGTAGATATAAAACAGCACAAATCACAATTTAAAAATTCTAACTTTACCATTACGCAGTCAGCAAAGTTCTTCTGACATTGTGTAATGGTGATGTTTGGAGAAGGCGGTAGCTTACCCATCTACCTGGACCCCTACAAATTGCTGACCATAGGGCGGAAGAACTTACGGTTAGGGCTGACATCCTGGCGTAGGAGCGCTATTTTTAGAAGATGATGAGAACTTCCGACTAGGGTTAGTGTTAGAGTTAAGGCTAGGGTTGGAACGGTGCCAAGTGGCTTTCACCCGTCACGGACTACGGCAAAAAGCTAGGGTTATGCTGAAGTGAGTCATGAAAATAAATATTCTTTGCTGTCAAACTCGTCAAAATAGCTATTGTTGGTAGGGTTGAGTCACCGTTTTGGAGGCCGAGATAGGGTTTTAACATGGGGACAGACCACCCGCTGTGGGGCAAAAACCCTAAGTAGATACTACTGCAATCTCTCGCTTACGAAGCCATATCCTGCTGGCCGAATCAGAACTTGCGAAGCCGTCGGTTTCGTTCCGTACGTGACGCTGTGGCGCTAAATCGCTAATGCATCTGGATGAATCTTCCGACGCATCAACGCACGCACCAATGAGGCCGTAGCAATTCAATTAAAATTACCCAACAGCGGCAGCCGCCGTTAAATGATGGCCGTCAGATCTGAACGACCGACGTGCAACAAGTGCAAATGGCAAGCACAATGCCCGCTGAAAGCCGAAAGCCAAATAGCCTACTGCTTACTATCAGTGCAGCGGTGAAAGCAAGAAGAAACTGTTTGGTACGCGGTACTTTTCTCCACGGTAGAACTAATTCGAACCAAGTTAGTTTGAAAGACGTACACCTACCATATAGGTAAATGAGGGCTGTGAAAATTCTTCTCGGTAGTATAAGTGTATTTTACAGCATCGTTTCCACGGTAACAAAAGTTACAGAAATCGGATGCGCGGCGTGTCTTGTCCATCTGTTAGTAGCTTCATGTATGCGCATCGCGAATACACGACAAAACACGACTAAGATATCGGATGGTGATAACTATTCGTGAACGAGTAAACGTGACGGGAAAGCCACTTGCAAGATTTCGAGGCTGCTGCGATAATGAAGAAAGGTCGTGCACACGCAGTGACGCTGCACTGTATCCATTGGTTCGTCAGTAAATCAGCCAAACTTCAGTAGGCTGGCTACAAATCCTAGTTGCCGGTGCGACAATTAAAGCTGTGCTCAGAAAACAGTCTGCTCGTCGAGACGGCAATAAGTCATTTTGCGGCGAAGAGCTGCAGTTAAACACAGAAAAGCTCCAACACATTTACATATCAATTAGTTACTAGGAAGCGTTTCAATTTTCACAACGACAAGCGACAAGCAGAAAAGCAGCGCATCGCTTCGTATTATTTGTAAGCACGCAGCGTTATAAAAACGCTAGATTTTGCAAACTGTGACAAATCACGTTTAGACAAATGTGGGCTTATACTTTATATGTAGGTTATAAAGACAGTGAGGTATTAAGGACCAATTGAAACAATTAAAATTGGTCTTTTATAGAGACGACGCCTGCTGACGATCATTAGCGTACCGGGTACACAGCGGTTTGCGGAGATCTCTCAGATACTCTTTACTGTGTTCTGCTTGGATATAGCGATACTCAGCGAAGAATGCACAAAATTAGTAAACAGAATCGTGATAACGATGATGCACACAATAATTAGAATAGTTTTTAACATTTAAATGCAAAATGGTGCCATTTGCATGAATATTTAGGCCGTTGAAAATTGAATCAATTTTAAGCGCAATAATTTTGGGCTTTTTGTACTAAAAAAAGTCCCACCGCCTGGTGACTGTCGTTGACCAACCCAACTTGACATCGCATTACGTAATCTAACAGTGTATAGTTCACCTTGATATATTTATTAGCTAACTATTATAGTTATTATTTGTTAGGCGGAATCGCGTTTTGCAGCGCAAGCGATTCCCCCTATTACTACACACTTCCCTGTAGCGTGGTCTAGCTGTCTGTCTGCGACATTCGCGCACTCGCTTAAACAGTTCGGAAAATTTAGATGCATGCCGTTGGCACATTTTGTCAAACGAAGGACCCTGTCCCAAGGGGAGGAAAGAGATTGGGGTCGACCCCAGCCACAATAATGCAATGCTTCTGACTTGGGATAAAAATGTTTTACGATTCACCAGGTGGCAGCATCGATCTGCGATTTTGCCTCTCACCAAGTTACTCTGGTCCTTGTTATTATTGCTGCACGTTCAACGGAGCTCCACTTACAATTACTGTTGTAAACATGGCGACTGTATCACTGAAGTAAGTAACTGTGGTCGTTGCTAGGTTACAGCGGAGTGACGCCGACTATCCGCGGTATGCCGCAGTGCCAGTACGTGTAATCCCGTAATGCGCCGATGGCCCTGCGTTTCCACAGTTTAAAGGCATAAGTCAGTCAGTAGAGGCTGCAGGCGGCGGTGAGCCGGGGCACATCACGACGGTGGATGCGCGCGCATTAGCCAGCTCGCCGGTGTCCCATTATAGAACCCCCCTCTCCACCCCGCCAAAAAAGTCTCCCCCGGTCGACAATTTACGGGCAAAATTCCGCGTCGTTTAGGGCGGGCGGCCGCCAGGCAGGGTAGATTGTTGCCGGTAAACCTTCGGCCGGCGGAGACTTTTCTGTGGGCGGGGCGATCTTATAATGGGGAGACTTTTTATGGGGCCGGCGATATTTTAACAACGGGGGAGACATATCAAATCCGTGATTATCTCTCCCCGGGCGGATTTTTCATAGGGAAACGTTTTAATGTGACACCAGCGACGCGACGTAGTCGACGCGTGTCTGACTGCGTCTTCGTGCGTGCGTAGTAGTCAATCGACCTGCGTGTGTTCGCACATCCCACCGGTGCTGCGCTGCTGCTGCCGCTGACAGTTCAGTTCCAATTCCAATCATGTCGGTGGAAGAACGCCGCCGCGATATTGACGACGACGGAAGTGGCGCTTCGCCCCAGCGCCGCCGCGGCTCCAGTGGCTTCGCCGCGGGCGACGTTCTGACGACTGGGAATGACGGAGGACGCGGCGTCAGGGGCGCTGCCGCAACGTCTCACATCGACGCCGGCAGACCAGAACGAAACGACCAGCACCAGGACGTCAGCGGGATGAAGCCGGCTGCACCGCCACCGGCCGCTGGCTGGTCCATCACCACTCATCACAGAGCTGCCGTTGCTACAGCTGCTGACCTCGGCAAACGTCCCGTCGCCGCCAGCCGCGCTTACCAGTTCCGCAAAGCTAAAAGCGCCGCCACGTTCCTGCTGGACGGCGTCTCCTACACGATCGGTAAGTAACACTGAGAAACTTTTCGACGACTTTGTCGTTTTCATACGACGTCGGATTTATTCCGTTTAATGAGGAAGCATACATGAAGCACACATGAAAGCAACCTTAGAGCAAACTTGAAGCAAACTTAGAGCACGCCGTCGTGCACTCTTAAAGCTGACTTAATAACAGTGTATATTGAATACGTGTGCTTTATGTGTGCTTCATGTATGCTTCCTCGTGTAAACGGGGCATTAGTTACGGCGCGTACAGAGCAAATTAACTGAACTGAACTGATCCGAACTACTGCTTGCCCATGCATTGGCCAGTTCAGTTTAGTTTGGGTTTTAGTTTTTAGTTTAGTTTAACGTTTGTATTCACGTTACCGATGACGACGGTCGATAAGTTATGCTGGAAACGCAGATCTGTCACAACAAATTTTCAAAAAAAAACAAAAATCTTTTAAACAGAAAGACAGATTTTTATGAAATTTAACGTTGATAATTCAAAAAAATATCAGATTGTGTGCGTGAAATCTTAGTTTATTCTGTGCACGTCCGTGATTGTTATTTTGAAAATTTTAGGTGGCTATACTTTTTGTGGGCACATTGTAGAATTACAATTACACTGCGAGTCAAGAAGTTCGTCGTAACTTTGCCAAGTATTGACCCC
>Ga0209671_1006188_pt1 | contig 12238 bp, 5 predicted proteins | sample WorMetHERISLAND2_2_FD_187401 | JGI IMG/M metagenome (GOLD analysis project Ga0209671, IMG submission 187401) | Marine gutless worms symbiont microbial communities from Max Planck institute for Marine Microbiology, Germany - Olavius geniculatus... | ecosystem: Host-associated > Annelida >...
AGGTGGAAGGAAGATAGCTTAAGAAATGTAGGACGCACGGACGCACGGACGCACGCACGGACACAAAGGTGATTTTATACTCTGTCCAATGCTATGCATTGCATTAGACAGACAACAAGTTAGAAATTATATATACACTAGAAATACGTTCCGTTGAACGAGGTACACTGTATCTGTCCATTGCCACGGTATATAGGCTAGCCTAGCAGCTGCGTTTCAGCGTTTGACGCTCTTGTAAGCCTGCAGCCAATTTTGTCTTTGAATTGAAACAGTTGGTTGCCATGACAACAGGGGTCTTCAGAGGAGAAATTTCCATGACACTATTGCATAGCCCGGGCCCGAAAATAGGGCGTATGTGAAAACAGCGTGCAATTGTCTTTTGCGGGAGCCGAGTTGTAGTCAATTTTGTCTAAAAATTCGTTGCCATAGCAACTGGGGTCGGCAGGGAAAAAATTTAAATGACACCATCGGATAGCGCGGACCCAAAAATAGGGGGTAGGTGCAAACAGGGAGCAATTATCTTTTACGGGGGCCGAGCTGTAGTCAATCTTGTCCCAAAATTTGTTGCCATGGCAACAGGAGTCGGCAGGGGAGAAATTTAAATGACACCGTCGGATAGCCCGGGCTCGAAAGTAAGTAAGTAAGTAAGTAAGTAAATGATTTATAAAGCGCCAAAGTCTCAGAAAGAATCAGGGCGCAAATATGGGGGTAGGTGCAAACAGCGCGCAATTATCTTTTACCGGGACCGAGTTATACCGCTTTGAAGTCTCCATTAGCTGTAACGCAAAATTTTGCAACATTTGAATGGTTGCTATGGCAACAGGGGTCAATAGGGAGTAAATTTAGATAACACCGTTAGATTGCCCGACCCCGAAAATAGGCGGGTAGGTAAACACAGCGCGCAATTATCTTTTACGGTGACCGAGTTATACCACTTTGAAGTCCCCATAGGCCGTAATGCAATTTTTTTAATTGGGGTAAAATAGAGGAAGGAGTTATCAGATTTTGTCCCAAACAAACTCGGTCTTACTTTTCGGGTCCCAAATCACTTTGCAAAATTTCATCAAAATCGAATCAAAATTGCGGCCGTAGGAGTGTTTACAGACAGACTGGCAGAATGACAGACAAATGTATGTGATTTTATAATCTGTCCCTTGTAAGTAATATAGCATAGTATAGCAATAGGACAGATAAAAATAAAAAAAATAGTTTATTACTGTAATTACCTTACATACGAGTGAAATGTCATTTATCTGATCATTTAAGAGACCAAAAAAGTGTAGATATAAATGCAGTCATTTTTCATAGGCAAAAATTGCAAAAGTTTTTGTTGTAAAATTTTAATATTAATCTAAACTGTATGTATAGGCCTACACTCCGTTAATTATGATAGCGGTTTACAGGTACGTACGTAATTTTTTGTATAAATAGTTTATTGGTATGTCGGCTACATTCATTGGCTAATTGGTCATAGGTATCTAGTAATTTGTTTATCATAATTCTTATTCTGTTGCTGCTTTGTGATGAAGGTTGTTACGGCAAGTATTTTGGACCGAAAGGCGTTGGTTACGGCATCGGCGCTGGAGCGCTGCAGACCTGACTTTACGCTACATGTAAGCCAAGCTTATATGTGGGACGGAATAAATTTCTGCATTAATTGATGCTCACGCATGCAGTCGTCCTTATTTTACCTGTGAAGTGTGCTTTGTGGCTTTGCGTCGTATTTCAGACAGACGTTGAAAGCTGGGCCTGTGTTTCGTCGAACAACAAATAGCCTACCCTTGTCTGATGTAGTACATTTTTGTTAATATTCGAACATCAAATTACTAAAAAAATTGTTTTTGACATTGTGTTTAATTAACCTTTTGTGGTGTGCCGACCTTTGCTCCAAAAAAAACTTTAGCTGGCTCCCTGCTTTACTAAGTATCGAAAAATAGTGAGTGTCAGCAAATAAAAAAATAATGACGATTCTTTGTACCAAAGATTATCAATATTGGACTGATTTTGCTGTAGTTATTTGAACACATTACAGCGAAACACAGACTCAGTGTATTTATGTACAACATAGTCGCGATGTTATACCCGCGGCAGCTTAATGATAAAGTATTCAAATTAGCCATTATGAGATGCACAGATGCGAAGCTGACAGCATGACCAAAACTGCAGAACTTTTTACAGCATCGGGCTGCACGGTTACATGTACATCGTGTCCGGAAAAAAAATCTACAGTTTTTCCTGAATAACTTTAACAAATTAGAACATATTTTTTACGATTTTTGGCACACATTATATCAATGTTACGTTTTACTAAAGATATCTAATACTAACATTCAAAATATAGGCCCATTAAACGGCATCTATTGCAAATGTAATCATGACGTCATTGAAAATACCGTTTTCGTGAAAGATGCCGTCTAAATAAGCCTCAGCAGTACAAAAAACAAAACAACTGTCGGAAAAAATTGCAGTGAAAAACGTGATGGATTGAAATCATAGAAAAACATTGCTTTCGCCATTTTTTTTAGCTTAGTTTTGCTTTTCGCCATGTCAAACGTGGCCGTCTCGTGCACTACGGGAACGTCGTCATGCAGCAGCCGTTAGCTGTCAGCGTCATCTCTGCAGCATGCGTTAAGGACGGGTCACACTGGCGGTCCGGTGTCGTGCGAAATTTGTCGCACCTGGAAAATTTTTCCCACCTCCATATTGTCATAATGTAACTAACGCTAACCCTAACCTTAGCCCTAACCTTAACCCTAGCCCTAATGCTAACCCTAATCTTAACCCAACTCCTAACCTTAACCCTAAATTTAACCCTATCCTTAATCTTAACCCTAACCCGTATTGCTGTGTGTGGGAAGAATTATCCGGTGCGACAAATTTTCCACTACACCGGCCGGGCCGTTTGAACGGAGTGTGACCCCTCCTTTAGCGTCACGGCAGTGCACATTTTAAATGAACATTTTAACTCCAAATTTAGTTAATAGCGAGTTTTGTTACTGTTGTTGACAACGCAGGCAGCTAAAGCTAAAAAAACTAGTTTTTTAAATTTTTTGTTGCAATTCTGCGTAAAGTTAATTGTAAGAACACGAGGAGTGTTTTATTTTTCACGGTAAAGTGGCGTCAGTTGCACATTACTTTTTGTTATGTTATCTACCAAAAATTATAAACGTGCGTTTGAATTTGTTGAAGTTATTATCTGAAACATTGCTATCTTCTTTCGCCTAAAGTACAGTAAAAACGGCATATCCGATGACGTTACAATTACGTCAGCACTACATAGTGATATCGCAATGTAAGGAAAAAATTTACTAACTTTTTAATAAAATGGATCTTCTCGACAACTCGTGACAAAAATTATGAAAATATATTTAAGCTTGCCAAAGATATATCGAAAATATCGTAGACTCTCTTTTTTCCGGACATCCACTGACACACTTTGTTTTGGCTTGAAAAAGTATGTCCGCATCACATCGCCAACAGTGCACACGTCTGTGTCAAAAGTTGTATGTATACCTTACTGATAAACAGACGTAGTCCTATGTGCATACTGGACATAATCACGTTTATGCCATTACTGACAACATTGCTATCAGGTTAAGGATCAGGCAACATAAAACACGAAACCACATTGATAGGTCTGGTCTACCATGATTTTTAAATAATCTGATACGTTAGACACTCTCACGCTATTCCTGTCACACAGTGAACACCGAATAGACAACGGAGCTAAATAACCAGTCATTCGTTATGCGTGTCATAGGCCTATGTCACAATGTTGTTTGCTGACAGCAGCAGCAGCAGTGCGCTCATGTACATGTAGGCATATTTTTACGTTTTTACGCGCGAAAGCAGCTATGCTTTCAGCGCGTCTTAGCCATCGCAATTCAGTCCGTCTGTCTGTCTGTATGTCACACGGGTGGATCAGTAAAAAACGGTGCAAGGTAGGATCACCAAATCTTCACAGTCACTTGCCTGGAAGACTAGTTTCAGGAACCGTAAAGCCTTTCCATAAATTCGAAGGGGGTCACCCCGAACGAGGGCGCGAAATGAGAGGGGGTAGGCAAAATTTGCGATTTTTGGTCTATAACTCGCTGTATCTCAGTAACGGTGCGAGATAAGGTCTAGGTTACTATTAATCACTAATAGAAAATCGTATACTGGCTTTCGATTGGCGCCGAATTCAATGACCTTGGCTGAAACGAAGTTACTCTACGCCGGGCCCGGTTAGTACTGCGATGGGTGACTGCCTGCGGGCAGGAACTGCTGTAGGCTTTCGCGCGTCCCGTGAGCATTAGCTCAAATTTTTTGTACCTATCGTTAGCTACAGGGTGCGCCGATTAAAAACCACCCACTAGGACAAATTTCCTATTTCCGGAATTGTAAAATTTTTTTCACTAAATTTAGAGTTTACGAGATATGCAGAAACGGATTCGAACCAATTATCTAGCGAATTTTATTACAATAGGCCTTATTTGGTTTAACTTGAATGTAAAAGTGCATTTTTCAAAGTGGAAAAGTAATTAAACTGTGATTCTGACCTAGAACAATGGTCTTAGCCCTCACATAGAATTGCACGTTAGTTCTTGAAATGTGACTGTTTTTGACGTTATCAACGATAAAGATAACAATAATTTATTTATTTATTTTTATTAAAAATGCGTAACAAACGTACGCAATATAGGCAGTAAACACAAAATACAACTCCGAAATGCAATTTCAAGAATAATGATAAAAATTAAAATAAGTGAACTAAATAGACTAAAACTAAAACTAATACTAGGCCTAAACACATCACACAATATCACTAAGAAGGGACCAATCAGTGTGAGATTTTTTTTCAAAATTTTATAGTTACATTGAGGCAGTGTAAGCTGCAGTCTGTCCATAGGTAGGTCTATCTTTTACCTAGCCCTATACCGTAAAATACACATCGAGACTAAAGACTCAAAAAGTAACAAAGTACAGACACCATTCTTGTGCACAAGCGTACCGTAGGCCTAACTGTCTATGCTACTCAGTTGGATGACATCTTTCATTCGTTTATTAGGCCTACTGTTTACTTTGCACGACAAAAAACAGAAGTATTTTTAGCTACAGCAAACACATAAAAACCATTTTCAGTTTCTGTAACTGTTTTAAAATTTTTTTCCTACCTACATTTAGTCACAATAAACGTATGACAGAATGAATATAGGGGCCTGTGCAATAGATTTGTGCAAAAAGCAAACACAATCTTGTACAATCGACTTATATCGATATCTATCTAGACATACATCCTGTCCCCCAAAAAACTAAGCAGAACTGTTTTTGTCAAAACTTTGTAAGATTTTTACGCGTGCGAGAAGCGCATCGCAATTTTGTCTGTCTCTCTGTCACACCGGTGGATCAGTCAAAGACGGTGCAAGCTAGGATCACCAAATCTTAGGCCTATCCGACGTGTTTTGAGTTGGTAAATCACATGTCACTTTCTTTTAAATTGATGGTGTAAATGTAAACAGTCTGATACTAGGCCTAATAGTCATAGCGTAATGTAACAATTTAAAGCATCTGCCTTTGAAACGGTGATGGTAGTGAGTTGACACAAATTAGATGAGGTGGAAAAAGTGTACCTCTCATAATCGTATCGTTTTAATCATCTTTGTGCCGAATATTTATCACAATTGGTAGCGATTTAACGAAATTCTAAAAAAAACAATTTTGTTTGAGTTTTTTTCAGACACGGCGTACAAGGACCGTGTTATGATGCATGTTTTACTGATGCAACTACAAAACTGCAACTCAAATCAAGCTATTGACTTCGACAAATCCGACAATTCTTTTAGGTTCATGGGTTAATCTTAGTTTGAAACTCTTTACGCAAAAAGTTTTGCTTAGGCCTACTTACTGATTTATACAGGGAATTAAACCTTTAAGGATTTTTCTGACAGGATCAAATTTGGTAGCGTAAATGAACGGATTGGCGCTGGTGTACAGGAATCCTATCAATACAGTGATGTAATAGCGGCTATCAACTATGGTAAGATGTGGATAATGCAGCAATCCAAGTACGGAATAGATTATGGTCGGGCCCCAGGTGACGGCATATAGTGTACTGACAAGGATCATCGTTTTGATGACGCTGGACTGGACGTGATGTGTCTGGGCTTGAGCCTGAGTCTCAGTGGTGCTTGATCCAGTGGCACTGTGGGTGGCCATCACTTTCGCCTGGCGACGAACGGCCACCAGAATACGACCGTAGCACAAGATGAAAATGGCCAGTATGACAACGTAAAATGAAGCGATATACCAGCTTAAATACGCCCGAAACGCCGATACGCTCACAAAGTTGATATAGCCGTAGCATACGCCGTCGATCACTATGCTAGTAAGAAATACCAAGACTGTGTTATAGCCAATCCCGGCGAGCCATGAAAATGCCACTGCCGAATATATGACCCAAGGGCGCAGCCAGTTTCTACTCCAGACGCGGTGAACCACCTTGAGATAGCGGTCAATAGTGACTGCGGCCAGATTGATAATGGAACCGTTAGTTCCGCCCCACATGAAGTTTTCACTGGATATCAGCACGCACAGCCAGTAGCCAAGCGTTCCGCTATGGTAGATATTGCAAAGCTTCAGTACGTAAACAACAAAAAGGGCAAAACTGCTGAAAAGATCGAGTGCGTTCTGATTGACAATCAAAATAATTTTCTTGTGCTGTTTAGACGCAAACAGGGCGTAAAGCACGAGCGCGTTTCCTACGATACCCACAAATGCAAGGACAACCACAACGATCGAGGAATAGAATTCGAAATTTGACGACGATGACGTCTTGCTGTTTGCACCAGGTTTTGTAGTGCTCATTTCGTCGGCGTCCATTGTTGTCATGACAACGGCCAGGTGCGATGTCGCTGAACTTTCCTCTGCCATTTCTCTTCACTTAGTGCGCTCTAGGCCTACAACAATAATGATTGATGAAGATCTACTTTAGAGTAACTTTCACGCACCCACTTGCACATTGTCACTGCCTTGTGCAAGTCTTAGAAATAACGTTTATTATTTAGACCACTTTAAATCACTGCGTGGTGATGATGATGGAGACGACGCTGATAAAAATAGGCCAAAAACTACACAATGAAATTGGCTACAATACGAGAGATCTCGGGAAATTGTTGAGCAAAAGCCGTCGAATATGGTACTCTGCTAGCTGCAACATTTTCAATAAATCCGCTCCAGATTTCGCAATAATCATAATCGCGGTGGTTTGGATCGAATGCACTAGTGTTGTTCATTTCTCACATAAAATTATGACGTGACGCACTCGTAAGCTCAAAGCGCGTTGGATATATTTGCAAGCCCGCTAAATTATGGCGATGTATGCACGTCAGTTTTTAGTCTTTCATCCGCAATACGTGTGGCATTGCGTCTTCTTTGTTGCGCAGCTAGACACTATTCGTTGATGGCACGAAGCGCCGTTCATTGAAGATCAAACATGATGCAGCTGGCCTTTGATGGGGTGTTTACACGATCCAGCAAACGTCCAGCATTAGCACGTGTATTTTGCGTACATTTGCTGGAAGTTTGCTGGACGTTTGCTTGATCGTGTAAACACCCCATCACGAACATCGTACGCCGCAGTCGACTTGTCTCATGTTGCCGCGCTCTTCGCTTCGGTGGCTTAATGAACGTGACGTTCTCAACTGGCTCATGTTTTTAAAATACTTTTTATATCTGTGTACATATCTAGTTCAATAAATAAATATGAAATATGAAACTTTTCACGTCGTATGTATATACCTCGCCATGCTGGACCTGTGGCGCTGCGCCATCTCGTTTTCGTGTCGAACTGAAACGTGGGCTAGGCTTCCGGATCAGAGCTAGAAACTTGGTTAGAAAAATTTAGTTTTTCTAAGTTTTTTTAAAAAAAGCGTGAAACCGTAAAAGTTCAAATTTTAAATTTTTGAAGTTTTCTTTGTTATTCAATGTAAAATTTATTACATGAATCAAATATATTTTCGTATTTCAATCGTGATTTTTAAAAACTGACGTCACATCATTCGTTAAATAAAAACCATTTAACATAGAAAATAATGTGTAAGCTGCATTTTCTAATTATTAAAATTTGTGCTTTGTTTTTACATAAATATTTAAAAGCTTTTAAAAGCCATTAGAATTCCCTCTAAAAATAAAAAATAAAAAATATGAAACCTAAAACCTTTTTCCAAAAAGCCTGATTTTTCCAGCCTAGTTGGGGACCGTTACCGTTCAATGTCCGCTGGACTGACTGAAGACGACGTGAAATCACGAAATGACGGCGCTTTGAACTCGTGAGTGTGTGATCAAGTCTGTGTGCATAAACAACCGAAATCCTACTTGTGACAAATGTTGCATGTTGCAGCTGATATACAGGGTGGGCCAAAAAACGTGCCACTCTACTTTTATTCTTATCTTCGCCAATTATTGATCGATTATCAACATTCTTTCACTGGTACACTCTGCAGACAATTTGCAGTAACGTGGTTATTACATATCCCACCACAACGTAAATGCGTCTTTACACTACCTTGTGAAATATCAATGAAATATGCATATATTACAATAATAGCAAACGAACATTTTAGTAAAATTTTTTAAAAACACTTCAGAACAACATTGCAGTAAATGGTCTGTATGACACTAAATTGTGCGAGTCTAACACAGTCTAGTGTTATACGGATTATTCATCGCAATGTTGGTCTGAAGTGTTTTTTTCCATTTACCTAAAATTTTGTTATTATCGTTAAATTTTGCTTACATTTATATTTCACAAGATAGTGTAGAGGCGCATTTATAGTGTGGTGGAACGTATAATAATAACATTGTTGCAAATTGTCTGCACAGTGTGCCAGTAAAAGAATTTTAAAAATTGCACAATAATTGGCGAAGATATAGACAAATGTAAAGTGGCACGTTTTTATGGCCCACGGTGTAGTATCAAATAAAACAGTTCTGATGTTTTTCCGCCCATCCGATAACGTTGATGATTCAGAGCGAAGGCATTCGCATAAAAACTTTACGAGATAGGCTTATATTTGTCTTTTATAAATCCAAATCTGCAGTTTTTAAAAGCCATATCTTACCTGCCAATTGTTAAACCTATTTATTTCCAAGTGTTCTCAGTATTCGACCATTTTTCGACACCAGCTAGAAAGCAAAGCCTAACGCAAACTGTTTACTTGAACTAAAGTTTGTTCATATTTATTGCTGCAAACTTCTTGTAGTATATGCCTATTTGTCTGACAAACATTTTTAAAAATCGGGGTAACATGAAATGCGAAGTTTTAAGCGAAGTCATGTAGTAGGCCTACCATGCAGTGAAAATATCAGTCTGCAAAATTTGACAAGCAAAAGTAATGAACTTACATCAACGCAGGACGCAAACGTTGCTATCGCCAGAATCTTCCTCGAACCAGATGCAGTCGGATCGATGTAGTGTGGTTCGACTGAAAACAAAGCTATATTTATCAATTGTGCTTGTGGCGGTACTAGCTGGCTATTGGATAGCAGTTCGGTGACCGACAGCAAGCAAACCAAATACAATGAGCTTATAGCTTGTGATAACAGCGAATACAACAATGCTTTAAAATTTTGTGTATTTGAATAAACACAGTTATTAGACTACATCTTTGTTCTTAGTGTTTTGCACTGTTAGGCTCTACGAAAGGCATTCAAAAAGTTCGTAGACCGATATCGATAGGCATTGTGAATGTGATTGACATTGTGTCACTGGCTAATACCATTTTCCACTACTATACTACAGTTGCAAAGTGGAATGCTAAATTTAAATGAAAGAGATTGACTTGTGACGACTTGCTTAATGTAGACGACGGACAAGTTCTGTCAACGAAGAAACTGTTGAAAAAGTCAACACGCTTGTTACAAGTGACTGACGACTGATGCCAGTTTTTTTACCGCTGAGTCTGTGCAGGCATCTCTACTGGTAGCACACATTCGATCTTGACGGAGACTTTGAAGATGATAGGTGCCGCGAATGTTATCAGACGTTCAGAGGCAAATCGAGCTGACAGCTGACGCATCAATGAGCCTCCTCCGCCCGTTCAACGAAAATCCCAATAACTTTATTTTACGATTTTTAATTGTAGACGAGACATTGTTTTATCACTTTTATCCTGAAAGTGAATAACCTGGAAATATGTATCTTTTTAGCTCTCAGTTAGTGTCACGTTGTCAAATCAGCTAGCAATGTTATGACGACTGTATTCTGGGATGCTAAAAGAACAGACTGTACTGAATGACTATCTTGAACGTGGCAGCACTATCATAGGAACCTACTACGCTAATTTAATTGGAATAGCTCATGCGGCACTGAAGGAGAAAGACGAGGAAAGTTGAGTCGCGGAATACTGTTTCAGCAACACAACGTACCTGCTCACACGTCATCTCAAGCGTTAACTGCCATCCGAAATTCTGGATTCGAGCAACTCCCTCACCAACCTTACTCGCCACACTTAGCCCGAGTGACTATTATTTGTTCCCAAAAACAAAAGATTTCACGAATCAATGCAAATTTGCTGATGATGAGAAAGTAATATGCTTCACAAATTGCTGGCTGAAACATCAAGATTAATAATTCCTCTACTGTGGAATCCGAGCTTTGGACAAACTCTGGATCAAGTGCATTTTAATTGCAGATGAATACGTTCAAAAGTGACAAAATATAATGTACATAATTATCCTTTGCTTATCTTTTATTTATCCTTTTAATCTTTTAATTATCCTTTGTTGGTTTGCGAACTTTTTGAATGACTCTCGTACTAGTGTTTTTTTACTGTGTCCAAAAACCTACAGTTTAAAAAAATAAAGACATGTAATATCTGCTTTCAAAATGTACTTGTCATTATCGAGTGCTAGCGTAATTATGAAGTCATCAGACTCGTTTTATTGTATCCGAGATGAAAAAAACTAAAATATTTCGGGTAATATCTTTTACAAATTATTGTCTCAAAAACAAAGCCACTTTTGTTTTTTGAATAGCTCCGTTACTTTCATAAAACATTAGCCGATTTTTGACGCGCTACGGCACGATGAGTCGTCTGTCTGTCTATCTGTCTGTCGTCTGTCACGGATGTATTGTAACTAAACGGCGCGAGATAACGCCTGGGTTGCTATTGATCACCAAATATGAAGTCGCATATTGGCTTTCAAATGACATGAAAGTCGATCTTGGATGGCCATGTAAAATTATAACGCACTATGGTGTGCCAATCGTGCGATATTGTGGCTAAACGGTAAGTCGCAGGGGGTTGGCGATAGTACCATCGGAAAAAACGCTGACGACTTCCTATAGGCTGTCAATAGTAACCATGTATCCATCTGCAGCGGTTTGGCCGCAATTTTTAATGGATCGTTTCCAGGGTTGTTAACAATACTAACAAAAAGTATTGCAAAGCAAATAGGCCTACTTGGTGAAAAAAGTATTGCAATGCTAATTGCAAGACCTTTTTCCAAGTTAGTATTGCAATACTATTGCAATACTTTTTGCTGTAATCAAGTACCCACTCCACCCAATAAATTTTAATTTTTGCCGATGTGTGCAACTTTCTTAAAATCGGGGGTAGACTACAGACTACGTGATAGTGTGGTAAACCCAGAATTTGAACAATTAACAAGTAGTGTTGGCATGTTATTTTTCATTCAGTTTTTTTCACGCAGTCGAACAAAAGTGTGGACAAATTCTTTGCCTAATTAAACAGCGTTTTTACAATTAGAAGCATACTCTATACTACAAAAAATATTGCTTCCAAGTATTGCAATATTTCGGCGCCAAAAGTATTGCAATATCACAGGCAATACTAAACATACGACGACCATGATAATGATGACACTGAACTCCTACTGACATCTGGCGAATAGTTTGTCTTTCCAGGTTTTCAGAGGTTTGCAAGGTGATAAACAAGGCGACCTAGCAGCTAGCACACTTACAGTGAAAACACGATATAAGTACGCATGCAAACCTACTCAAAATGGCTCTCAATTTGAGAGTACGCATTGTACACGCTGTTTCATAAAAACAACCCTTTTTTCTGTCTTTCATAATTTACTCAAATGATGACTAATTTACATGAAATTCTTACCAGTTGTAGCTGAAGAAATACTAATTTAAACTATTTCAACAGAATATAGCAGTTGATTAAATATTCTTTGCTAGTCGTGATGTAACGCTGGCGTCACAATGTGTCACTGGTACAAGCTTGATGAT
>Ga0209671_1006189_pt1 | contig 12238 bp, 10 predicted proteins | sample WorMetHERISLAND2_2_FD_187401 | JGI IMG/M metagenome (GOLD analysis project Ga0209671, IMG submission 187401) | Marine gutless worms symbiont microbial communities from Max Planck institute for Marine Microbiology, Germany - Olavius geniculatus... | ecosystem: Host-associated > Annelida >...
TTATTGACACTGCTGTCAATGAATGAAGAAAGCATCTCCTTGCCTGTGTTTGCATAGTGGGCCAACACTTCAAACAATTTTACTGCAGGCAGTTAAAAAATGGACAAGTGGATGAAATGTCAGCCAAAGTGTCAGAAATTTGAACAAAATGTGTTTTTACGCATTATGTTAATTAAGCAATCATATCGCATTAGATAAAAAAGTGATATTTCACTCATTGCGATTTCTCCAGGTAGTGCAGAAACAAACATTGGGTGAGGTGAGCAACTGAATAGTCATTTGATGGCAAGTTGTGTCAGGAATATTCGTGCCAAAAAATTATCAAAATCTGATAACTGGTTTTCAAGTTACAGTCGGGGATGTTTTTGAGACACAGTGTATACAGCTGAAGACACCAAAATGTAATTACTATTCAAGTATTTTTGACAATAAGCTAAAGTACGATACTACAGCAGTAAAACATAAGTTCTTGATAGCCATTTTCCACAATGTTGTTAGTATCCAAACGCCCAAGCAAAAATATTTGGAGATTGATGTCACGTCATTTAGTGGTTCTAGTGAGATAAGTAAGTCACAGAAGATAGTATTTTACAATAATATTACAGCAAACATGTAGCAGCTTTCGTATTTTCTACATCTATACAGCAAAGATTCTTTTCTACGAGGACTCAACTGACGGCAATGAAAAATAATAAAAACCGAAAGGATATGGTAATATTAGAGAAATTACGCTGCAAGATATTAAAACTATGTGGGAAAGTTGAATGCCATAAAAACTATTATAACCAAGAAAAAGCAATATCGATGACGTGACATTCCAACATGCTTAAATTACAACATTATTTACAGCTTCACAGCTAAATATCCTAATTTAGCATACAACTAGAGACTGCAACAGACAACCAAAACCAAATGCAATCATCAGTGACAAGCAGAGTAGTTTTATTTCAATAAACTGAACAAATTTACTCATTTTCAGCAACAACACTTGGTTATCAGGCTGTGTCAGAACAGCATCTATGACTGTGAACAAAGCACACTACGAAAGGCATCTACAGGGCAAAACAAAATAAACCTGATTGCGCAAAAATATCCTACGATGTAGCCTGTACATGCATGGATATTAGCCAATAATCTAGTTTTTGCAGGTTCTTTTTATTCGTGAGAGACCCCTTAATTAAAAAGTCATTGTTTAAATTATGTTACTCCAAATTTGGCAGCAACACAATGTGCTGTGCATACAGTGTTAGTGCCAAGCTTGGTGAAAAAGAGTGAAGGGAAGTGATCAAAATAATGATGAAGTTGGCATACAGTACAGCCTTTTAAACAACTCTAGCACAAAAAATACACAGACTTACACAATCATACCTCACCCAACAGCCACAAGGCAAATAAATCCACTCAAAAACCTTTTCCGCTCATCACAACACTGGCTAGACAGAAGCCCATAGGTTGCCAGAAACACAAAATCAGCAGCATCCAATTTCAACTACTCAAATGGCAGTGTAAGCATGAACTGAGTATTAAGGTTTGCAATGAAAACACAACAATCTTATGAATGGAAACCAGCTTAGTCCACCCATTCGGAGCCTCAACTCTTAACTTTCAGTGACATACTTTAGCATCAGGTAAAACAAATACATTAACCACACACATACGGCTAAAACGATATTGGTATTAGGGTACTGCCCAACATTTGCTAGTACTGGGTGATATTGGGTAATAGGCGATATTTTACTGGCTGTCGTACCCAATAACGATAGTGCTCAGCAGTGCAGCAGTTGCCAGCAGACAACAGCAGAAAGATATACATGGGATAGCCAAAGTACGAGTAGGCTAGTTCTGTGTGCAGGTATATTGTTGAAAAATAAACACAGTGTTTCATAGTGTACCTGTAATATCAGTACTGGGTACTGGCATTGGCAGGACCCAATAATACTGGGTACATGGTAGCTTGCTTTGGTATCGTCCTAACCCTACATACACATGAGAACATTTCAGCACTCGATGCTGTCGGGTGCAGACGTGAACGTTAAGGCAACTGTGTGTACAACGGCGACAGAGTGACAGCTTGTCAGACATGTCAGAGTGGAATGTCAAACAGATCGCAGACACCTTCGTTTTCATCCAAGTTGAAGTAATAATCCTTCTCACTCGGCGGCGGACTCAGCCGCAACAGTGGCGAGAAGACTACAAACAAAACACATGAAACTGGAAAGGTCACCTGGGACAAAGAAAATAAAACATCTGCTAGCATAGGCAGCTCTCGGTATCTTGTATGCTCAGCATGCTTGCACAAACAAAACTGAGGACCCCACAAAACAAGCCAGAAAATGTTGGACAGCTTTCTGGCCTAAAAGGGTCTCTGTATAGATTTTCACACGTGATAGCAGAATGTATCGCGTGTCTTAGCCATCGTCTAAGCATCTGTCCGTCCGTCTGACACACTCGTGATCTGTATCAAAATGGTGCAAGCTAGGATCACGAAATCTTCACTGTGGGCTGCCCCAAGGACTCTAGTTTATTGTGACAAAATTTTGTGCCCCTAAGTGTGGGGGTTCCCCTCGAACGAGGGCATCAAAAAGGGGTACCCTGGGCTATCCTCTAAAAAAACCTTATTTTGCGGTTAGGTACAGACATGCTGCTTATCATAACAAGCACTGGTGACAGGCCTTTTAGTATCAACATCGATGACCTTGAATGACCCTGAACCCCCAAAAAAGGTTTTAGCGAATTCGTCACAATTTTTGGATGCAGCATACATTTCAACACTGAATTGCGATGAAATAACTGGAGATAGACCAAGACAACCTGCGTAGTGCGTATGAAATTTTCAGCATTAAACGTAGATTTTAGCAGTCCAAGTGCCGACCCCCTAGGTTCAAAGAGGCCAGCACAGGCGAGTGTCAAAGACAGCTACCACCTAAAAAGTGGTTATTTTAACGCAATTATCTCGTGTAGCGTGAAAACGGTTGCAGATAGGCACAGACATGCGGTTTATCATAACAAGCAATAGTGATAAGCTTTTTATTAGTGTCAACGTCGATGACCTTGAACCCCCAAAATAGGGGTTTTTAGTGAATTTTTTGGCGATTTACGTCTGCAACACACATTTTAAGAATGAAATGCACCGAAATGGCTGGAGATGGACCTGGACAACCTGCGTATCACATTTTTAGCACAAAACGTACATTTTTAAGAATCTAAGTTTCAATCTCTTAAATTCAAAGAGTCTTCCGTACGAAGGCCTCAAATTTAAGTACTCTTTCAAGATGCATTAATATCTTATTGCTGTAGGCATACACTGACTACCAAAGTGGCAGGACCACTGCTATCGCGTGTCTTGTGAGCTTCGCTCAAATTACTTGTTGCACCACTTAAAAGTTCACTTGGCACAGCACGACATTCTCTGGCATGTGTGCCCATGTATTCTGTATTGCAAAATCTAATATCTACGATTATATTTACTCATTTATTTCCTGAACAAAGCATAAATATTTTATGGATACATTTTAGTACACTAATAGCAGAAAATCTATGCGAAGACCTCACATTTTTTACAAACAAGTCCCAATAGGGTTTCAGTCCAGCCCTGTGTGCTAACAATCATCTAACGAAGCTATCACCACAAAAACTGCATAAATGTTTTTCTATATTGTGCTACAGAAGATCATATATGACCACAGTTAGTGACAGTGCACACCGTACATTTAAAATATAATAAAATCACAAGTATATAAGAGCTGACATTTTAAAAACTAAATTGACTCACTTTCCGATGACATCAGATCATCAAATAATTCTGATCCTGTAGTAATGCACACAACAATAGTACCAAGTACAGATAAAAACTCACAAAAACGAATTTAATTACTGCAATCAAATAAGACAATCATGCCTTTAATATTGTTTGCTCTGCCATTCAAACATTCACATATATCAATCTGTATGTAAGTTAAGGTATCTCTGAAGTACTGAAGCAATGAGAAAAACAATACAGCTCGGTAATGTGTCAGTGTACGACTACATAATTGCCAGTCTTTTAGCTCAAAAATCAAGAACTATTATCACTTTTTGCAAATCGCTGATTAATAGACACCATACAATGTGAAATGCTTAGCAAAAGTCAAGATGACAACAGCTATAACTGTATGAGGAAATACTGCAAGATATTTACGTCCAATATCTTAGGCAACAATCACAAAGAAATAGTCAAAAACACTAAACCTTTGAACGGATCAGAAAAAACAATGTCAGACTTTACATCGTGAAGTGGATGAATCCCATCAGTTATATCTATAACAGACAACGCCAACAATTATGCAACATCCTTACATAAATGTAAAAACAATATTCCTGCAGTATATACTGTAGCAATGCCAAATGCATCAGCAGCAAAGTTAGAATTGTAAAATCAATGGGCTGTACATAACTGCAGCCCAAATGGCCAGGAAAAATATGCAGGCAGACAGTTTTGGGTCATGTTAAAAAAACTCATTACTGGCATCAAGTTTCGATTTTCTCCAAGTAATTAAAAAGCTAAAAATAGTATGCATACAATTCTGGTATAACTTTCTACTAATGTGCCAAGTTTCACATTTTGACAACAAAAATAACAACAACAACAATTAAGCCTATATAGCACCAGTATGTCAACAGCATGGCTGGAAAAACCTAGGTTTTGTTAAGGTTTTTAAATCGTTAGTGTACAAAGAAAATAGACACAGACTTTAAGATCTAGCAGAAAGTTCCGTCCACGTTGCATCATTTTTGTTGAGTGATGATGTGATGACGAAAATACACTAGCAAAAATTTCTACAGGCATACAGTATGGTGAAAGCTATCAGTCAATTCAGTCATGTGGCATCAAATTTCTCGAAAAAGTAATGTTTTATGCAGCTGCGATGAAAACTACGTACATTCCAGTAGGCTATGTGCCATCAATGACACCACACAATGAAAAATAGCTAGCAAAAGGTGTGATGATGTATGTACACCAGTAAACGTCTGGTCCACCTGCGTTCTGAGCAAACTCTGGCACAAAAGTTAGCGGTCCAGCCTTGCGTGGAGACGACCTGGTAGACATCCTTGTGGGTGACACATCAACTGTATGTGCTGCATCAACCGATCTGCTTGTCTTTGTGGCTATGCCCTACGACACAATGCAGCAACACTACAGCTATTCTGACACTACTTGGTCTGGCTCCTAATAATTTGCCTGATACCTTCCTTAGATTCTTCCTTAGCTAGCAACTTGGGGTAGCAAGCAATTTTTCACATTTTTCTTGTACCTCACATCTATTGTTCTTAAAATTTTTGGAAGTCTCATTTCTTCTCAAGTTTATCATAAGTTCGACTTAATAACTTCAGTAAATTGTTCCCTAGAAAAGTATCACATTAAATGCTGAAACTCAGATGAGAACTACCTTGGCTACTTTCCGAGAACCATTTGCTCTGTTTTCAACACTGTCATCAGCTGTCTCTGTTACGTCAGTATCCACATCATCTTTAGGCGGTGGGACCTGGACGACGACAGGACTAGAACCATCAGAGTCCTTGTTCACTAGCAGCACATAGATCGGCCCCGAGTGGCTCTTCAGATGTATCTGATACTTTCTCTTGGCAGCATTCTGCTGTAGTACATAAACATCACTAAACATTCTTCAATAACAACAACTTTTGCTTATTGGATTTCTGCCTAATAAAGTGTTAAGCTCTGTAATGCTGCAGCTTTGAAAGTGGTGACAATCACAGATTACAAAGATATTTGTAATCAAATCCTCTATCTGAAGCTTGCATGCAAACAAGATAATTAATTTGGCCTATGCTGATTAGATAAATAATATTAATATGTGGCACTAGCTAAGATTGATACTGTTGCAATTTGGCAATAATGCCACATAGCGACCAGTAGAACACACAATATATCAAGCCAATATGTGCCAAATGTCCGTTCAACAGGAAATCAAGAGATTCCAAATATGAATGCATTTTATTACCTCACAATAGACACTAACCTGAATAATGTTAAGCAACACAGATAAGGTAACAATTAGCAAAGACAGAAAAATCAAAATCAATGCATACACTGTCTGGGATTGGGACTTCAAGCTGTGTGCCAGATGGAGCTTGTACAGTCAGCATTGTGTCACCATGGAAACAGCGACATACATCCTCATGTGTCACGTAAGCACAGCTGTGATGCATTCATTAAAGCAAATTTTACGAAAAAATGGTTCACCAACAGTGAACACATGGCATTTTGTTTTCCACAACTGAAAAAATAGTGAGGTTGCACAGACAGGTATTCCAGGGAATGTGTAACAATTGGTACCAGGTACAACAAGTTTCTTACATACTAGATTACCAAAAGATCTGATAGAACCTCTTGTCTCAAGACAGACCAAGAATAAAATTATTGACACAATACAGCACATTCATCAAACCAGTAATCAGCTATAAATAATAGATCTGCACTACAACTATAATCTATCAGTATGAAAGCAAAATTAAACCAAAGCATTCAGTGATGCTACCTTGGTCCTGCCCAATATTTATTACTGCTACTTTTACTACATCTACCATGTACTACAAATTCAATACCAACACCACCACCAGTCCAACACTAATGAAAACAAAAAAAACAGTTTTTACTTCTACATATTATCAAAAGATACTCATGATTCCCTGCATCATCTGTGACATTTTTAATGCTCTGCTGGACCCACACTTTGTGCTGATCCAACTCCTTCTCCTTGCGGTCGAGAATAGCAAGTTCTTCTTTCAGCGTTGCTATACGGTCCGGAGCATCAACAGATGTGCATGACAGATTTGCACCCCTACAAGTCACATCGACAAATCATGTTCAGCATAGCATTAAATCACTTGAACATGATAATCAATGATAGTTGAGACAGTATTGTAAATTATGCTGATTTAAGTGGTGTACGCATACAGTGTATGCTAAGTTGCTAAACAATGAAAGACTGACAGTTTCACCCCCATTCCCCAATTACTGCATAAAACGGACATTATAGCCAGAAATACAAGAAAAAATATTTGTCACTCTAGAATGCAAAGGAATGCAGCTCGGGTGAAGTCAGTGAAACAGGCAGACTGAGCTTAGCTTAAAAATTAAGATGTCAAAGTAAGAACTAATTGACCTTTGAAGCAATCTGAAGCACAACCTTGATCTAGGGCCAGAGGGTTCCTGAATTCAAATCATAACACAAAAATATGTAAAAAAAAATTCTTGTGATGAAATATTTTGGCCAGTTAGGTTGTGGCCCAAGAAAGAATTTATCAGATTTGGTGGAAATCTGGGGTTAATTTTCGAAACTTCTTAGGAAGATCTTTGGAAGACTTCTTTTCCAAAGAAAGTATGCGGATTTTCGAAACTTCTTTAGTAAATGTCTTTGGAAGAATTTGAGAAGATCTCCCAAAGAAGATTTTGAGAAAAGGTGCACAATTTTTGAAACCTCTTTGGAAACTTCTTAGGAAGAATTTAGGCAAATATGCGGGAAAGCAATAACCTTGTCCTACACGAAGAAAGCTGTGTAATAAAACAAAATTTGCAAAAAATACGCAATTTTGACACTCAGCTTAGACGTCATATGTGACGTCATAGGCTACCTGCGGAACGCTGTGGTAAAATCAACAATGAGTAAGTAAAGGAAATTGATGTTTGGTCGACTTAAAAAATGAAGCGGTGTGTAAAATGCGTTTCCCGTGGACGTGCTAAGATAAGAAGTTTTCCTAAGAAGTTTTAATTACGTCACATGGTCGGTATAAGCACATCTGATTGGCTGAACTAGTTTAGAAAGATAAGAAAAGAAGTTCTTTGGACACGCAAAAAAAGCCATAAAAAATTCGGAAAAGAAAACAAAATTCCTAAATCATCTGACATAGGAAGATCTTTGGAGAATATCTTAGGTAAGTTTCGAAAATTTGGCCCCTGGATCACAACTGGATGGCTGGTGGTTTTAACTATGTTTTTGCATATTAGATAAATAATTTAGGTACAAATACTGCATGCTATACAAGCCTACAAAAATGCCATAATATGGGAAAACAGCCAAGTTTCAATGAAGTTATTATCATCAGAGCAACATACTTCCACTGAATACTGTTCTTAGACTTCTTCTCAATGAGTCCGATACCTTCAAGAACATTTGTGATGTCATATATACGTCTCTTCTGTCGTACCGCCAGCTGATCTGCAGCCTTAACAACATAAACACTCTAAAATAGTATACTACTTCAAAATTAAAATTAGAATTAAATTGTAAAGAATTTGGAATCAAGGGGTGGGCCTAACTCAGTGCATGGCTGGAAGGCTTTTTAGTGTCAAGAACAATGGCAGTCAGAGTTATAGGACAATTCTTGCAGTTGCAGGCTGTTACAAGTGGAGTGCCTCCTTTTCCTTGTCCACATTAATGACCTCCTGAACTAGATTAAAAATGAGTTAAAGATGTTTGTTGACGACACTAAGTTCTGGTGCCAAATATAGACAGTAGCAGACAGAAAGAACAGGATCTAGATTCTCCTTGCTGTTGCTCAGACAAATGGCGGCTCAGGTTTAATGTAGACAAGTACAAGCTCATGCATATAGGACATTCACTGCCAACAAATTACAACAGGATGGAGGGTGCACAGAAGATAGCACTGAAGACAGTTCAGGAGGAGGAAGACCTGGAAGTGGTCATCAGATCAAACCTCAAATCGACCAGTCAGTGTAATAAATCAGTGGCAGCTGTGAAAAGGGTGAGTGAGTGAGTGAGTGAGTTGGGTTTAACGTCCCACCCGACACATTTCGGGGATGGCCTTTTCAGGCAGAATGCACAACAACACAATAATGGAACGGTAAGTTTAAACTTTAAAATAAACTGAAGGTTTAACTTTTACAGAAACACAAAACACAAAAATACAAAAATGAGGTTAACCTAAAATTGTCAGCTGGTGTCTGGCTTTTTCGCCCCTATGCCGGTTTGCCCCCTGGCTCGTTCGCTTCCTGGCTTGTTCGCGCCCTGGCTCGTTCGCCCCCTCACCCTGGACGATTTGCCCCCGCTGAATACGGGTAATTCGACATCTAGGTTTATATGTGATATTTGTCTTTAGGCCTGGACAGTTTATGCATGATGATGCAAATAAACGATTGTGTGAATGTTTAACGCTTTGTTCAATTATATGAAATAAAATCATTAGGCCCTAACACATATTTTATTGTACGCCTAGGCCCTACAGAGTTTTAATAGTCTACGCTTTCTCGCCTTAGAATGTTTGCAAGCGTTCGGCAAGCGATTATTAGGCCTAAACGTACATATACCTGTAAAAATTCATTACAAAGGAAGCCCGACGTTGACACATAGAGTGTGTCGAATACCAGCGAGCTGACTTCAAATACAAGCGGTCTTTTACACCTTTTTAAGTCATTCACACATTGAAGCATCCACGGCAAACCGAAATATAAGTCTTTCTGTCGACTTCAAAAAGCCGAAGTAGACCTGCAAGTGACGGAAGTGCAGACGATAATTATGCGAGCCGTGATGCGAAAAGGTCAAAGTAGATGCAATAGGCTCGATAATTGCCAGGAATGTCACACATCAAACGCAGTTGAGCTGGATTTATTGTTACGGCTGTAAGCAGTGACCTATGACGTATAAAACACGATCATCTAAAGCTACAGGAGTATTAGTTCAGAATCTTGACAGTAGACGCTACATCTTTCGATAGGCATAAATTCATCATGGCTTGCGCTGTGTGCGGCGATAGCCACGACACTGTCCGTCGGCAACAACATGCGATCGAGTGTCACAGAAAGTGCCAAAAGGGTGAGTTTAACCTGTTTTCATTGGAATATATGTCATTTGAAGTAGGCCTGTTAGATAGTAAAGGCCTAGCGCTTTAATGAACCCGTACAAAGATGCCATGTTTTATAAGGTTCTGTTTCCGTTTAAGCGAAAGGTCTATGTGGATTATTAAGGGCGTAATATAAACTGTGTATATGAAATTAATCTCTGCTCTTGTTTTGCCATAATTGAAGTAACTATTAATCAACAAGCCAGGGGGCGAATCAGCCAGGCACAGGGGGCGAACGAGCCAGGGGGCGAACAAGCCAGGAGGCGAATCAGCCAGGGGGCGAAAGAGCCAGGGGGCGAACCGGCAAAGTGGCGAAAAAGACATGATTCCACTGCTGTATCTGTGCAGATATTACAGTTACTAAGTGTACACTTACATACGCTTCAGCCGACCAAGATTTAGGCAACACTTATAACCTTTTCACTGTGATGTCGACACGCAAAATCTACTGCATTTTGGTACCCGTAGCTCTATCGTTCAAGGAGGTTAAAACCTTCAGGTATGGATCCTGCATCTCTTTTGCATCGCTCTACGATCCTAAACTGTACAAAACATCTCGACACTAACCACTTTCAAGTCCAAAACTCCATCTGGTGCCTCCTGCAGCAGATTCACAAATTTAATGGTGAGAAGTCCAAGACTTTTTTCATGCCGACTAGGCGTACTTGGCGGCTCCGCCATCATCATTTCGAACGGCAGGACGGGATATGAACGCGCAGGAAGTGTAAACAAAATTAAATATTCAACGCTAGGTAATACACATCTGAAAAATACGTTACGTTTCGTAACCGGTGCTTGCAGCGGGTTTCCATGGTTACGAGTGTAAACACAATAACGTTGTAGCGCGCACTAGAGGAATCATATGTTTTACGTGTATACGACTGTAAGTTTAACACTTATCTTGGAGTCTTGTTTGATCCTTTCTTATATGTTTGATCAACATATTAGCAATATAGTCAGTAAAACATATTCTATGTTGGGACTTATGCAAAGAAACTTTCGAGAATTATCTCGAGAATGCTTTGTTTGCAAAGAAACTTTCGAGAATTATCTCGAGAATGCTTTGTTGTTCGGTATAAAAGTTGGGTAAGACCACATTTGGAATATGCTAATACTGTTTGGAAGTATGTGTGATATAGAAAAAATGAAAAAGTCCAAATGAGGGCAACCAAATTTATTAGGGGTCTTTCTAGTCGTTCTTACGAAGAAAGATTACATGTTTTGCAGTTGCCAGCTTTACGATATAGGCAATTAAGAGGGGATATGTTTCAGTTATATAAATATATAAATAACAAGTATGATACCAATTTTGTGTTACACTTGCAGTATAGATCTATGTTAGAAAAGCGTTATGATACCGGGGGTCATAGATACAAATTGGTGCCCCAGTTGTGTATATATGATCTTCGGAAACATTTTTTTGTAAGTAGATTAGTTAAGCTATGGAACGCACTACCTGATGATGTTGTATTGGCATGCAGTGTTAGTAGTTTTAAGAGACGTTTAGATTTGCTCTGGCATGGTTTTAGTTTGTATTATGATTATAAATCCGTCATCTAGTACCAGAAGTCAATGTAAAAACAGTATTAGTTTAGTTTTTGTTGATATTCGTGTTGAAGTTATTTACTTCGGACAGAAATAGAGGCCTTCAACCTGCTTCCGGATACTCATTGATGGTGATGATGATTAATATATATGCGATATAGGTTTATTAGGTAGTACATGTTATAAGCTTGAACAAATATTGTTATGCTTTGGCAATAAACGTGCAATTTATATTTTGCTAATTTAAGTTGCCGCATCCGATGACTGTCAGTGTGTTATCGATATGCATCTCTCTTTGTGCAAAATGTATATCTAGTTTGTTTTAACTTGGAAGCGGATAAGTTTAAATGTTGCAATCAGCTGCTGAATGCCAGATCTGTCTGTTGACAGAAACAGGAACAATGTCGATATCGGTTGCACAGCTTCGTCACATATTTGGTTTGCAACGGGAGGTGGTAGGAAACGTTGCATACTATGATGAACAAACCATTGTCTATCCATCAGGCGTCAACTGTGTACTGTACAACATTGATCAGAAGCAGCAGAAGTTCATCCAGGGCTCAGAGAAAAGCCACATTATGACATCAATGGCACTCAGCCAGAACAGACGCTACGTAGCTATTGCTGAGCGGGGTGACAAGGAAAAAGGTGAGTTGAAAGGAATATAAGAAAATTTATAGTGTGATTTTGTTATTAACTTTGCCAAGTGCCAAAACATTGTGTTTTACTAAGGCTGGTAATGACTAAATTTTTTCGTAGTTAATTTTACACAAATTAATGAGGTTGTTAAGTTATTCAGCTAGCAAATTCTCTGGCTGAACTCAGAGCATTGGAG
>Ga0209671_1006190_pt1 | contig 12237 bp, 7 predicted proteins | sample WorMetHERISLAND2_2_FD_187401 | JGI IMG/M metagenome (GOLD analysis project Ga0209671, IMG submission 187401) | Marine gutless worms symbiont microbial communities from Max Planck institute for Marine Microbiology, Germany - Olavius geniculatus... | ecosystem: Host-associated > Annelida >...
GAATAAATTCAGTTGACTCATTAGGAACTTTTAATGAATTTGTTTTAGTAATATTCTGGTTGAGTTTCGTGATTGCATTTTGTGCAGGTTATAAAGAACGATCTCAATCCCAAATGGCGTCCGTTTGATGTCAAAGCCAGTCGACTTTGTGGTGGGAATTATACTCTGCCAATTAAGGTGATGGACTTTTGCGTGTTTTGTGTATTACAACAGTATTTCATGTTATTCATTTGCAGTTGATTTCTTATTTTGTCATTATGTCACTGTGTGTTTAGCATGTCATTTTATAAACCTGCGCTTAGCACTGACACCGCTGTTATTACGGAGCTCTTTAATCGGCCTGTATTGTTCAATTTAGCTTTTAATGTGGACTTGCCTGCCAGATTATAACAGTGTAAAATGTGTTGAACAGAAAGTCTTTCTGTAGCATACAGTGTTTAGTACAGTATCAGATAAAATGTTACTGCTGGTAATTGTTCATACAATGTGGAAAAAAATTAGTTAGTAAACTTATCAGTTTATTTTACAAAGAGCTCTGTAATAACAGCAGTGTCAGTTTGGCTCGATAGTCTAGCGGTAACGTGTCGGACTTGTAATCCTGAGGTAACTCAGAGCCGCAGGTTCGACTCCCCACCAGGACACTGCTGGGTAACGACCTTAGGCAATTTGTTCACACACATGTGCCTCTGTCACCAAGCAGTATAATTTGGTACCGGCTTCACCGCTGGGACGTAAACAGGCACATTATGTGATACACTGGCCCCGTATCCATGGTCTCGCAGTGTAAAAACTGGTGTCTGGCTGAGGGCCTTAGGAAACGGAGATCCGCGCTGCCCTATGGGCCGTAAGGCTCGGGAAGGACTTTACGTTTTGTTACGTTATTTCACAAAATGTTCAGTTGAAATTCTTACTGCAGTGTAGGTGAGTGATGAGTTTCTTGCTTGCGTGTGCTCGTAGGTAAATTGCTACGACTTTGATGACAACGGAGACCATGACCTGATTGGAAGTTTCTCGACGACCGTTGAAGAACTGATGAAGGCTGCTAAAAGTCCTGTGAGTTGACAGAAACTGTTTTTTTCTTGATCTCACATTTTAAAAGCAGGAAGTTGACGTATTTTGGTCGCATCATGCATGTCTTAGTGGTTTAACAGTAGCATATCAGACTGGGTACAGCAAGGTAGCTGGTTTGACTCCCAGCCAGTACACTACCTGGTAATAACCCTGGGGAAGTTGTTCACACACGTCTCTCCACCAAGCAGTATAATTTGGTATCGGTCAAAGGTCAGTGACGCTCTGCGGCTGGGAAGGCAACTAGGTCTGGCATTGCACTGGCCATGCATCACAGACTCAGTGGTTTATCCACCTACGGGCTTAGTGGCCATAGAAAGGGAGATGAGCACCCCGCTTACACCTCTTTTGCAGTATGGCACCCTTACCTATGCGAGGCGAGGACGAATGATGAATTATTTGTTTTTCAGTGCAAATCATTTGTCCTATCATATATCGTGGGATACAAGAGACTGCCTGGGATTAGCTAGGTTTATTCGTAAAATGGCTGATAGAAGTCTGTCGTGTATACGAGTGATTTTGTGAGTTTGCTGATTCTTGCAGGTGCAGTGGCCATGTATCAACCAGAAGAAGGCAGCTAAGAAGAAGTCCTACCAGAACTCAGGAGTCGTCCACTTAGAGTCTTGCCGAGTGAGTCAGTGTTACGTATACATTGTTTCTATGATCTTGTTTCCACTTGTTTCGACTTGTCTGCAAACTTGGAAATATTGTGGAACTTAAGAGTGACCAAGGAAATGTCATGGATTGAACCAGATGTCTGAAAATTTTCAGGGAACAATTTTGCAGTAAGAACTAGTCTACATTTGGGCAATGCCATTGTTCGGTAGCTTTGTAGTAGTATAATAGTGTATCTGATGTATTTCTGTTGTGCATCTATTTTGATCATTATTATTACTACTACTATATTCTGTTATCGTTACTAATAGGAAAGAAAAATATGATTCCAGCTGGTTTTTTTTGAGGCCACCAGTACAAACCAGAGATGTGCGGATCCTGAAATTATGGAGTCCACGTCAGTCCGCAGATTTTGATTAAGGATCCACTGTCAGTCCGCGTCCGCAACAAAAGAGAGATATTGGATCTGCGTTCGCACTAATTAGGCCTAGGCCTTTAGTCATTAGTATGTAAGGTAGTCCGCTACGGCTGGGCCTAAAGCAGATTGCAATTTACCTGTTGAGGTACTTCGGCGCTACGCAAATTTCAATACACATCACTAATTTCTGTTTTTAATTTTTATTAAGAAAAATACACTCATCACATAACAAGTTCCGCGTCAGTCCACGTTTGCAAATTTTGTCACAAAACAGGATTCGCGTCAGTCCACGACCGCAAAAAAATTCTACGGATCTGGGTCCGCGGACTGACAGGTCCGCAGTCCACACATCTCTGGTACAAACTCAAGAAACAGAGGTGATGGCTGGAGAGTGGAATAAGCTGCCTGCACATGTCCTGGATGCTGAAACTGTCATAACATTCAAGAACTGTCTTTAAAACTCTATCATACGAGGCAATTAAAGCATCAGCTTCTGTGCCCGCCATCAACAAGTAACAAGTACACAATTTGTGTTATCGCAGCATGCAATGGAATGTGCCAAAGAGTTTGCAAGATTTCACAGAATTTTTCATGCTATCTTTATTCATATGGTTCATTTTAATCATTAAGTGTCCAAAATGTGTTTATTTCTGATAACAGGTTACCAAGAGCTATTCATTTCTTGACTACATATTCGGAGGCTTGCAGATCAATTTCACGGTATGGTACTTTCAGTATCTACAGCTTCGAGAAATATTCAGCAGAGTAGTTCTAAAAGTTTTTTCGACAATTTATTAATTTGATCATAATTTTAGTTTTGCATTTGTGATTTTTTTTGGTAGGAAAATTTAGTTTTATGCATTTTCATTGTGTTCCGTATAAATTATTTTCCATCATGTTTAACCACAGAATTGAGTAGCACATTAGTCTTCTGTGATTGAAACTTGATATTATTTAAAATTCAATCGATTTATTTAGCCCTGTTTAAGACAGTGGCTGTCTCCACCACTTCCATTTAGTCTTTTTACAGTATTTTTTGTGGGGCCTACTTTAACCATTTGATCATTGCACCATTTGTGTATGGACCGATATGGCTGCTGATACTACTGTTTTGTCAAACGGTGAGAGCTATTTTCGGTCATAGGTCGGGATTGACTTCACGGCTTCAAACGGCAATCCAACTCAGCCGAATTCACTTCATTTCATGAATCCCCAGGCGCCCAACTCTTACATGAAAGCTATTCATGCAGTTGGCTCCGTCATCCAGGACTATGATAGGTAACAACTTTTCTGAGATTGATTTCTGTTCTGTTAAGGTCGAATATGTTTAACAGTCAGTTTGTGATTATCAGTAACAACAAGAAAAGCCCTGCTAATGCAAACGGGAACATGCAATAGCGGTGCATGTTTGAAAGCCCAGTAAAACAAAGCCTAAGTCAGTCGCCAGAGGGTGCAAGACGACCGGCAGCAAATTATCTATAGTGTTTCACTTGTACTCACCAGAGGGCGCCACCCGTCTCGCTCAGCCAACGCCATATCGGCTGAAAATTGCAAATTTTTCCCACCCCTTTCTTATTTAGCACTCTTGTTTGGGTAACCCCCTTCGAATTTATGGAAAAGCTTTACTAATCCTGAAACTGGAGTCTTCCCGGCAGCCGATGGTGAAGATTTGGTGATCTTAGATTGCACCGTTTTTGACTGATCCACTCGTGTGACAGACGGACAGACAGAATTGCGACGGCTAAGACGTGCTACAGCAGTAGCTGCTGTAGCGCGTAAAAATTATGTTAATCAAATCAGTGTGGCTATTTTTAAAATTTAATTTATTTTTTTAATGATTTTATAGTGAATGTGCATTCGTACACTGCAAGCAATAAATGCTATACCGGTATCTGATGTGCACATTAAAAATTCTATTTAACTGAATGTGCAATTAAATAAGGTTGTTAATGTCAGATTATTTAGGTACAAGGTGGTAATCACCATGTACCACAAAGGTGAGACAGTTTCCACAGTTAAAAACAATTCAGATTAGCTTTATTTTCAGTCTTATGTGTTAACTGATCTGTTGCAAATTACTGATGATTTTTTACGAGATGCATAATTTCCCGATAAATATCATCTGGAAAGAGAATTTAGCAATGTTTGACATCGTTCGTTTCATCTTTGGCAGCAATGTGTTGTTGTATTATACAGCTATTTTAGAAATAATTTTTGCACATATTCATTTCAGTTTTTTGCATTTTTTTGCTGCTGTTGTGGCTAATAAAAGATGTCTAACACATTATCGGTCTGTATAATATGTTGCCAGTGATCAGATGTATCCCGCCCTCGGCTATGGCGCCAAGATTCCGCCATCGATGGAAGTTTCTCACTGCTTCGCACTCAACTTCAATGCATCCAATCCTTTCTGTGCAGGTAACGTATCTTTTTCCTGAGTACTTTTGCAGCAGATTATGAAGTCATTCTCGGTTAAGGTGACTTGCCTACTATTGTGTCTTTATTAGCTACTTAAGTGAATAGTGCTAAATACATGATCGTTTTTGGGCCAATTGCTGAGTCCGTATAAAGCTGACTGACAATAACAGATACAAATGCAAACTATGATGTCACTACTAGTTGCCACTTTAAAGGGCACCTGATAGTGCATATATATATACCTTCACTGAGGATCTTTTGTTTTTGATGTTTTATTCTTGGCTGTCTGTAGGAAGCATATATCAGCAAAATGTATATATTTTGCCTACTTATTCTTGTATTTACTAAAAAAAACAGTTGTTAGTATACTTGGTAACCTCACTACTGCATCGCATAGATACTTTTTTTTCTGCCTCTGTGCTGTACAGATTTATTGTGCATTGTGTTGTATTGGTATAAATATTGCAGTTTAGTGATAACTTGCACACGAGTTGTGTGCAATATAGTTATATGTCTCTGTGCACTGGCTTAGTTGATAATGTCGTTGGTCACATCAACAGAGTTAATCAATATCGAGCCCAGTTAGTACTTGAGGATGGGTGACCATCTGCACGGGAGTAAACCATCTCAGTATGTAATCAGCCACTCAGGTCAACTCAGCCTGGCCATCCCTCCGTGGGTAGGCGCCATGAGTACGTGTGAAAGCTGGGTCATAAACAGGCACACCGCGCAATGCACCGGCCCCGTGTCCTTGGTCTTGCAGTGTAAACTGGTGGCAGACTGAGTGCTAAGGAAATGGAAGTCAGCATCATACTGTTCTCTTTATGACTTGGGAAGGACTTTACGTTTACGTTTTGCGTTATGTGCATGTTAATTTTGTTCATTGCAGGAGTGCAGGGTATTCTGAATGCCTACCAGGTTTGTTTGAATCATGTTCAGCTTTACGGCCCAACGAACTTTGCACCAATCATTTACCACGTTGCTCAGTTTGCCGCTGCAGCTAAGGCTGATCCAACTCCCAAGGTTCGATATACGATGAATGCTAAATTAATGTATTATACACTATGAGGCATAAAAAACGCAGCAAAATTTATCGATCGTAACTTGAAGATGGATTATCAGATTTTTATGCCTCACAGTGTAGTTGCTCCTGATATGTCATTTACTGTAAAGAACTGACACAGTACTTAACGTATTACAGTGAGTCTTAAGGTAACATAAATATTATATCTGACATTTTATGTGACATTTTCTGTGATTTGCATTGTATGTATTGTCACAATCCAGGCTGCAACACTAATAAACATTCATTCATTCATTCATTAACAAGATCGTTATTGATGACACATTTGGCAGCATGGCAGCAAGGAATGCAGATCGATTTCCATTTTAGTGTCAGTATTATTCTGTTGTCTTTCATGTGGCTGTTTTAATAGGCTGCATTTTTTTCATTTTTTGTCGGGGGCGGGGAGGTGAGGTGGGGTCACCACCCCAATCTTCTGGAAACTTCATAGGCGTTGGACTCGTCGATCGGTTTGAACTTGAAGGTCCATGTCTTTCTGATTGTGTGCCGGACACTGGTTGCGAGTCTTTGTCTGTCTGTCTCTGTCCATTGCATAGGGCATACAGGCTTCTAACTCAGAAACTGAAAATTTGCACGAAAACTAAAATTGTTCTGAACGCTTTCCAGGGCCGGAGTAATTAGTGCCCTAATTTTCTGCTCTACAGGTCAAAGGTTAAAGTCGTCGAGCGTCAGAAGTCTTTGGAACATGGCACAAAAATGGCTCACATGCATGGCTGTCTTCGACCAACTGTTTGCTATGCACAGTGCAGTGGGCAGATACATTGGGCGACTTCACTTTTTGACTTACATGCAAAGTTTTGTTAAGACTTTTGCTGAGCCAAAACTTAGGTGCAAGTCCATGCTTTTGTCAAAAAGTGAAGTGATTTCTAAAGTTTGGTCTAAGTAGGTACTTGCACTAAAGTTTTGGTCTAGACTTAGACCAAAACTTCGGTCTAAGTACCTACTCTATAGACTTTGACCAAAGTTTAGTTGAACTTTGGTCTGAGTACAGACTTTAGCATTCTACTTTAGCTTTGGCTCAGCCAAAGTCTACGTCAAAAGTCTTAAGTCAGAAAGTGAGTTCACCTGTTGTGCAGTGGGCAGTACATGGATGGCCGCATGCATGGCAGCACAAGGCGTGGTAATATCTTTGCTCATTACATTGCATTGCAGAACTACTTTGTGCTGCTGATAATAACGGACGGAGTGATCTCAGACATGGCTGATACGAAGCGAGCGATTGTTTATGCTTCAACGTTGCCTTACTCCATCATCATTGTGGGCGTCGGCTCGGCTGACTTCTCAGCAATGGATGCTCTCGACTGTGACTCCGGTCTGCTGAGAGATCACGACGGGCACGTTGCCCAGCGAGACATCGTACAGTTCGTACCGTTCCGCCACTTTGAGAATGTAAGTTACGGTGGCATTTCGGTCACTCGCATGACTATGTTTACCTCTGCTGTGTTGGTTATATTTTTGGAGCAGCATGTGTGGAAAATGTCTCAAGAAGTTTGGGAAGGGATTTTATTCAGTTTTCCAGGTAGGGACAAGTCAGTTAGCTGCTGACCGTGTCTCTGTCTTTCATCGATCCTGCATCATTTTCCAGTAATCTTTTTCATTAGCAGATAAGGTACAAACAGATGTTATGATGATGATGAGGATGAGTGAGTAGAGGTTAAGCATCTTGCTTAACACATAATAGGTCATTTCGGGGATGGCCTTATCAGGCAACGCGCACATAAACACATAGCAGTGAAACACAAAATTTAATCTTTACGGTAAAAACCCGATACGGAACATACGATACACGAAATATCAGTGTTGTATTTAAAATTAAAATTAAAATCGTAAGAACTGTCTGTTATGAGTGTGCATGTATAACAGTAATTATGATGGTGATGATGATGTTAACACATGCAGGCAGCGCCGGGCGCACTTGCCAAGCAAGTTCTGGCCGAGGTGCCCGACCAGGTCTGTCGATACTTTCAGCTCAACAACATTGCTCCCGGCATTCGAGCTGGCACTGCTCCTGCCACTGCGACATCTGTGCCACCTTCCCAAGTCCAGGCTGCAGCCTACCCACAGATTCTGCAAGTGCACCATTAGTTTACAGCTAACCATACTGTTCTACTGCTTACGGTGTGGATTTTATCATTTGCTTTTACCATGTATTTATGTCGCTAAACAAAAAATGCATAAATCTCTGTAACAGTAAAACTTTGGTTAATGGTATGTGAGTTAGTCATTTGGTAGCGCGCTGAAAAAGTAAAAATGGTAAAATGTGTATGCAAATACCTGCAACTTCCATTTCATGCACAAACTTGGAAAGGCGTGTCTGTTGTCCAAGTATTGTTATTAAGAATTGTCACTCTTTTATAATGCATTGTAATTAGTATGGACGTTGTATTAATAATTTAATGGTATGTAATGTTTTAAAATGCTTTTTACGCGTGAAAGCAGCTGCCTGGAAGACTCTAGTTTCAGAAACCGTAAAGCTTTTCCATAAATTCGAAGGGGGTCACCCTGAACGAGGGTGCTAAATGAGAGGGGGTGGGCAAAATTTGAGATTTTTGGCCAATAACTTGCTGTATCTCAGTAACAGTGCAAGATAAGGCCTAGGTTACTATTAATCACTAATAGAAAGTCGCACACTGGCTCTTGGTTGGCGCCGAATTCAGTTGCCTTGAATGCCAAAATAGGGGGTTTTATGGATTTTTTGGCGATTTCAGGCTGCGAAACAAGTCTATATCATTACAATGTGGCACCACGCTGCTATTGTTATGCGATCCAGATAGAGAAATTTGGTATTTGTATATTAACTTAGCGTGAACACCTCAATTTTAAGCTAAACTACTGAACCGGAACTGCTGTAGGCTTTCCCGCATCTCGTGAGCATCAGCTCAAATTTCTTGTTTATATTTAGCAATTGAGTGGAGTTTTTAAAAAGCTTGTATATTTTTAAACGGTTGCCAACTTCTTTTTCCTGTTAGAGGCTTTGCAGTGTTTTACTTTTTGCCAGATATTTTTGTACCGAGCATGTTTTGTGTGAGCTGGGCACTAAGTAGCACTAGTTATTGGCAGAGGTTTATGCCATCCAAAGAGTTTTAGTTTACTTTTTGTAGTCTGATTTTACCCCTGTCCTCCCATAGACAGCATTATGAGATTGATAACTCTCTGGAGGATAACAGGGAAGATTATTAGAACTGCCATTTTCGATACATATGCACAATTATAATCGGCAGTTCTTACAATTTTAGGTTTCCGTTATTTTTTTGTGTTTTGTGTTTCATAAAGGTTCAACTTTCTGTAAAGGTTTAACTTCTTGTTCCTTTATTATGTGTATGTGCAATTTTGCCTGCAAAGGCTGTCCCCAAAATGACCTGTACTGTGTTGGGTGGGACGTTAAACCCTACTCACTCACTCACTCCCTGAGTAATGCCTTTTGATCTGCAGCTGTATGAATAACAAGGATGTGCACGAGACCTTCTAAGCCGAGACCGAGATGAGACTTGAGACCCATGTCTCCGAGACGAGACCGAGACGAGACATTGCAGTTTCCGAGATGCTGGCCAAGACCTTAAAGCTACTGAGACTCTCAAGGGTCTCCAGAGCTTTTTTCCGTGACGTATGATAAAACACATTGACAATGAAAAAAATTATATGGATTAATTAACTCGCACCATGGTAAGCACTTTTTATTTGTGATATTGTGGGTTTTTGCAATTTATTTTGACAAATATCACTGAATAATTAACAGCTTGCACCATAAAGAATTACAACTGCAGTGCTGTAGACATGAGCCATTATGTGTATCGCAATTTGCAAGCAAACTGAAATTAGTAAACTACAGCTGATTATAGCCTTATACGTCATCTACATTTGGTTGATAGTATTCATTCTGGCATCATACACTTTATCTTCATTGCGACTAGGTCATTTTATGATGAAAAAAAGACTGACGTGACATAGGCTTAATTGTGCTTTATAATAAATAAGTAAATGAAAGAGTAAAAAACTGTAAACGAATATGTCTAAGCCACAAATTTCATGCTGGTTAGTATCGCTCTAACTGCAGTTACCATATTATGCACAGCGCACGCTTGCACAAAACTCTCGACGAGACGCAATAGCCCGAGACCCAAGACAAGACCTGAGATGCATCGGTCCGAGACGAGACGTTAGTACGTCTCGAGACCGAGACGTCTCGACCAAGATCACATCCCTGATGAATAATTTTATCTTGTTCAGAAGCCTAGATGTTCAGTGCCACACCTCAATTTTAAGCTAAACTACTGAACCGGAACTGCTGTAGGCTTTCCCGCATCTCGTGAGCATTAGCTCAAATTTCTTGTTTATATTTAGCAATTGAGTGGAGTTTTTAAAAAGCTTGTATATTTTTAAACGGTTGCCAACATCCTGCATGATCAGTCTCCCTAAACACCACAGATCATTACAGATCAGCTGAAATAGCAGATATTGTTTTAGTTTTTCAATTTCAGATCGATATACGGCATCATAGAGTTAAGATCGGGTTAGGGTTATCGTTAGGATTAAAGTTAGGTTTAGGGTTAGAATCTGGGTGATCTTTGGTGTCATACACCGATCTGATGTTTGCAAACTTAAACATTATCTGCCATCTCAGATGATCTATGGTGATGTGCGGTGTTTAGGCAGACCCTGCATGATGGTTTGGTGATATTCAGTAATAACAGCAAAAAGAAATGTAATGTGCTCAACCAGTGTTACTTTGTGTCTGATAATGGTAACTTCGATTACATGACGAAAGACAATGAGTGCATTACAAAGTTCATGCTTTGGTTGTTATTGATGTCGTTAGAGATTGATATTTATTTTTTGGCCATTTATGTACAGAATGCAAAGTATTTTGGACAAAACAGCATTTGCATATTTTATTAGTGTGTGCAGCAATGGATTTTATGCGCATGTGAAGGCCTTGGTATAGCATTGCTGGACATTATAATGAGCTGCATATGATTGTTAGTCTTGCATTTGCTAGCTGTTAGTGACATATGCACAGATGTTTTTTTTTGCTTTTTACCAGCCACTCTTGGTAATGATGAAAACACTAATTTCTACGTCGTGTCTCAAAAAGACAGTCAAAATTGTTTTTGGCATAACTTTGTCAAATTTCCACCAACTTTGATAATTTTTGGCACAAAGATGGCCACAATGATATTATTATGTACGATGCAGTCATTTACCACCTTGCCTAATCTATGTCAACTCAGTACCGTGTGAAACACAGATGCTCCAAATTGTTACATTACATTTTGATTATTTGTATCAGATGGCGCACCTCTGCATCATCAATTTGACAGAGGGTGCGACATGGTTTAATAATTTTGAGGTGTTAAATATTTTATGCTGAAAATAGCAGACAACAAAATAGCTGGCTGATTAGCTTAAAACACATCTAATCGATGAGTGAATGCATTTGATCTGGTGATCGTTTATTCTGCTGTCAGCCATTGTATGTGGAGCACACTTTGGCATAAATTCTAATTTGCAAGCGAGTTGTTATACAAACTTCTGTTAATTCTGTTAAGTAATTGAGATTATAGTGTATTTTGTGCCTAATTAACTCGTTACAGTGTTTACTTGAGACAACAACTCAGCTTGTTTTGTGTTTCTGTTAAGGTTAAACTTTCTGTTCCATTAATATGTGTTTGTGTGCATTCCGCCTGGAAAGGCCGTTCCTGAAATGATCTATACTGTGTCGGGTGGGACGTTAAACCCTACTCACTCACTCAGCATTATGCAACAATTTGGAGCATTTATGTTTTACATGGTAGTACATTGACATAAATTAGGTGAGGTGGAAAATGTGTGCACCTTACATAATTTCGTCGTCTTAGCCATTAACATTCCAAAAATTTTTAAAGTTAGTAAAAATTTGACAAAGTTGTGACAAAAACAATTTTGACTGTTTTTTTCTGAGACATGGTGTAGAATTTAACAGTTTTTAACACTGATGTTAACTTGAAGATATCCTTTACTGTTGTCACCTGTGATGTTACTCGAGTCACTAAAAATGAACTGTCAAGCCCCCATTTTATACGCGCTTAGCCATCGCAATTCTGTCCATCTGTATGTTTGTCTGTCCGTCCATACCAATATGGTATTATGCTTATTATGGCTGCTTTGCAACACGATTCCTTGGAAAGATCTAGTACAGTACTGCACTCTGTTTGATAAAGACTCACAGTAGTATTGGCGGTAGTACTTGTAATGTACAGGGTGGTCCAAAAAAAACCGCACAAATTTTGCAACCGTACGTCATAGAGTCATATGGTTTTCAGCAAAATGTTCCGAAAAAAATTTCTTACATGACTAAAGTCAGCATTTGAATACAGCAGTTAAATATTCTTTGTTATTGCCGCTGAAAATTGAACTGTGCAAAAAAGTATTACCCTCGACACTGCGGTCCATAAAAAACATGCCAGTTTTATTTTTTTGAATAGCTCCGTGAAACATTGGCCGATTTTAATAAATTTTGGCAGGCAATATTAGAAAGAAACTTGACGCATGTGTCTAGTTTTGGCCACCTCGCTCTAAGGTTGTCGCTACACTACCGTGTGAAATGCAGTGGTCACAGTTTGGCCATTGACACCAATGAATTCTTACCGGGTAGTGC
>Ga0209671_1006192_pt1 | contig 12235 bp, 11 predicted proteins | sample WorMetHERISLAND2_2_FD_187401 | JGI IMG/M metagenome (GOLD analysis project Ga0209671, IMG submission 187401) | Marine gutless worms symbiont microbial communities from Max Planck institute for Marine Microbiology, Germany - Olavius geniculatus... | ecosystem: Host-associated > Annelida >...
GGAATGAAAGTTCCAGAGAGCAAAAGTACCAGGGAGCAAACGTTCCTGGGAGCAAAAGTTCCATAGGTGAAACTTTCGCTCCCGGGAGCGAAAGTACATTGGAACGAAAGTTCCTGTTACCCAAGGTAATGTGGTTTCGCTCCCCAACATGAATTATGATTATTTAATTGATAAACTAATAGTATTAAAGCATTATAGCTTGTTTGTATCTTTGTACAGCTTCATTGTTGTAAAAGATGGCAGAATGTAGCAAATTATTTTATTAATTAATTTATCTTAAATTTATTAAGTTCCCCAAATTCTTCCTCAAATTATATCTGTTTATATATTCTTTCTTAAATTATATTTTTCGTCAAGTTCTTACCATTTTTTAAATTCTAATCTTTTCCCTAAACCTTAAACCCATTTTTAGTCTTTCGGAAAACTTTTGTAAGCTGTACCTCATTCTCTAGCGACAGCTGGGCTTTCTTGTTTTGGCCATTGAGCATTCACACCGCATGCTGGCGTCCTTTGATTTCACCTGCTTTTATTAAGTGTGTAGACCCATAATGTTAACTCTTAAGTGAAGAGCGAAAGTTCCACCTCATTTTCGCTCAGGGGAGCAAAAGTTCCATGAAACGAAAGTTCCTGGAAATAAGAGTTCCAGAGAACGAAAGTACCAGAGAGCCATGAATGGAACTTTCGCTCTCAAAAACGAAAGTACGTGGGAACGAAAGTTCCAGTTACCCAGCTCATCAACACGGAACTTATCTGAACCAAACTCACAATAATACGCGTACCATCATTACAACAACAAAGTCAATGTAATAGTCGCTATGAACAATAAATTGTATTAGGTTTCAAATAAAATGCAAACCTAAGACGTCAGATGCATCAACAGCACAGTGGGCGACTTCACTTTTTGACTTAGACTTTCACTGAGCCTTTTCGATGAGCCAAAGCTGAAGCTGAAGCTAAAGTCTGAACTTAGACAAAAGTTCAACTAAACGATTAAAAATGGCGGAAAACCGGTAAACCTAACAGAAAATAAATCAACCAGTTACGCTTGGACTTGCTTATTAATTGCGTCTCGCACGCAAATGACGTAATTACGTAACGTCTTACGTCATTGTGTAGCCATTACGGCGTTTATTTTTAATACCAGACTGTTATAATTTACTAAACTATCCGTACGTATAGGACTGTAAATAGTCGCCATGTTTTCGCTCAGCGAAATCACTTGATTTTTTGACTTAAGTAGGTACTTAGACCGAAGTTTAGGCTCTTCTTCTTCTTCTTTTCCAATAATGCACATATCCTCTTGCGAGTAATGTCGTGCATACTCAGCAAAAGTCTAAGTCAAAAAAATGAAGTCGCGCAGTATACTGCTCGTAAAAACCTTTTATGCAACAAATTTTATCACACAACAATAACATTGTTTTCATTAACAACCAAAATGTAAACAACATAGAATATGTACACCTTAAAATTGACATCTAATAAATAAGTAAATTGCGTACACATACGTTATGTTATAAATGGGGTGGGGTTTTGACTTATGACGACCAATCATTTTTGTTTGGTCGACCAATCAAGTCATTAGTGTGATTTAAATGCTTTGTGAATTTTGTTGTGGTTTTTGGTGTGTTCTAAAATCGTGATAATTTAACTTTTTTGTTCTCGCTTCATCATTTTGTTCTACCATTTCTTTACTTGGGTGATGATGCATATTACTATACATATTACCATCTCTTAACGCTGTTCCTAATTCATATCACTGACCTTAATCTGAACCCTCTCTCCAACCCTGAACACACTGGTAAACAGCGGATGTGCGCGTGTTAAGTCCGGGCTATTTTTAGCATCGGGGTTAATGTTAGGGTTAGGGTTAGGAGATGGTTAAATTAATAACAGCTTAATTACAGTCTAAGTCAAGTCTGGTAGTCTACTGGCTAGGGTGTCGGACCCAATGACCGCGAGGCCACTGCACTCTCAAGTAACAACCTTGGGCAAGTTGTTCACACGCCACAGCCCGTCGGTGCTGTGCCCCAGTTTGGGGGCCCTGCCGACTAAATATCCAAATCCAAATTACTCATTTCGACATTCGCAATCCGCTTTTTACCCATGTCCAACTCTGATGCAACATCCATAGATCATACATAACCTATCTGCTGTTTACCATTGTTCTGTATCATTTCCATTGGAAATCGACCGGTTGCCTTTTACACATACGCTGTACACGATCTATCAGTACATTGGGCCAAATGCCTAGGGACCAACTTAATTCACGATTTCACGGCTGTGACATTTTCCATGAAATTGACCTCATCATCATCATCATCAAGACGCGAAGCGTTCAGCTGTAGCATTCCGCCGTTGCGATTTGTCGCCAAAACGAGCGGTCTTCTGCCAGCTGCAGAGCATCGGTCACTGATATTCCCATGTCCCGGCAGATCTGGTGGATTCAAGTGATAGGAGGTCGGCCACGAGCGCGTTTCCAATCATTGGAAATTGACCTCCTTCCGTGAAAAACGCTGATTTTTGTGAAATCCGTGATTTTTCGTGAATTTTAGCGCTTTTAGTTCAATTTCTGACAATTCCAGAGTTTTATCAGCAGCTTTTGTATGGATATTGCTGTTTGCCATGTGTCGCACTTCAGCACTAAGTAGTTGACGTTGACTGTCTTGAGTCTTGACTCAGTGTAGTAAATATTCGTTGTTCTGAAATTTCTTCGTTTGCAACAGCGCAGCACCTCGAAATAACATCTGTGGGGCCCGTAAATTTCATGTGAATTTGCAAAACTCTTTCCGTGAATTTTCCGTGAAATTTGACACATTTTAAAAATTTTGCCGTGAAATCATGCATTTTTTCCTGTGAATTCGGTTGGTCCCTACAAATGCCAGAGAGGGTGGATGGGTATGCGATATAACTAATTACCACAACAGGCCACTATCTCATCACAGTTTGGCCACAGCTCACTATAACGGACAATAACGATGGAGATGACGACGTAAAAGTCGATCAAACAGAAGTGTCGTTTCTGTTAGCCGAAAGCTCAAGACAGATAGAAATGGTCCAACAAAGAGCAGCAAAGTACACCCTTGGCCGTTATAGGCGAACGTCAAGTGTTGGATCAATGTTATCTGAACTGGGCTGGAGAACTTTAGCTGAGAGACGACACCAAACAAGACTGATCATGTTTTACAAAATACATTATCATTCATCAGCTAGTAGCACTGTAGGAGTACCCATGCCATTACAAGTTCTGAAGAAATATAGTCGACCCACAAGTACAGAGAACTTGCTTGCCTACCATTTTCAACCAGCTACTGCCATCTGAAGTCATTTGTCTCATGGACATCAAGATCCTGGAACATAGTGACCAGAATCCATAGTTCAATTGGAATCTGTTAAAGCATTCTAAAGGGCCAACAACTAGCCATTGTGCCGGGTACTCTGCTGCAACACAGCACTGAAGTTGGTGTCATGACCCATCCCTGAGTAGCCCGGAGTTGTCATAGCTCTTTTTAACATGCCAAAGCACACTTTTATCATACGTCTGCGCCAGTCAATCATGTGTCTATCATACCGTGCCGGAGCCTTCAACGTACTGAAGTTGGCACGTATCCCAAAGAAGAAGAAGAAAAGAAGGATTTCTCCATCCATTTTTGCTGTCATCTTTGCTGGCCTTTCATTTTCCATCACGTATCCGTATTCACCATCATCGGCATTTTCAGCCATTTGTCTTTGCTGTCCAATCATCGATCTTGGTTGTTGACATGTCCGTCTTTCTGTTTGTTCTATTTGTCATCTTCATCGCTTTCTATTCATTCTTTACGTTGTCTTCTTCGTTGTTATGGTCCATTTTGGTTAGCTTACGGTGTCAGTGGTGAATAGAGAAAACTAGGCTAAGATGCACAGCCATGCCATGACTTATGTGGTGGTCAGCCGACAGTTGTGGTTAGTTGTAGACCCGTGGTCCATTGTGGTTCATTTGTCGCCTGGTTGTCGTCTGTTGTGCATCTGAAACTCTGTCATGTCTGTTGCCTGTTCTCTGACCGTCATCTCTGACCGTCATCTACTGTGCTATGACAGTACTTCAAGGGGTTGGCAAAATTTGATAACGTTGGATATGGTGTTGGAAAGTTTCTATATGCTGTCAATATGTCAATAGTAACTGTGTTGCTGTCTCAGTGATTTTGTGCCTGCATCCGTGCTTGCAAAAACTGTTTCTTATTTATTTACTGATAAACATAAGTAAGAAAATTTTGACAGACATGCATGCAGGCAAAAACATTGCAGTGCAGAGCATGTAGTGGCTGCATGCAGTATGGTTGGCGTAAATCCTAGCAACAGCTGGGCTTTTGTTTCCTGCTTATGTTGAAATAAGATCTGATTTTGCTATGCTTTTTTGTCTGAATTTTGGAAGTGCTTAAAGTTAGAACTGCAAGGCGATAGGATTGCTAGATAATTATTAAAAATAGAAAGATAAAAAAATAGAAAATAAAAAATAGAAATAAATAATAAAATTATTAAAAATTAAAAAAATTAAAAAATGGTGTGTGATGGCATATGTAAAGTGATTGATAATGATCGAATTGATTGTTCATGTTCCAGTGGAAATGAGTCATTTTGGATTAGAGAATGAAGTGAACAGTGTGATTAGAATGGATGCACCATTTACAAGAGGTCCTATGATGCGCTGGCAGCGAAAAATAATGGACAGTTTAAACTTGTCCAAGAGTGACTCTGCTATTAACTATTCATTAAACCAGAGTTCAGCAGGATCACAAAAGACGCCTATGAAGACAATCAATGATTCAGCTCTTGGTGAGAATAGCTGTCGAAATCTAAATGTTTCTTCGAAGACGCCTGGAAAAACTCCACTCAGGACCTTGAAAACACCGAGTGAGCTGAAATAATTTTACATTGATTTTGTTGGTTGTGTCAAAAATAATAGCTATATTGAACCCAAATTAGGCTGAGCTGCATTTGTACACAATGTGTCCATTGATGCATGTTGTCTGTACTTTTTTTACTATAGCACTGGGCATCTAGTAGCTTAATATGTTTTAATATGTTTTTACAGAACTTGTAGCTTTACTTAGTTTTTAATGTACAGGGTGGTCCAAAAATGGCACAAAGTTTATGGCACCATAATTTTGCAACCATGCATCACAGAGTCATGGGGTTTTCAGCCAAATGTTCTGAAAGAAATTCTTCACATGACTAAAGATAGTGTTTGAATAAAAAAAATTTTGTTTGTGCTGCTGGCAAGTAAGCTATTCAAAAACAGTATTATCTTTGACACCGCAGTCTATAAAAATGTGCCACTTTTATTTTTTGAATAGCTCTGTGAAACATTGGTTGATTTTAATAATTTTTGGCATGCGACATTAAGAGGAAACTTGATGCAAATGTCTTTAGTTTACTAGTTTTGGCCACCTCACCTTAATGTTATTACTACACTACTTTGTGAAATGCAGAAGTCATAGTTTGGCCATTGACAACAATGAATTCATACTGGGTAGTGCATGCATTGGCTCAGAAAACGAAAAATATTTAGGCTGCTGTATTCAAACAATGACTTTAATCATGTAAAGAATTTCTTTCAGAACATTTTGCTGGAAACTGCACGACTCTGATGTACGGTTGCAAAATTATGGTGTCGTAAACTTTGTGCCATTTTTTGAACCACCCTGTATTATGTGATAGCCATTAATTCACTATAAAACTCATTAAACTTATTTATTTTATGCCAGTGTATTTTATTTAACTCCCCTTAATGAAAACTCTGCTGCAAAACAGCCATTTTCAAACAAAAATGTTGCAACAAAATGTGTTGCATGGTCAGGTGATATGTATCGATCCTACCTATTTGCTTGGTTTTGCTAGGTGTACTGTAGTTGTTTTTGAAGCTCAGCTATTTCACCTTGGTCACTTATTTTTTATCAGTTGTCTTTTTGCATTTACATTACATTAAATTTAGAGTGAAAAGTGAAAAAAAATTTACTTGGTCATTTTGCAGCACTTAATTTACACTGTCACTCTGTTTTTTTGTAATAAATGTACATGTTACAGTGGATTAGTGTAGAATATACTGCTGTTTATTTTAGGTAGTGCCAGTAGAACTGGTAGTGGCGACCGTTTCATTCGTAGTGCCAGTAAAAGTGGTAGTGGCGACCGTTTCATTCCAAACCGCAGTGCATCACAGATAGAACTGGGCCAGTTTCTGGTGAGCAATGCCGGTCGAACAAGTGACGAATCGTTGCTGAGTCCATCCAAACTGCAGATGCAACGGGCAATGAGTGAAAACCTGCATGGAGACCTCACAAACGCCAAGATCATGGCTTATCACCAGAAGCCGCCAACATTGCCCGAAGGTCAATTACAGTTTGGTCTGATATTAGACTTGTGGTTCCAAGTCTCTGTGGCTTATTTTGCAGCCATACTGATAGGCCATGCTGATGGGTCTTGCTTTGTTGAGCTACAAGGCAACAAAAGGGTGTACATATTTCCTGGGCAGGGGTTACAGGTATACCAATTATTGCTTAAAAGGGCAAAGGTCAGACGGATGGACAGCTGCATGATAAGTTGTCACTGGGTTGACAGAAATTTGCATTCTGTGTCTGAGAGTTTTTTTGTTGTGTTTGCAAACTGGAAAGCCAGTGATGGCGGTGACCTGCGATTGGTTTGTTTTTACATTGAGCACATGTTCTGCCTGTTTTTTTGCTGTTTATAGGTTCACAGAATTCAAGCTTGAAGGTGCTATACAGCAACAGTAAGCAACAAGCGTCAGCAAGCAAGTCGATTCGGCACATCCCACAGTCACCGGAACGGATTCTTGATGCCCCAGATATTATTGATGATTACTGTGCGTACACATACTACGATGTTGTCATTTTTGTCATGTACTTTGTTAATATCTATATAACGTGGGCTAACCGTGTATGTAAAGCATTTATTATGCATTTTACTTTTTTTGCTGTGAAAATACTGTTAAGTTGATTAGATACTGATATTTGATAAACTCTGCATTTTAACGTGTTTTTTTGCTGATTTTTTCTCACAGATATAAAATGTTGGCAAAAACATATGGATGATGGATGTGTGAACTATTTTATTTGGATGTGCTTTTTAAATTTTGTGGATGCCTGATAATTAATAAATTTTGTTACATACTTCAAAAAATTTTTTTATTTAAACTATGCCACTTTTTTCAAAAGCCGTTAGCTTTTAATTTTAAAATATTAATTATCCGTGTGCAATTGTGCATGAGCTCTGAGCTAACTACAGTTTGTCTTGTTAAGTGTTATGTGTGTGCTGTGCATAGTACTCTGTGTATTGCAATAGACTAATAGATTAGATATGTATTAGACATATATTTGACTTTTTTAGTCCATTGTTGCAGTGTAAGGTTTTGTATTTATATAAGTGTCTTTGAATTTTGTAATAGGCAGTATTATTCTAACTGACATGATATCAGTTTTGACAGTTTTCTAGAATATGTTGAGATTATACTATACTCCAAGTACAAATATATTTTATTGGTTTGTGCCTCAGATCTAAATCTGCTGGATTGGTCGTCTAGTAACCTGCTTGCCGTGTGTCTCGGGCCGCGCCTGTATCTGTGGAATGCATCTAACGGAGCGATTTCCCAGCTGCTGGAGATGGACAATGAGAACGAGTATGTGTCTTCAGTGGCATGGCTTCCTGATTCCAGCAACATCGCAGTTGGCACAAGCACCATGGAAGTCCAGGTACTGCTCACAGTCAGTCACACTGGCATTTTGTACTCATTCATTCAGAGCATTCAGCTCTGTTCCCCTACAGCTAAAGCAGTTGTAGATAGGGACCCAGTTCAGGAAGCATGCCTTTTCTGTCTGCGTTCCAAAGATCTGGAATCAGATGTCTACCCACATCAGGAACATTGATTCTGTTCTGGCTTTTTGTAAACCTTTTAAGACTCACCCTCTTTCCAACTGACATTGCAATGCAGTAGTGACCTTACTGCTGTACGTGTACATAGGACACTATGACATTTATTGTTATGATTACGATTACTAAGTCAGTTTGTTTGATGTGTCAATATGCTACTTTCTGGCTTGTTATTGATAGTGTCTGCCAGCAACCAGTTTTGTACCACTGAAGTGTGAATACAGAACAAGCATAGATAGAAGTTGATGAAGAACTGGGAGAGGGCATGGCACGTTTGGATTACTTAACTTCAGTCAAGTGTCGGGATCAGAGAAGCTTGTTTTGTACTGTCATGTGCATGGTTTAAAAAAACCCGCGTTTTTTAAAAAAAGCCCAGCCCACTGGGCTTTTTAAAAAAACCGGGTTTTTCAAAAAGACCCGAGCTTTTTAAAAATCCCAACTTAGTGGATTTGGGGGGACATTTTATTGCATTTTGAGGGGTTTAAAAATATGCCGGACCAACGGGTTTTGGAGGTTTATGAATAATATAATATATTATATTATACATATTATATATGAAGATGCACTAGGTCGGTGTAAACACCGAATCTGAGGTGCCGGCCATCATTACTGTTTTGGGTCTTCATGAATTTTTTTGAATTGTGTGTTAAATGCTGTTCACTTCAGGTATTGAATAAATATGGAAAGGAATGAGTAAGGTTCTGCAGTTGTATTTGTAAACTTCTTTTTTGCATCATATTGTGATTATGATTAATAGATCCCACTGCTAAAATATTACTAACTTAATTCTTCTTTGGGCCAGTCAAGTTTCTGTTGTGATAATAAAATAAACTTTAGCTGAGTAATTTCTCTTACATTAACAATAGCTTGGAATGTCGAAAAATTTGCAAACTTGTTAGGTTAAAAGTTTAGAAGCTTTAACCACAATAAATTGAATAAAATGTTTTATTATTGGCAAAACAAAAAGTAAAGCGGACATATTTTTGAGGTGGGTTTTTTAGGTCGGTTTACCCCAAAAAAACCCACTGGTTTTTTTGGGTATGTACCCGAGTGTCTGAACTCTGGTCATGTGTGTTGTTCTTTACTGCCAGGCAGTAAGATATTACATGATACCAGGCAGGGCTTAAATAATGCACATTATTATACATATTACATATATAATGATAGTGGACTGGCTGGAAGGTGCTCTGGTGAGCAAGTCTTGATGCTGTAGCTGTAACATTAACAGTTCTCTGCACAGGTTTGAATTATTTGGTCCAGACCGTTTAATTTTCGGCCGAGCTCATTTTGATTGAGTTCTACTTCACAGCCTTTGCCTGCACATGTTTTAGCCCAACAGTAAATATCATCATGCAGATTACTTATTGTCTTCTGTGTGTTTGTAGTTGTGGGATGTTCAGCAAGAAAAGAAAATGCGTTCCATGACTGGACATGCATCTCGTGTTGGCTCTCTGTCATGGAATTCATACATCTTATCCAGGTACACTTACAATGCATTGTAAAATATCGCTGTCTCGTTTGTTTGGTATGGCATATTGGACGTGGGTTAATCAGCATCTGTATGTAGGAGTGTTAAAATTAAGTGATTTATCATATTGCAGTGATAGGTTTGGACACTAATAGCCTGCAACTGGACATGTGGCTGAAATCAATGGCCAATGTCTTCTCTATATTTGTGGGATGAACTATGTGAACTTTGCCAAATTGATAGCACTGATAAAAATTGTCATTATTGTTTATTATTGTTGTCACTTTTGTTGTAGCATTATGCGCTACAGTTTTCAATTTTTGTTCACCCACATGTGCCAGTTTTTCTGCAGTTTAACAACATTTTGTACATAACGCTAAGTCTTATAACAAAGTTATGACAGCTGCGTTGATGCGTAATAGCTGCGTGCAAACATTACTCTCTTAAGCTGTGTCTGGTGAAATGTTGCACTGTGATATGCCAGGTCTCCTATACTGGACTTCAGGAAGTTTTGGATTGGGATTTTGTGCATGCTTGATGCCTTTTCCATTAGCAAACAAAGTTATCAAAGCAATGAAGATAGATGGTACGTTATGGAGTGGACTAGTTTGTATGTTGCATTCAGGTTTCACTGTGTGGTATGGTTGTAGTGGCTCGCGAAGCGGATACATTCACCATCATGACGTCAGAGTGGCGCAGCACCTTGTCGGCTCATTGCCAGCACACCAGCAAGAAGTCTGCGGCTTGAAGTGGTCGCCCGACGGCAAGTATCTGGCAAGTGGTGGAAATGACAATCTGCTGAACATTTGGCTAGCTGATCCGGGAACGTATTGCACGTCTAATACACCGGTGTACACATTCAGTCAACATCAAGCAGCAGTCAAGGCAAGTTATACAGCGTTCATTTCAGGCTGTTTATGTTTTGTTCTGATGATGTTGGTGTGTATTCCTATCAGTTTTCTGACAGAGTAATGAATACAACTCTGGCCTGCAAATTACAATTTTCTCCATTTTTCCTAGATTATTCTCCGATGTTATGGCACTCTGCATGTTTTAGTATTATTTTTGTTTGTTATTTTTGCATAATTTCCAAAAATTAAATTTACATATGTCTGCCTCATCATCATTATTTCTGGCAAGCACCACTAAGAGTGTGTAGCGCCGAACATAGACATCAATCTCCAGAGTGGACGGTTCTGAGCCAGGTCAACTGCGTCGTCCATATTGAGGTCACTGGATTTCAGATCGTGCTGAATGGTTTTCATCCATGTAATACGAGGACGTCCCAGTTGTTTCGTCCAGTTTCCTGCGGGGGAAGCTGTTAAGATTCTGTTTTGCATCTGTTTCATCAGGCATTCATGCAATGTGTCCGAACAGGGACAGGCGCCTTGACTGGACTATGGCTGAGAGATGGGATTGCTTAGTTAACCTTCTGATTTCATCGTTGCGCACATGCTGTTGCCAATTGATTCCTAGCAGCATTCTCAAACACCACTGATGTCTGCCTGGCAGTCTTAAAAAGTTGGCTGATTGAGCAGAAGATAAAAGTAGTCATGTTGAGATCTTGCTTCTTTCTTTATTATATTGTACTTATTGGTAGGTTAACTCACTAAAGTGAAGTAAGTAAGGTTTATTACTTCAATAGCAGCAGAATATTGGTAGATTGCACAGCATTACTGTATGGTGGTTGTGTGGCAGGCACTAGCCTGGTGTCCGTGGCAGCGTAGTCTACTGGCCAGCGGAGGAGGCACTGCGGACCGACACATTCATTTCTGGAACTGTAACACTGGAGCGTGCCTGACTAGTGTCGACACCAACTCACAGGTCCACAGTTTTTGCAGTTTTGTTCTATTATTTTATATTCTGATGAGTTGAGTTGCATTGCTTTGTTTTACATTATTACTGTCTGCAGTAGCAATAACAGTATTGTTCTTAGCATCATCCCAAAGTTTTTCTCTATCATCCTGATAACTCATAAACTGCTGTACTCAACTCGATAAAATTTTGCATTGACATGTGTCCTATCAACCTCTGGAATATTGTAGAATTTCAAGGTCATATCGGTTTTTTGGAATGTTTCTTTCATGCATCTTACTGCTTGAATGAGTTGGCTGCCATTCACATAATGTCACATTGTTGTTCGCTAGATGGTGGTGACACAGGTATAACTTAACCTCAAATAAGGCTTGCCCATTTGGTTTGTTGTTAGTATGTTTGTGTTTTTCTAAGTAAATGCTTTTACTAGGGTTGTTAACCGGCTAACCAGTCCTGCAGGCAAAGCCGGGCTTGAAACTGTTGGTCCGGTTAACTGTTAACCACACGCAGTAATAGACAAGACACGCAACACCATGACTCTTCTCACCTATTTCTCGCTGTCGTCGCACCACGGGTGTCATCAGCTGTAATCAAAGCTGATGTCTCCTGTGGCACTGTATGCCCCGGGTTAGGGGGAGGGTGAGGCTTGGCATGCTTGAATGAGGTTGAGTTGCTGATTAGTGCCAGACAGCAGCGCTGGTGATGCAGCGGGTGAGACGGTATGACCCGTTACTTAATTAGGTATCTATTGCAACCAACAACAGGGATCAACACGGATAGGGGCACTGGGCAGGTGCTGCGGCGGTATCACAGTCACTACGCTACTTGTTTGTAGGCCTAATCCAGGGTGGAGGCTGTTCACTGTCATCCACTGACTGACTGACCCTGTTGTGTTTCTGCACATGTTGTTTGTTCTCCCTCCCTGTCTCTTTGTTCCTGTCTTTGTCTGTCTGTCTGTTTTTCTCTCACTCCCTCTCTCCGCCTAACTGTCTATGTCCAGCCATGACAATCGCTGACCGTGGGAAAGTGTTCCTC
>Ga0209671_1006195_pt1 | contig 12234 bp, 5 predicted proteins | sample WorMetHERISLAND2_2_FD_187401 | JGI IMG/M metagenome (GOLD analysis project Ga0209671, IMG submission 187401) | Marine gutless worms symbiont microbial communities from Max Planck institute for Marine Microbiology, Germany - Olavius geniculatus... | ecosystem: Host-associated > Annelida >...
GGTAATAACTGGTGAATACAGTGATCCTTATTATTAACCATTTTATGAAATAGGTGCTCATCTGCCTCATGCAATAAAACAGACAAACGTCTCAAATCACAGCTGTAGCCCTAGCGGAAAGCTTTTTTGAAAAAAAGCATCAAGTTTAGCTATTAAATCATTACTTAGAAATCCGCCCCAGGCAGGCAAAGCATAGATAATACGAGACACGACAATAGCAGAAAAAACAACATTCAATTGCTTGGCAGGAAGACCTTGCGCTTTTAAACACTTCAACAAAATAGCAACGCTGAGAACAGATAGTTAAAATGTTTTTAACATGTTCATCAAATTATCACTAGGCTATACTTCCCGCCAGCATTGCGTCTAGCAGCACTCTTATAGGGTGTTTACACGATCGAGCAAACGTCCAGCATTAGCACGAGCACGTGTATTTTGAATACATTTGCTGGGAGTTTGCTGGACGTTTGCTGCATCGTGTAAACACCCCATTATTGGTCACTGCTATAGCGAGTGACCCTTCTTGTCAGACACCATGTCTGTGTCCAACTCTGCGTGCGACGGATCGATCTACGCTGTGTGTCTGTTAGCAGCGGCTATTGTATATAACACTGAAAGTCACGTGGCTTACCGACTTGACATTTTTCTGTCCAGTCGCATAGATAAATTCTGTAGGCCTACCCACGCGTACTGGTATTCAGCTCTACATTGTTTGCAGTGAGGCCCATACATCTGGCGGAGTTTGAGATCGTCGTTGATTCAAGTAAACCCGCGGCGCATTATGCTGCCGCGATTTAATGCTCAGGTTTTCCGAAATTTCTATTATCGTCATCCATGCGGCTGAATTAAGTCACGTGACGATTGCAGTAAACGGGTGAGTAATTCGTCCACCACGCTATAGTCCGCCTGATATCAACCTGGGTGATAAAGCCTACAATTGACGGATGTGATCGAGCGGAATAACTAATGTCTGAGTGACCAGTGCAGCGATCAGTGCCACTAATCAGTCAGATGGTCAGTTGGTCAGTTGGCTTGACGTCAGGCCGGCACGTGTGGATGTCAAGCTAACATTACGTCATCGTAGCGTCATTGTAACGCCACGTGACGTCTGCTTAAACATTCACAGGTGCCCCCGTAGCCTGAATATGCATACAATATTCTTTACTTTACTTTTGGTCGTGATACGGTAACACATGTAAAACAAGTAATTTGAGCAAAGCTCATGAGACGTGCGACAGCCTTAGCAGTTCCTATTCGCAGGTTGTCTTGATTTAACTCTATCCATTTTGACGCAATTCACTCTTGAAATCTACGCCGCAGCCACAAATTGCAAAAAACCATTAAAACCCCTATTTTAGAAATTCAAGGTCATTCAAGGTCATTGATGTTTACACCAATAAAAAGCTTGTCACTATATTGTACGTTATGATAAGCAGCACGTCTCTGCCGATCTGCAACCGTTTTCAAGCTACACGAGCCAATAGCGGTAAAATAAGTACTTGTAGATTCTTTAAAATGTACGTTCTATGCTAAAAAAAATGTAATGCGCAAAATGTCCAGGTCTATTTTCAGCCATTTCAGCGCAATTCACTCTTAAAATGTGTGTCGCAACCAAAAATCGCAGAAAAATTCACTAAAAACCCCTATTTTGAGGGTTCAAGGTCATTCAAGGTCATCGACGTTGACAGCAATAAAAAGCTTGCCACCAGTGCTTGTTATGATAAGCAGCATGTCTGTGCCTATCTGCAACCCTGTTCACGCTACACGAGATAATTGCGGTAAAATAACCACTTTTTAGGGGGGTAGCTGTCCTTGACGCCCATCTGCGCCGGCGTCCTTGAATTTAGGGGGTCAGGACTTGAACTGCTAAAATCTACGTTTAATGCTGAAAATTTCATACGCAGGTTGTCTTGGTCTATCTCCAGCCATTTCGTCGCAATTCAGTGTTGAAATGTGCGCTGCATCCAAAAATTGCGAAAAATTCACTAAAAACCTCTTTTAGTGGGGTTCAAGATCGTTCAAGGTCATTGATGTTGATAAATCCAAAAAGCCTGTCACCTATGCTTGTTATGATAAGCAGCATATATGTACCTATCTGCAACCGTTTTCACATTATTCGAGCCAATAACGGCAAAAGTGACGTCTTTTAGGGGGGTACCCCTCTTTGACGCCTTCGTTCGAAGGGAACCCCTGCACCCAGTGGCAAAAAATTTTGTCACGGTAAACTAGAGACCTTGGGGCAGCCCATAATGAAGATTTCGTGATGCTTGCTTGCACCGTTTTGATACAGATCACAAGTGTGACAGACGGACGGACAGATGGACGGACAGACGGAAGACGCCCAGACGATGGCTAAGACGTGCGAAGCATTCTGCTTTCGCGCGTAAAAATCGCTTACTTTAAACGAGTACCCATACATATCTTACGCTTCCGTTCGGAGAACTGTTTACAGTGACATATCCCTATACGTACTAGTGGGGGCAGCTTGCGCCCAGTGAAAAATAGGGGGAAAGTTTTGACTAGGTTGCATATCAAAACTTCCCCGCCCATATTTTCACTGGGGCAAACTACACCCTTAACAAAACTTCCCCATCTTTTTTACTTCTTCTTTATTGTTTGTCCAATGCAATGCAATAGCATTGGACAGAGTATACAAGAAATTTGAACTAATGCTCAGGAGACGCGCGAAAGCCTATAGCAGTTCCTCTTCGCAAACTGTCAGTCCATCTCCAGCCTTTTCGTTGCAGTTCATTCTTGGATTTTGTGCTGCAGCAGAAGATCGCAAAAATTAATAATAAACAGCATGTCTGTACCTATTTGCAATCGTTTTCACGCTACACCAGATAATTGCGGTAAAATAACCACTTTTAGGTGGGGTAGCCGTCTTTGACGCCCGCTTGCGCCGGGCTCCATGAACCTAGGGGATCGGGACTGCTGAAATCTACGTTTAATGCTGAAAATTTCGTACACAGGTTGTCTTGGTCTAACTCCAGCCATTTCGTCGCAATTCAGCATTGAAATGTGCGCAGCATCCAAATATTGCGAAAAATTCACTAAAACCCCCTTTTGGGAAGGTTCAAGGTCATTCAAGGTCATCGATGTTGATAGATTTAAAAAGTCTGTCACCATTGCTTGTTATGATAAGCAGCATGTCTGTGCCTATCTGCAACCGTGTTCACGCTACACGAGATAATTACGGTAAAATAACCACATTGGGGGGGTAGCTGTCTTTGACGCCCGCCTGCGCCGGCCTCCTTGAACCTAGGGGATCGGGACTTGAACTGCTAAAATCTACGTTGAATGCTGAACATTTCATACGCAGGTTGTCTTGGTCTATCTCCAGCCATTTCGTCGCAATTCAGTGTTGAAATGTGCGCTGCATCCAAAAATTGCGAAAAATTCACTAAAAACCTCTTTTGAGGGGTTCAAGGTCGTTCAAGGTCATCTATGTTGATAAATCCAAAAAGCCTGTCACCAGTGCTTGTTATGATAAGCAGCATGTATATACCTATCTGCAACCGGTTTCACATTATTCTAGCCAATAACGGCAAAAATGACGTCTTTTTAGGGGGTACCCCTCTTTGATGCCCTCGTTCGAGGGGAATTCCTGCACCCAGTATCACGAAATTTTGTCACGATAAACTAGAGACCTTGGGGCAGCCCACAGTGAAGATTTCGTGATCCTAGCTTGCACCGTTTTGATACAGATCACGAGTGTGACAGACGGACAGACAGACGCACGGACGCCCAGACGATGGCTAAGACGCGCGAACATTCTGCTTTCGCGCGTAAAAATCACCTGAGTGTCCGTGCGTCCGTTCGTGCGTCCGTGCGTCGAACATTTCTTAAGCTATATCTTTTTTCCACCTTCTTTTTCCCTTCCCCTTTTCCATACCCTTTTTGTTCTCCTTCCCCTTTTGCTTCCGCTTCCCTTTTCCCTTTCCCCTTTCCCTTCCCCATTTTCTTCCCCTTTCTCTTCCCACTCTCCATTCGTTTTCCTTCCTCTTTCCCTTTCCCTTGACAATTCCTCTTAGGCTCTTCCCCTTTCTCCTTTCCTTTCCCCTTTCCCTTCCGCTTCTGCATCTCTTTACCTTCCGCTTCCCCTTTTTTTCACCATCCCCTCCACCTTCCCTTCCCCTTTCCCTTTTTTCTTTTTCCTCTTTTCCTTCCCCTATCACTTTACGTGACCCCAAATGGTCAAAGTCGTGACCCCATTATCTTTGAGGCGCCATATCTCCGTAACGGTGCCAGATGGACGCATGGTCACTATGGACCACCCATAAAAAGTCGACCCCCGGGAGTCGAATGGTCACGTGACCGATGACGTCACGTGACCCCAAAAGGTCAAGGTCGTGAGCCCATTATCTTTGGTGAGCCATATCTCCATAACGGTGCAAGATAGACGCATGATAGACAAGTACTGACATTACCGGACCTGTCGCAGTTTCGTTTCGTTTTTAGCGGACACTATTAACTTGCAGTATTCATACTCGACCGCCGAGCGCACTAGAGATTTATTCGAAATGATAGTGCGCTATATAAATGTTCTCTTATTATTATTATTATTATTATGGTGACGATGGACCATTTATTAGTAAAGTGCCTGTGACTAATCGAATGGTCTCGTGATTGACAGTGTTTATTGTTTAGTTAAAATAATGCAGAAGGATGAAAGGGTCATTGCTGCTGTACAATTTTGAAATTAAACTGTTTGATTTCTTTCTACCGGTCTAAACCGCTCACTGATTATATTTATAGGGACATATACTGTAAACTATCGAATCACATTGGACAGACTCCGTGTTCGTATGAACATTATCTTGCCAGACTTTGTTTGTTTGTTTGTCTGTGTGTCAGCAAGATAACTTAAAAAGTTATGGACGGATCTTTTTTGAAATTTTCTGGGAATGTCGGGAATGGCAAAAACTACAAGTGGTTCAGTTTTGGGGGTGATCCGGTAGGATCCTGGATTCTAGATCACTTTGAAATTTTCGTTAACATTGCTTTAAATGAGGCATAAGGGAAACCGCTGCCAAACCAAATATGGTGACGCCACCTGGCGAACAACATGGCGTTGGCGGAGGTCTGCGGTCTCTGACAGCGTTCTAGTTTTTCAATCTGCACCCTTAACGAAACTTTCCCTCTATTTTTTTACTGGGCAAACTACACCCTTGACAAAACTTTCTTTCTAGAGGGGGAAAAAGCTTAAAATGGAGGGGAAAACTTGAGTCAGAGCCCAAAACTGGGGAAAGATGCGCCTGATTTCGATTTCAGATCTGGGGGATAGAAGCAACTGACTGTTTAAACATAGAGAGCTGAAATTTAAACCGCTAAAGCAGTGTTTTTCAACCTTTTTGCTGCCGCGGACCCCTACACAAGCGCGAAGGTCACTCACGGAACCCCATGCAGTGATCCGTGAGTCTAGCGACGTATGCGAGGATGAAGCTATAGGATGTCTACGGACTCATTTTTTGCAGGGCACTGAGGGCCGAACGGCCGTGTTGATCGAAGCGACGAGCGGCGGCTAACATGCGTTCCGTCCGTCCAATGGGGAACACCGTCGTGCCGAAACGCAAGCGACACACCGCCCAGGATAAACAGAAAAATAGACAGACAGACATACTCTGCAGCGTCTGAGTAAAAAAGAGTGCTGTCATAGCGTTAGTGCGCGACAGTCAAAGATATTTGACTTGAACCAAAAATTTTACTGTCAACAAGCGTGTATTGTGTTTGCAGATGGATCGTGTGGAGATGTGTCCAGTACGCCTGTCATTAGCGGTCAGGACGTGCAGATTGGTTGTTTTGCCCAGTATGATTGGCTAGCTGCCCAGCGATATCATGATCCTCATGTAAGAATCAATGCATCAATTGAATTCCTTGGAGAACCAGAAACACTATCCGCACCCCCGAGTCCCATAGCGCCTTATAGCAAAAATCCGTTTTCGGAGCGTCTGAGCACAACACTTAGAATACGAAATGTACAGAGAGGTCACATAGCGCGCACGTGCAGAGTGAGATTCGAATTCGAGAACAGATACAGCTGGAACGCGGCCCTCAATCCACTGGAGTGGAACTGTACAGTCAACGGTAAGTGTAAATGTATTAACGCGTATTTGGGCGAATTAGGCCTTCAACCTATCAGCCGTCTCAAACATAAACTATTTAGCTACTATAGTATTAGCGTTACAAGCCGAGACAAACAAGCCGAGACAACGTGGCTCGCGACTGTTGTATATATATGTGTGTGTATGTATAATATTTATGTAAAAAAACTGTTCAGTTTTTATAGGCCTACAGTGTAAGGGTGACATCGTGGTTGTAGATATAAAACAGCACAAATCACAATGTAATAATTCAAACTTTACCATTACAAGTCAGCAATTTTTTTCTGACATTGTGTAATGGTGATGTTTGAATTATTAAATTGTGATTTGTGCTGTTTAGGTTAAAGTTAAAGTTAAAAACGAACTTATAAAGCGCCATAAAACTAAACGTATGTAAAGATACAGAGGCGCTGGCTACGTTACAGTTAACCATTGTTTTCAAAAGCAACAGTAAACAGATGTGTCTTGAGTTTAATATCTAGAACCACGATGTCACCCTTACATTGTATATAAACTGAACAGTTTTTTTACATAAATATTTGCAGTTTTATTGCCGTTAGAACTAATCTGAAGCTGAATAAAATCTGGCAGTAGAATAACCACTACAACTGCAACCACAACTACTGCTATTTCTATTTCTACTTCGACTATAAGTAACCCTTACTTTACTATTACCATTCTCTACCCCTACCATAACTTATCTTACCTCTATTGCTACCATAACCTTACGCCTACACTACCACTATTTTACCCCTATCTCTACTACTACTACTACTGTGACGGAAGTCACATTTTTGACAAACCACAATAATAATTTAAATTGACCCAACACTACCACCCAAGTGGTCTGCTGGCGTCGTCATGAATACTATCAACTTCCGCTAAATTTAACGACTCAAAATTTGTTTGTTTTGTCTCCAAACTCTACTTTTCGCCAGTATTTTATTTACTTTATTGTGCGTAAAGTAAACTTAAAATTGTTTTTTTATTTTGGAATACGGGCTACTTCGCTTAGTTCTATGGATTTACTATCAATTTACGTTCACAGCGGACGGATGTCCTATCTCGGTTTAAGCAGCTGTCGAAATAGAAGATTCTGTCGTTAACTTTCAGAATGTCATACTAATCTAACGTCTGATTAGTTAATTATGTTAGAAAATGGAAAAATGTTTTTTTGGTAAATAATGACGATTTTTCGTATATTTAACGTGTGATTTTTGCGAGGGTGCGTATGTGCGCTTTTGAATACACCAAAATAAACCGACCTCGAAAACACCCCATCTGACGCAAAGATCTTCGATATACCTCTTACGTAAGCAGAGATCTAACCCATTGTGTCCCAAATTTTGTTGCGGTGGCAACGAGGGTCGCTCGGGAAAAAATTCGGTTGGCAGCATTCAATGGCCCATCGCCGAAACCCCCCCCCCGTATTAACGCAAAAATTTTGCAGATATCTCTTTACACAGACCAAGTTATAGTCAATTTTGTTCCAAATTTTGTTGCCGTGGCAACAGAGGTCGCCAGGGAAACAATTTAAATGACACCATCAGATAGCCTGAGCCCGAAAATAGGGGGGTAGGTGCAAACAGCGCGCAATTATCTTTTAAGGGGGCCGAGTTACGACCCATTTTGCCCCGAATTTTGTTGCCGTGGCAACGAGGGTTAATCAGGGGTAAATACAAATGACACCGTTAAATTGGCCGATCCCGAAAACCATACCATAGAATCAAATTACGACTCTATCTTATACATAGCCGAAGTTATGATGGTTTAAAGCATTGTCTAATTTTCCCCATAGGCGCCATCGTAATTTTTCATATTTTTGTGAAAAAGTAGATTAAAGTGTTGAATTTAAATTTTGTAACCCCCAAAATGCACTTCCTTGCGCGAAGTCGCGTTATATGAGCCATCGTGCGTTAAAATCAATTCAGTCGTTTTTCCTGTAGAGGACGGCAAGAAAAAAGGGAAGGGAAGGTACAAAAAGTCACACGAGCATTATATTTCACCTATTCGTGGGAAAGCCCACGGTGAACGAATTTTCACCAAATTTTGCACAACAGGAGATATACCGAACATAATCATCTGTGCAAATTTTGGTTCGGAAAAATTAAGGGGTTTGGGATATGCGGGGGTCAAATTTTGGGTTATCCCATTAAAATGGCTAGTCACCCTTACAACAGTGCTAGCGCAGCCTGTGATGACCATAAAAATGAATAAATATATAAATAAAATGATGTTTGTATTTCTATGACGCGGACAGAGAGGTCTATGTGAGCCGGGTACCCAATAGACGACCCTTGCTGGCACTACTGCGTCAAGTCTCAAGCCGACTGCCGTGTTGCTGCATTAGAAGGACTGGTGGAGCGACATAGGCTCCCTAGCTGCTTCTCGTTCTTCGGACAGACATACATGCGCACAAAAAAAATACACACGGTTTCTGCAATGAAAAAAATCTGGCTGAGAATAACGATCGCTATAACCAGCCGTTCTATGAATATGTTCGCTGGACTCGCACAATTGAAAGGCAAAAAGCGATTTAACTCCACGGGGGTCTTTATGTTTAATGTTGATGTTCGTAATGTGAGATGAAATGTCAATCATTTTTCGAAGTTTTTGCATTTTGTATAGTAGGGGCCTATATTACATTTTCGACAAAATTCATGTGATATTTCCAATTTCCCGTTATCAGTGGTCTCATATTAGCTTGAAAAAATTTATCACGGAAACACGACATGTAAACACTGTGATTCATTTGCAGAATACGTGATTTACATAATCTTACTTAGTTATCCTTTGTTTGCTATTGATATTGATAAACTGAGAGATCAGCTCACAGCCACTTAGTATAACCTGGAACAGTCATTATTGACTTGGCAGTTGATTAGTGGCGCAAGCGGCAAACAGCTAAGGCCTTGAATCTCAGTTATAACTTGGAACATGTAAGTATTATTATTGCGTGTATAACAAAATAAAAATGTAAACTAAGAAATCAGCCATTAATTTCTATAGTTACGGTGTATTTAGCGGATTATAATGTATACACGCCCTGGTTTTTTTGATAAATTAATTTTCTAATTTTTTAGCGTAGTGTAGAGATGTTGTTACAGTGAGGTAGGAAATGTTACATGGTTTTGTTGCACATTTAATTTTTTTTAATAGTGAAACTTGGTTGACATTTAATACAAGTAATTTGCGCAAAGCTCATAAGACGCGCGACAGCCTAGCAGTTCTTGTTCGCAGGTGTTTTAGTTTATTTCCATCCGTTTCGTTGCAATTTACTCTTGAAATCTGCGCCGCAGCCACAAATTGGCAAAAACGCTAAAAACACCTATTTTGGATGTTCAAGGTCATACAAAGTCATCGATGGTGACAACACTAAAAAGTTTGTCACTATTGCATATCTGTGCCTATCTGCAACCGTTTTTACGCTAGACGAGCCAATAGCGGTGAAATAGCCACTTTTAGGGGGTGGCCATGCCACGACCTTGACGGTGGTGTCCTATATAAACTTAATAACACTAAATGTGATCGTAATATATCAATAAACTCCTACGTCTGACAGGGCAATAAACCGCAAATCTGTATATTCATAAAAACACACAACACAAATGCAATACGATACTAAATTAGGAAAACAAGCAGAAAATAATAAGTAGGCAAAATTGAAAAAACAGGTATTCAGTATGACTGCTTTTTTATAATAATAAGAAAAAAAGATAAAAATTTTAAAAGAAAATAATACAGGGGTGACGGGTCTACTTACCAAAAATATAAACATGCAATGCAAACAGTTCTCTCAGCCTATCTACAGTGCTCAAAAGAATAAACACTGTCTAGCACTGTTGAAGTATCAATTAAGTGTAAATTCAGCGAAATGTCAGTTTCCACTAACTCAGCAAAAACACAGTTAAATCTGGCAATACAGCGATTCAATCAAAATAACTGTCAGAAAGTGTCAATTCAGGGTTGGGCGCGGGTCACCTTTTCTGGACCCGACCCGACCCTCGTTTTGAAACTGATGATTGACCCGTGACTCGATCCGATTTGGCCCAGTCATTTTGAGCTAGGAAGTCCAAAAACTGTAATAGAATTTTAATCCAATTATTAATCACTAACTTTCCGCAGCTTCGTATAATGTACATATAGGACATACAATAAACCAAACTAATTGGTGTCAAGCCTTGCACAAGGCTAAGTACTTGATATTCAATACGCTTTGTAACGAAAGTTTCGAAAGACTCTTCGGAAACGTCATAGGGTGTTTACACGATCCAGCAAACGTCCAGCAAACTTCCAGCATTAGCACGTGTACTTTGAATACATTTGCTGAAAGTTTGCTGGACGTTTGCTGGATCGTGTTAACACCCCATCACTGGCGGCTCGAGTACGTAGTCGGCGACTTGATCACGGTCTTCACACTCCAAGCTAATCTTCCTTGCCTCGGCATGTTGTCAGTTCCAAGCTCCAAGCTTACAGCCTAGACAACGGACACTCATAGTGCACTCACACTGACTATATAAGTAAAACTAGACAGAGCAAAACACACATTTAGGATTAATGATTTTGCCGAATAATGCAAAAATAACCCAATAGGCCTAATAACCAAAATTACCAACACATACTAAATCAAGGGTTATAATCTCATGCCCATCATCAGCAGATCGTCGGGCGGTTATAAAAAATATTACACCGTACTCAAAATACACAATGACTCACAAAAAGTGCAATAACACGATAAATAATCTTACCACTCGCAATTGGCTGTAAAGACATGAATTGATGAAGAGTAACACGGAATCGCCCAATCTGGCGTCAAACGATCGGCACAGAGAGGCCTTCTATCGCTCTTCCTGGAGGAACTCTATTCTGGCCCGTCAAAACTTGCTTTTGCCACACAGCGAACCTGTTTCATCGACAGAATCACGCCTCATACGATAGTGTGAGTGTTGTAAGGACGACCTTCAAAGTATATGGGAAAAGGCAAACTTTGACCCTCAGCCAACCCAAAACCCCTGAACCGATCGTCACCAAATTTGAATGGCGTGATTAGGTCGTGGACCCCTACCACCAAAAAAATTGGGCTTAATCCGCCTATGGGTTTTGCTCCCCATATAGGTGAAATATACACCCCTCCTGTTCGAAATTTACTACACTTTTTTGGTTCTTGAACTTGCCTACAGGCGAGTCCGATAGACCGATTTTTACGCTTAGGCCTAATACGTCTAATGATGCGGTTTTGCGCAATGAAGTGCCTTTTTATTGTTATATAATAAAAATTTTATTTTTCACTTATTTATTCGAAAAATTCGAAAAAAATTACAATGGCGCCTACGGGGAAAATTTTAAAATTCTGTAAACTGTCATAACTTCGGTGCGTGCAAGATAGAGTCGTAATTTTTGGTTCTAGATATGGTGTTCGGGGACGGCCTTGGTTGAGACACTTTCGGTCCAAAGATCATATCTGATCACATCGTTATCAGGAGGTTCTTGAACGTTAGTGACGAACGTTTAGGGAACGTACATCGTAGTTCACAATGTACGTTTTCACGACGTTCGCCAATAACATTTTACGAACGACATTGGCGAACGTTTAGAAAACGTACATTTGTGGACTCGGCTGAACGTTCTCTATGCGTTTGTCATTACCGTTCAGAAAACGTTACTAGGACGTTTCTAAACGTTACTGAGAAACGGTTAGAAAACGGTAATTTAGCGGAGTCCCTGTGCGTTATCAGAACATTCGCCAGTAGCGTCCTGTGACCCGTGAGGCTGTGAGCGTTATTGGCGAATGATTTGATAACGTTTCAATACGCTTGGCTCACGAATTTTTCATTTTCGCACAGATTTTTTAACGTTTTGATTTTTGACCTTTGGAGTATTACTTACTGTGCGTTCGTTTTAGTTTTAGTGCTTTGCAGAAATCGAATGGCTACATTAGGATTTTTATAATTGATCTAAAACTTGTCAAAAGTTGCAGTTTTTTGACCCCCAAAATTAAAATTTAGGACGTGTAAAATATTCATAAAAATTGTAAACGATTATCTCCTTAGTTCTTATTGTAATCAATTCAACAACTTGATTGCACTATATATTTTGTCCGGTGACATGCACCATACATAGGCTATACTTA
>Ga0209671_1006196_pt1 | contig 12233 bp, 8 predicted proteins | sample WorMetHERISLAND2_2_FD_187401 | JGI IMG/M metagenome (GOLD analysis project Ga0209671, IMG submission 187401) | Marine gutless worms symbiont microbial communities from Max Planck institute for Marine Microbiology, Germany - Olavius geniculatus... | ecosystem: Host-associated > Annelida >...
GATAAGTACCACGGCCGTAAGTAAACTTTGAATAAAAAATAATTTCGTAAAAATCCAATAAAATAATTTAACAAAAGAAATCTAAACGCGCAGTCTTTCATAAATATAACTTTTAATTGTTGCGCTTTCAATTGTTGCCAAAATCAACGACCTTGAATGACCTTGAACGACAGTAGGCTACAGCACTCAGCTGCGACAATGATGGGTCTTTCGGAATTAGACCCCAAATCCGGATATTTAAAAAATTGAGATAGATTGAAAGAAGTCGGCTGATATTCAAGTTAGCCGATGCAATTATCGCGAAAAATTAAAACTACGGCTGCATTCTAAGGAAGTAGCAATTAGGCCCTATTGCCTGCTAATAACGGCTAAGTTCACCACGTCATGTCTCTACTGTGTATCAGACTGCACAGTTAAGGCGCGTACAGAGCGACGTAACTGAACTGAACTGACGTGGTTTAGTTTTTGACGAACTGGCCAGTGGGGAAGCAGTAGCCTAAAGCATTACAGTAGGCATCATCTAACGGCGTCGGTGACTTACGTAACTACGCTCACGTTCGCGTCAACTACGAGGGTTGTTCCACAAATAAGTTACAAAACAGCGTCATTCTGTTAGTTTTCCAAGTACAAAAAAATCCGCAATATGCATTTTGTAGGGAATTTAATTCTTGATGCTGCATGTTAGTTTTATTACGATGATGTCACTGTGACGTCATTTATGCACATTAAATTTTTACTGACCTTACCATTAAGTTTGTCCCAAAACGAACAACATGCTCTTTTTGTGTGAAAAAGAGCTAAATGCAAATGTGATTCACTCCAGTATATGTCGGCAAGTGTTTTACGAACCGAAAAGTTCACGTTTAGTGTAAGAAAAATGCTGACTGGGCAGAAATCTGCTTCAGATACGCGGGTGCAATTAGTCGTTCGTCAGTGGCTTAGACAGCAGCCATGATCGTTCTTTACATTGGGCATTCAAAAGCTTGTTGACAGATAGAACAAAATGTTTCAACAAACTTGGACGATATGTTGTAGAATGAAACATTAATGTTTAACGTTTAAGGAGATGACATTAACTTGTTAAGTTTATTCGTTTTTATCGTTCTAATGTTGTCTGTCACTTGCGAGTTATGACAGATTACTGGTGGAGAAAATAATTCACAGATAGGCTGTGTTTTATGAACAGATGACGTTACAATAATGATGTCATCATCAAAAAAATTTCACATACATGTCTGTTCAGAATAAAATTTCGTACAAAACGTATATTTCTGATTTTTTTTTGTATTTGGAAAACTAACAAAATGACGCCGTTTTCTAATTTATTTATGGAACAACCCTCGCTTTACTTGCCCATTGATCAGGTCGTCAAAAAGAAAAGCGTGTCAATTCTGTTCAGTTCAGTTACGTCGCTCTGTATATACTCGACTTCACCGTAGAAAATCCAGTCCTAAACCTACTGTGTGCGTTATTGTACAGTAGGCCTACTGTTGTTCTATTGTTTGCGTCTGTCTGGCCTTATACCAGCACCCTGTGACGAGATATCTATTGTTGTCGGTCGGTAGGCTAGCTGCAGAGGATGGTCACTGTCCGCTTAGTCTACTGCTGCTGCTGCTGTTGTAGACCTATTCACTATTATAGGCCTTTTGTCAGTCAACTGCAAATGAATAAGGACATCGCGGGGCTCAGCTGCCTTATCTCTTGCATCTCCTCCCTTTTGTATTCACCCAAACAATCTATTGTCTCAAGCAGTGCTTGTATAGAGGCATTTTATGCCTCCATCCTAATAGGCCGCATTATGGGTCTTGCCGCTCCGTCCGTCCATCTGTCCGTCTGTCTGTCATGTACGCCTATGGGCTTTTACTTCGGAAACAATATAGCGTATACATGTCATGTAGAAGCAAAATTGTTCAGAGGTAAATTCAATATTTTTAAAAATTATTATTTTACGACATTTCGTGTAATATTACGCAACGGATCGTAAAAAGTGACACATTGAGTAGGCCTAGTACACTGGAAAAAAGTTTTTAAAAACTGCAGCATAACAGACTAGATGTAAACAGTTTTGTTTCAGTAAAAAAATTGAAAGCAAACAAAAAACCACCGGTATTTTTGCCGGAAGGAAACACGAACAAAAATAGGCTATTTTATAAAATTAAAATCACCATTGCGGATGAGAGTAATTTAGCTTGCAAAAAATACACCAAAACGGACAATTTCCATGTCGATTTTTTGGAAAATTTTTCTGGATAAGTAGCCCCAAGGTCATTAACTTGGGGAAAGGGTCTGCCAATGTTTGGCGCCTTTCACGTTTCAGGAAGAGTTTTTTTTTCAGTCAACGAAACATCTCTTCATGTTGCACCAGCCGCGCACGACAGCCTAACAGTTGACGTGTGACACAGTGCATGTCTTCTCCAATTGATTATGAAATCTGAAAACATTTTTTAATTTCACCCAGCGTATTTTATTTTCCCAGCTTTCTGAAAAGTTTTATTTTTTTATCTTGTTTGCAAAATGTTTTATGTTTTACGTGCAACCACAACCTTTATCGTTTCGCCGTCTTAATAGGCCGCATAATTGCGGGTCTTCTCCGTCCGTCTGTCTGTTCCGTGCGTGCACCACTCACAGCATGCCTTCCGAGCCGATCAAGGTGTCTGCAGAGAGAGCGTCACAAACTCTCCTAGCTTCACCCTAACCGAAATTTACCCCCAAAACGAGTTTCGGTACATGTTAACCTCAGAAACACATTTGATGAGTAGTGATATGACATGTCTGACATTTTGAACCTCGCGAACTGCACAGGTTGCACAGCGTAACGCCGTTGTGACAACAGGAACTGCCCGTCGGCCTACGGCATAGCCCACCGCGCTTCCAAAGTAAGTGCCGATACGAACATCAGGTCTACCGGCACAGAAATTAAGCGCTGCAGATATAGCAGAAGACCTTTAAACTGTACAGCGGCGGCTGGGCTACGGGTCGCCGTATAAAACCAACCGCCGGCGACCGCCGTTGACCGACAAGGCCCATATTAACAACGCATCTGGACTATCCGAGCGCGTTGGAACCGCCAAGATGCGTTTGTTGGTGATCGCTCTGGCCACCGTGGCGGTGGTCGTCCATGCCATGGACCTGGATCCGGATCTGGTCCAATCTGCATTGCGGATCGCGCGGGTCGAGCACGATATCGAGGAGCTCGCGCACGATATCGAGGAAGCGGGAAAAATCGATCCGCTTGGCTTCTTCAAGGAGATGCACGCCCGTCTCGACCACTACGAAGGTAGATTTTCACGTTTTCACCTCCGCTTAGCAGAGAGGTCATTGTGATATTTATACCCGACGTTTATTTATCTGTTTCTTGGTTGGTTGGTCAGTTGGATAAACTTAGATCACACAAAATGTTACAGGCGTATTTAAGCTTAAATTTTCAGAGAAAATCGTAGACTTGGTCCAACCCGAAGTGATTAGATTTTGGTAGATACAAATAAGCATCTAGATCTGTAGGATAGAATTAAACAAAGATTTCTTGCGATTGTCACAACCGGGAAAACCTAAGTCAAATATCGTGATGCCATCTGACCAACGCAACGGGAAAAAATATGCACTGACTATTTGACCGGCAGCCGGTCAAATAGCCTGTAAACTATCTGACCGGTCAAAGTGAAAAATCGCAGTCGCCACTAGCGAGTGACATCAAATAAAGTGCGCGCTACTGAATAAAATTCGTGTGATTATATTGTAGTGCAAAGTTTATAGGGCTTAGGATTAGGGTTAAGGTTAGGGTTAGCGTTTTTAAAAGATTTATGTGACAATAATGAACACCAAAAATTGACGTAGCATATGGGTGGTAAATTCGAGGTGTCTGCATGCAACCACTGCTGAAAACTTGCCGACCGGCTATCTGTGATGGTCTACTTGATAGGCTTGAGGTGCTGATTGGCCAACTGGCGGATCCGTGATGCTACGGCTGAGATTGTCAGTTGCTCGGCTATAGGCTATTTGACCGGCTGCCGGTCAAATATCCTGTGCCGAAAAAATAACAGCGTTGGCGGAGGTTTGCGCTTCCCGAGTGTTTTTCTAGGTGTGCAAAATGTTATTTTTTAGGCCTACGTGTCAAAAACGCGCCACCAAAGCGATGCGTTTAAAGTGTGACCTGGGATTTTCAATGACAGTTTTATCGCGAATTTTACCCTCGCAAATTTATAATCTTTTCCATCGTGCAGAAACTATTGTGCAGAAAAATGGCTTGAAGCACTACGAAAGAACCGATTATCATTAACTTATTTATTTGGCGGAATCGCTCTTGCAGCGCAAGGGATTTCGCCCATTCATACACATTTCTGCGTAACGTGGTCTGTCTGTCTGTCGTCTGTCACATTCGTGCACCGTTTTTAATCCTTTGACAAGTAAATATATAAAATTGGCTGTTTACACTAAATGTGGGGTTCAATGAAACATTTTGTAAAATGGGATGGTCCCATGCTAGAAATAAGGAAAATATGGGTGGTCTAACCCCGCCACCTAGCGAATAGAAACGAGCATTTGCGTAAACAGGCTACAGCGATTTCGCCTTTTCTAAATTACTTATGATCTGTTGCTTTTAGTAGTATATTGTACAGCTGCAGAAAATAGTGACTAATTATTCGATTAGTCGTTAAAAAATTATCCATTAAACTTTTTTAATCGATTAAAATTCAATTAAAACGTTGCATTTTTAACAGCCTAAAATGACTGATGATTAACGTTTGTAATCTTATTAATTTTATGTCGCGTATAGGACATGCCGTCAAGATTTCTCTTTGTATAGTGGTAGTTTAACAGTTTTCACTTTGTACTTACGTTTTCGATTTTGCTTTAGTTTGCAAAAGATAACATCACACAGTAGTTGAATTATGCAGTTTTGTTGTTTTCTTAACTACAAAATTTAATCGAAATTAATCTGTTGTTTTTAGTATAATTCGGTTAACAATTCTTCCATCGGCTGAAGCCATAGTACATTAGGCCTACTGTACAGTTGACGTCATAATTATCTAGGCCGTGTTCGTGTATACTGCTGTAGATTCGGTGTGCCATGCTGGAGAGGTGCAATGTGGTTGGGAATCGTTCGATTGCGTCTCGACGCTGCTCTTATGTGACGGACGCAGTCATTGCTACAACGGCTGGGACGAGTCCGAGGAAACCTGCAGCCGTGAGTATAATATATAGGGTAGACCAGAAAATGGCACCATTTTCGTACGCCTCATAACTTGACCAAATATTAACCGATTTTCACAATTCTTTTACTGTCAGAATCAGGAGACAATTTGCAATATAACTGTCACTATAGGTCCCACAACACCCAAAGTGTGTCACTACACTATCTTGTGAAATGTGAAATGTCAGTGTCTTAAGAATAATAATCAAAAACAAGACGACTTTTGTAACAACACATTTCGAGAAATTAACAACAGAAACAACGTGTTTGATGTTTTAGTTATTCTCTAAAAATTACATCTCACAGTTTTCGCATCAAATTTTCAATGTGTTCGCCTTGCTGCTGGACGACGCATCGAAGCCGGCGACACCACTGACCAATGGCGCGATCAACCAAACGCTGCGGCACTTTGCCCCACTCAGCGACAATGGCTTTCTTTAGCTGGTTGACTGTCGTGAATCGTCAACATTGATAGGCCATCTGTTAAAGGGCATCCCGAACAGCATAATCGACTGGATTTAAGTCCGGGTTGTTTGGGGGGCCACATGCCAGACTCGATCAACGTTGATCACGCAACTGGTCAGTGGTGTCGCCGGCTTGAGTGCGTCATCTGACATTACACGAGGTAGTGTAACGACGTATTTGAGGTTTGGTTGGATCTATAGTAACCGTTTCATTACAAATTGTCTCTTGATTCTGACAGTGAAAGAAGTTTGAAAATCGGTTAATATTTGATGAAGTTATGAGGCGTACAATAAATGGTGCCATTTTTGGCCCACTCTGTATATCATTTACTGTAAAGGCGCGTACAGAGCGACGTAACTGAACTGAACTAGCACGGTTTAGTTTTTGACGATTTGACCAATGGGCGAGCAGGCCGAGCCCAATGGAAATTGGTTGACGCGTACGCGAGTGTAGTCACATACTCCACGACGCCGTTATACGATGCCTACTGTAATGCATTACTGCTTGTCTGTTCGTCAGTTCGTCAAATACAAAAAAAGTTGTTCTTGGACGTCCGGCTGGTCTTCTTTAGTCAGCGGGTGGACGGAGAGTGGCGACTCTGATGCGGTGATGATCTTCCACTGGGACTGTACGAGCTAGGTGACTAAAGAACCTTAGGCGGTAGGACCTGACCACTTGATATTTTCTTTTGTCTCTTCTTCTTCTTTTTCTATCTTTTATCAGAATGATGATGAGGCTGCTATTAGACGTTTCCATTTGACCCTTTCATGCATTATGGCCATCGTTTCGTCAAATTTTATGTTCTTTATGTCTGTGTCTTGTTTTATATTCTGTGTCCATTTTTTGTTGTTTTCCTCGATTTTTCCGTTTAATTATGGAACAATGCATTACCTTGACTGGCAGCTGTTCATTTCTCGTTCTTGAAATATGCCCGAAACGTGAAACATGAACCACATCAGTTTTCGCTGTGCTATTTTGTCAACCAATGCCTCTCCTGGCGTGAGGTGCTCCGTACCGTTTAATTTTAAGCTCAGTATTTTGTGGTCTGTGTGTTGCAGACGGTCCGATCGTGGCCGGTAACATATTCAAGGGTACCGCGCACTGGCACAGTTGTCAGCCGTGGGGAGACCACGCCGTCAGTCTGAAGATCACAGGCGTTCAGACGTCCAAGTACTACCCATCCCGTCTCGGCGTCGAAGCTCACTTTATCGGAGACATCCCTCACGCTCACGTTAGTCAGGCTATACCACGACGAATTTTTGGTTACGCCGAAGAAATCGAAGGCGTCCCACAAACCGTGCCGCATGCCCGCGTTAGTAGTCCCGTACCGTGGAAACGTGGATGTGATAAACGTTTTTAGCGCTATTTCGTCACGTTTTTCTACGTTTTAAGACATTTTTTGTTTATTTTTTCAGCTTCTTTTATTCTATAAAAACACGTTCGTTAAAAATTTCACTGTAATGCTCGAGAAGCACTTTTGAAAGCACAGACTATAGTGGTGGTTGTTTACTTAGTTAGTCTAGGTCTTATGGCCACTTGGTTGAATTCAAATTGAATGAAGTTTTTTCTCTGTTTAGCTTCAGCTATACCGCATTTGCAGCATTAGGCATTATGCAAAAGATAGAACAAATAACAAACAAATTAAAATTAACAAATTAAAGCTAACACTTTTTTAACGTTTTTAAACGTGTTCTATTTTTGACACGTTTTTACGTTTTCTAACGTTTAAAAAAATTTCTGGAACGTTTCTGGAACGTTTCTTACATCTATGGACTATATGGCGTGAACCAAAAATATTTTAACACGAAAATCACGATATCTTAGAATGCGTCGATTTTTTGTACTTAATTTTGCTATTTTAATAGACAACTGTGCAGTAGTGTGCTGCTTTGTGCCGACATACGCAAAATTGACGGAAATGCAAATTTCAGGAACGAGATTTGCAACTGTACAGACTGTACGAAAGGCGGAGTCGAATGCTTAATACCCACTGCCATTGTACGGTCGTAAACGTAACGTATTTGGTTTATTTTAAGCGAGTAATAAACTTTACCATGTTTAAGTCATAGTCTACTGGCGGTTAGAATTACAAGTTTGACCGCCAATCGAGACAGTGAGTATCGAGCACCGAAGACATGGGGGAAAAAGGTAATGGGGATGAGAATACGTTTATGTGGAGAAAATATTTCTTTTCCCAGCCGAGTAGAGGCCCGAGAAAGCGTCCTAATGTTCCATTAGGTCAGTGTTTTAATTCTGGCACAGAGAGTAAATCCGGTTGTGGACTAGCTGTGTTATTGCGCGTTGTTGCAAACTCTCAGTTGAACGCTGGTGTTTCCGTGCCATTTTTTCATTTTTTTTCATAAGTTAAATTATGTTTTATGTTTTTTTTATTCCCACGTCAATGTTCTTAACATGTATGAGTATTTCGTATTAGTGTTCTGCGGTGTGGCGGTTTGGCTTAGTCGTCAACATTACTGGTTACATCAACGAAGTTAATCAACGCCGGGCCATGCTAGTACTTGGATGGGTGAATGTCGGCAGCCACCCAGGTCAACTCAGCCTGGCCATCCCTCCGCGGGTAAACGCAATAAGTAACAGCAACAGCTGGGACGCAAACAGGCACACCGCGCGATGCACAAGCCCCGTATCCGTGATCTGGCAGTGTAAACTGGTGTATGGCCGAGTGTGTTAAGGAAACGGACGACGACTACTAAAATAACGTCTGTAACTTTTATACTAACGTCACCGGGAGGACATGTTTCGAGTACGCACACAAGCGAAACTGTGGGCAACTGCGGAATGGCGGCGTTGTGTTGACGTTCTGTTCTCTGAGCGGTCGCCGAGCTTCTTGCATATAACGTCTGTATGCTATAGATTCATCTGGAGGGCGACTTGAAAGGTAGCTACGTGTACGGAACCAAGAAATTGGTGATGATGTCGGAGCGACATCGGCGTGGTGACGTAGTGCTGACATTCGTGTGCGAGTGGGATCACGGAGACGACGACCGTGCCGACTGCCACATTGTCGAGGAGGTATGCACTGTTGCTACATATGGGGTTATTCCACCAGATTGAGTTTCTGTATGTGGGGATCGTCTCGGTGAAAACGCGACCTCCTTAATTATTTTTCATTGCCGGTTTTCGTCCGAACCTGCTGTGTGTAAACTGTGTTGAATGCTGCAGTAGTTTATAGGGTGTTTACACGATGAAGCAAACATGAAGCAAACCAAACTTGGAGCACACGTCGTGCACTCTTAGAGCTGGCTTAATACACGAAGCTAGCTCTACGTCTGCTTCATGTATGCTGCTTCGTTTAAATGAGGTATATGTCTTTAGTGAGCAAGTTAAGTATTTATAGCAGCATGTTAACTGTTGATAACCTTAAACGCGTTCAGTATGCTAGTAAAACCGTGTCTCAATAAAACCCAAATTCCGTAAAAATTGTCCGAGTATAAATTCTTTGTTTTAAACGACTAAACGATACGACTTCCGCATTTTACAAGGTAGTGTAGCAGCAACGTTAAGGTGAAGTGGGCATAATTATCATTGCTTACGTCAATTTTTTTAGTGTTGCGTGCCAAAAATTATTGAAATTGCCAAAGTCTCACGGAGCTATCCATAAAATAAAAATGGCTCGTTTTTGAGACACGGTGTATATGGCGCCTAGAAGTAGACAGACATGTTCTGCGGCGTCCACGATTTTGTTTCCGGTGACACTGGAAACACTTGCCCCCATGAGTGTCAGCACCCAGGAGTTCTTGGCACAAATCAGAAGGCGTTTGACCGAGGTGACGACGGACCCCCGTGAAACGACGTTCTTCTTCCAGCGCTTGTCGGTTACCGTCCAACGCTTCAACGCGGCATGCCTAGTTGACACATTCGCAATTTCCGAGCCGCATCGTAACCATACCTGACATAATTTCTGTAGTTTAATATTTCAGCCCTCGGGAATTGACGACTGGGGCTTTACAAATAAAATGGTGACGAATAATACCAATGCCAGCTGGGTTTTACTTACTTAAGCCCAAATTCCATTACGCCGACTTTGCGACAAAGTCCGGACACAAATCTTGATAGTCGGCGACATAAAATGTCGCCGACTTTCGTTATTTGTGTCACCGTGCATTGTAACGTACTAAATTGCATTAAAGCGACACAAACGGGTTTGTCGCTGACTTGTCAACATGTCGAGATGGTTTGTGTCGGCGACTTTCCCCGCGGGAGAGTATTAATGAAAGTCGGCGTAATGGAATCTGGGCCTTACCTATTAACCTTGTTGCTTGCTGTCAGGCGTCGCTGCACGAGTGCGCCGAGATGCATATGTCTCTGGAGCACTTGGACACGCACCACTCTCGTCACCAAGAAGACGCATATCATCACTATGAAGACGAAGACGACGAAGACCACCGCGGGGAGATCGTGGAACACCACTACGACGCTGAAGGTAGCCTGCTCATAGTCGTTGCAGATCGCACGTTTGAAAACGAGTAGTTTGAGCAAAGCTCACGTGACGCGCGATAGCAGCGGTCCTACCACTTTGGCAATTCGTGTACGGCATGCAATAAAATAATAATAATTTTATACGAAATTTAAACTTAGAATGTGTGTCGCTGCCTGAAATCGCTAACAAAATTACTAAAAACCCCTATTTCGTGGGTTCAAGGTACGAAGCTCATCAGTAGTGCTTGTTATTATAAACAGGACGTCTGTGCATATCTGCAACTGTTTCCATGCTAGACGAGGCAATATCAGTAAAATAACCACTTTTTAGAGGAGTACCTCTCTTTCACGCTTGCTTGCACAGACCTCCTTGGACCTAAGGGGTCGGGACTTAAACAGCTAAAATCTACGCTCAATGCTGAAAATTACATACGTAGGTTGTCTTAGTCTATCTCCAACCATTTCGTCGCAATTTAGTGTTGAAATGTGCGCTGCATCCAAAAATTGCGAAAAATTTACTAAAAACCACTTTGGGGGTTCAAGGTCGTTCAAGGTCATCGATGTTAATACATTTTTTTTTTAAAAAAAACCTGTCATTAGTGTTTGCTATGATAAGCAGCAGCATGTCTGTACGTATCTGCTACCGTTTTCACCCTATAAGAGCCAATAGTAGCAAAATAACGTCTTTTATGGGCTACCTCTCTTTGACGCCTTTGTTCGAGGGGAACCCCCTCACCCACGGGCACGAAATTTTTTCACTAAAAACTAGAGTCCTTGGGGCAGCCCAGGGTAAAAATTTCGTGATCCTACCTTGCACCGTTTTGATACAGATCACGAGTGTGACAGACAGACAGAAGGACGCCTAGACGATGGCTAAGACGCGTTATGCATTCTGCTATCGCGCGTAATAAAAACGATTGTATGTAGCTAGCATAACTCAGCGCAATGCCAGCCTTTAGTAATACCACGTTTACATGATCGAGCAAACATCGAGCAAACGTCGAGCAAATGTATTCAAAATTCACGTGCTAATTGCTCGACGTCTGCTCGATGTTTGCTAGAATTCATCCAGCTAGCTCGACGAGCTATGGTAATTAGCATGCTAATTAGAAGGGCGGGTGGGTTGTAATTGGAACTTTGGAAGGCGTATATAACACGTGATCAGCTGTGGGCTAAGCCTATGCCTACATTTGAGCCAAGGGGTGGGGTTCCATCAGACCTGCTTGATGTTTGCTCGATGTTTATTCGATGTCTGCTCGACGTTTGCTCGACGTTTGCTCGATCGTGTAAATGGGGTATAACTGATGACTCCGAACAGGATAGAGCTCAGTTTACTCACAAACGGTAGGCCGCGGTTAGTTGCGGAATTTGGACGATTTTGTGCAAACTGGGCCGCAGAATTTGGCCGAATTTTCCGCAGAAAACTGCGGGCCTTAGTACTAACGTTTATTACATGGCTGTTGCAGGTCATGACCACGCCGAGCACTTTGATAAACAGCATCGTCACATCGACCACCCCGACGACGATTAGCTCCGTCTGTCCGTCCAGATTCATCAGCAGCAATAACCGCGTGAGTTCAATCCTATAGTGGCTCGATATAAAGTGGTGTTGCAACTGAGTTTCCACCCAACAGAACGCAACTAGTAACTGCAATCCCGGAATTAAATTCTCAATCCCGGGATCCGAGATTGGGAAATTTGTAATCCCGGGATTCCGGGATCCCGTTTAGGGATGGGGATTACAGATTGGTCGTGATTTTGGTATCCCCAGATGAGTTATTTCATGCGTAGGATGAAGTATAGGCCCCTACGGAAAACATGCCCGAACTGTAGGGAGTGACTGTGACTATCAAAATACAAATTACAGTGTGCAGCACGGAGTATTACATGAGCATAATTATGAAATATTTTATTCATAAAATGGCTAAAAAAATTATTTTGTATTATATAACACACGAAAAAGTACAATTTAAACTCATTTTTGTGATCTTGAAATTCCGAAAAACCAGGATCGCGGGATTCGGGATCACGGGATTGCAATCCCTAAACGCAACGAACGCATTCCGATTTATTTGCAGCTTTTAAAACGCATATTACGACAACCATTCTTCAACACTTTTGGGAGCAAGGTTTGGAC
>Ga0209671_1006197_pt1 | contig 12233 bp, 6 predicted proteins | sample WorMetHERISLAND2_2_FD_187401 | JGI IMG/M metagenome (GOLD analysis project Ga0209671, IMG submission 187401) | Marine gutless worms symbiont microbial communities from Max Planck institute for Marine Microbiology, Germany - Olavius geniculatus... | ecosystem: Host-associated > Annelida >...
GTTCTATATATGGTTATGTCATATTTTTATTATAATTAAAAAGAAAGGGGATCTGTCTCTGTTGTGAAAATTTATCCAGATTGGGTGAAAATGTCTATTTTCTAGCCTGGATGCAAATACTAGCGCAAGCTGCAAGACAATTGAGTGCTTTGTTGTGTGGGCCTACAGCCTATTTGGATCACTTCCCATCTTTTGCCATAGCAAAATATACAGCATGGTGATAAAGGCATTGGAGAGAGGAATGGGGGTAAAAGAAACCATACTGGTAATATTTCAGTCAAGACTTATGACTTTGAACAATCCAAACATTATGCCTAACTGGTGGACTGTTGGTCAAAGAGTCAGACTCACTCACGGTCAAGCTAATGCAATTTGGATGACCTGCCATTGTGCTGCGCTAATCCATTCTCATGTCATGTTTCTTGTTTCAAAGTGCATAATGTTTGAGTAGGTTCTGGAAATTTTTTTAGAATGCAATCGATAACTGTGTTGTTAGTTTAATCGGTACGAGTGCACTGTGTAGAAATTCAGCCAGTACCTGAAGGTTGGCGGAGATTCATTGGCTTTGGTGAGAACGTTGGAAAAGGTTGAAGGTCATCTGAGGGAGACCGGGAGACGGTTTATGAGCGGAGACACTTTGGCTCGTGCTGACTGTTATCTCCTGCCGAGTCTGCAGCACATACGTGTTGCTGGCAAGGTCTGTTGACAGCTCCAAACGTGTACGAGTACATATGGTCCAGTAAATACAGTTCTCTGTGACATGACCCAGATCTGTACTCTGTTTAAAAATAGTTACCGCATAGTCTTTTGTTTACTATACTTATGTCAGCCTTTCAGAGTAACTTCATTACCTTGGTTTTGAGACTCAGGCTGATCTTGTATTAAGGATTTGCAGCCAGCTGTCCTATGTTATGCATTTCTTAGACCGTGGTCTTGCTGTGCATAACATCGACATTGTTTTTCATGCTTTGATATTGTAAAAAGTATGTGCAGTGTAATTAACATCGTACGAAACCCTCAGAATGCTTAGTGCTGTTGTTGGTTTATGTTCTAAAAAAAGAGTTGCTGAATAGGTGAGTTTTTAGTCACTGACAGAAGCTAAGTAGATTGGATAATGACTTGGCAGACGTCACGTCATTTGGCAGGTTGTTTCACATATCTGTGGGCCGACAACCCTGGTTGGTATTTTATCGGAGACACTGCCAGACAACTGATGGTAGCAGAACGGAGAGGTCAGCAGTCATGAATCAGTTCACTTCAGCCCGACATGTTGAGTCATTTTTTCTGGCCCAGCTGGTTTTGGAGGCTCCTGGTCCATAGTGTGCACAGATCTGCTAATAGATTTGGGAGAAAATTTGCCACAGGACTATCATGAAACTTCCTGCCACTCCTAAAAGCTGTCTCGACATTATCTTGTAAAATATCATTGTTAAATAATTGCACCAATCAGTGCACAGCAATGATAAGTTTGTTAACTGGAGTATGTTTGCTAAACATTTGAGTGCTTTTTATAGAACACATTTCTGTGCATTAATTTGCTGTAATTTTCAAAAAGAATACTTTACAAGGTCATGTCGACCGTAGTGACACTTTTTAATTCTGTTGAGAACTGTAATGACATTTTTGTGACATAATTTTATCCGAGTCTGTCAAAGAAAGAATTTTGAAAATCAGTCACCATTTGGCAAAGATGTGATGAATAATGCAAGGGCTTAAATTTTTGAACATGGTGTGTAATTTATTTTATGTGTGACAGGCATACAAAGACTTTGAGATCCCGACCGAGCTGACAGCAGTCTGGCGCTACTTGAAGCATGCATACTCGACCGACGCGTTCCTGGAGTCATGTCCGGCTGACCGAGAAATCATAACTCACTATGCGGTCAAGGCGGCCGCTGCCACTACGGCCATGCCTCGCAAGTCTCAGCTCATGGGGGAAGACCGCACGCTGAGTATCCCAGACGTGGCACTGATGACTGGCAACGGCTATGACGACTGATGACGATGTGGATGTCAGAACTTTCTCACTGTTGCTAAATGTCGATTTTTGATGCAGTCAGTTTGAGATTTGTGTTGATTGTATCGTGTGAAAATGATCTAGTTATGGTTGACATTGGCTGCTGATTGTGTATTCGTGGAACAGTACGTCGGTGCAAAACTTAACTTTGAGTTGCTAAACATCAATCTTTGATTCAGTTGGTTTCAGATTAGTGATGACTATATAATGTGGAAAATCAATGCATCGATGCAAAACTGGTTTTGCAAACTTTCACATAGTTGCAAAGCGTTAATCTTTAGCACAGTTAGATTGAGACTTGTAATGATCACAAGAAATATCTATGGCTATGTGTATTCAGTTATGATCGACATAAGCAGTAATTCGTCATTAATGGAATGTCTGTGCATGTTAATTATTTGCAATTGATCAGAGTTAAGCAGTGACTACCCTTATTTTTGTCAGCTAAATTACTTTTATTTGTTCCTGTGATTTGAATGTCATTAAGTTTATTTGATTTTTTGTTGTTTTTTCGTGTTATCAGAGTAAAATATGGTTGTTTTTTTTAATTGGGACTTTCGAGAAGTGCAAGTGGTATTCGGTGTGCTAAATAAGTAAATAAATAAGTACTTACATGATTCTGAGTGTGCTGCATTTCACAGTGCAATGTGATTTTTCCAGGCTTATTTGTTCGATAATTGGAGACTGTCATTTTCGATTTTTCCCATTTGTGCTCAGGATATTTGTGTCTGTTTTATTATCGTCCTCTGATACAAATTATCATTGGTCGCATGATGCAAGCACACTTGGCAGGTTTTCAAGGTTTGCATATGTTTATTTGTTTGTGTAGTTCATTAAGTAGCATTTGAAGTAACTTTTCCATTCCTGAGAGCATTAACCACTGCGTTCTGTTTGGGTTGAATTGTGCGTACTGCATAGTTATACATTATTTCATCACATTATGTGGTTGCATTTTTTGCACATTGTTTATTGTAGTGTTTTATAATCATCAGCTTTTCGATTTGATTCATAGTTAAGCGGAAAAGAAATGTTACATTGGCAACATATTTTTTGTCAGCAATCGTGTCGGTTCTCAATGGAATTATTTCAGAGAAATGCGTCAATTCTAAGCATTAATTAAATTCGTAGTTATGTTTCTTTCTTGTCAGTAAAGTGAGAGAAATATTGTCAGTTCTGAGTTGAGCTGTGTTAAAAAAGAAATACCTCAATTTTTAGCATCAGCTAGATAATTAGTTTTGTGGTTACATTGCAGCAAAAGTAACTGCACAAAATCTTGCTTAACTGTTAAACACAAGTTTAAATGGTCTGTATGCAATATTTTTGTTTTGCATTTTACCCTATGGCCTTTCATTTTTTATCAAAAGTTGCAGCCTTAGTGCAAGTAGAGCTTATGTACATCTGATTGTGGTGCACATCTATAGTCTATAGCTTGGCATTTGCGACTTGAGTGGTCGTTACTTTATGTTAGTTTGTCTTATCAATTTGCAGCCGTGTAAATAACATGCCATATAGTCTATATTGATTGTAGTAGTCGTTGCCTTATAGCACGCCATGGAATGTGTAATGTGAACAGTGAAGACACAAGTTGCCTGTATAGTTGCGCTCGTAGTAATGTCGTCACATTGCCAGAGTGAGCAAATTGCTAGTCTAGCATACCTTGTTTAATACTCTTTGTAATTTTTGAGAAACAATGTAACTGTTTGTAACTTTTTGATTACTGATATGATGGTTTTGTCATTATTTCATGTCAGCATTTGCTGTTTGTGCTTTCCATGTTTGAAGTGCACATGCATTGTTGGTATCTAGTTATGCCAAAATAATGTTGCGTAGTCAGATTTGTGTCTAGTCTTTGGATATTTGTAGTTGAGCAGACACTGGCTGGCTAATGTGAAAGGTGTGACGAAATTGTGGCTTATTTGATTCTGTTACTTTGTGCTTTTTTGCGATTGTGGCCACATACCAGGTACGTATAATCTCTGCGTACGATGGCAAAGCAGTTGACTGGAGAGCCAATCCGAGTAGTTCACTGGCATGATGGTTTGGCGGCGTAACAGTAGCGTGTCAGGCTTACAATCGCTAGGTTGTGAGTTCAACTCCCGGTCATGTCACCAATATCAAGTGGTTATTAGTTGGATGGGTGACTGTCTGCAGACAGGTAAACCGTCCACGTAATGTCAGCATATAACTAACACCAAGGTCAACTCAGCCTTCATGCCTCTGGGGTTAGCAAATTGAGTACTGGCTTGTCTGGCTGGGGTTAGGTGGGGCATATTCATCTATGTCGGGTGGCTGGTAAACTTGTGTGATTCCGTATGGCAGGTGACACTCTGTAGCTCTGCGATGGGTAACCATAAAGAGCTGTACGCAATTTTTAACCTTTTTTATTGAGTTGATTCTCTCAATAAATGGTCAGCGAGAGATGTTTTGATGCTGACATTTTCACTTTGATTGTATTGCTTGTTGATAAGCTATCGGGTGTTATTCAGTCACTGCTAGCTCAGTAGGCATGATGTAATCTATCTGCATTTTGAAGACTATTATTAAACAACCATCTTCTGGTCATTATTTCGTAGATCATGCAGATTTTTTGACAGATGCAGATGGTGCTATTGTATTGGTGCATGCTTCTGTGTCACGGTAGGCTACTGAAGCAAATTTGTTTTTTTTTTGTTGATTCAGAAAATTAATTTTGATCTCTGTGTGATGTGAGCGATACTTAGTTGATGAAAAGACGTTGTAAATTTTGCAAGTTATTTGATGTGAATTTTTGTCCGTTCAAATTTCAAGGAAAATTGAGGTATGGAATTTTTGGTCATGTTTCATAATAAACTTACCTGGAAATGGCTATTGTTATATGTATGAATTTTGAAATGAATTTTTGGATGCCAAAGGATTTCAGTGCACTGATAAAAGTGGTAATTGTGTGCATTCGATGTGCTACTGTCATTCTTGATGTCTGTTCATTGGTCACTATAATGACTCTCATATGGTAAAATTAGTGCATTCCTGCGTGAATAACTCTTTATTAACAGCAAAATGTAGATATTTGTCGTTTTATGTATGATTCCAATACGTTGCAAAATGCCTTGATGTCATATCGGCCAGTAGTCGTGCATTTGTGCATATTTTGTCGTTGTTCAAATTATTATGTTGAGGCGTAATGCAGAGGCCATGTTAAGCTTAGTTTTAGGTTGTTTTTGCATGTTGCTTTTTTCCTATTCAGTTTTCAGTAGCTGTTCATGCTTGCTGCACTTTTTGTTGGTCCACAGTCTGAATTTGATGCTTGGCATTCCAAAATAGCCTGAGACATTTGTATTCGGAGTCGTATGCCTTACTCTACGATTGTCACTTTCTGAGAATCGATGTAGTTAATATACTGTTGAGCTGTCTGCATGGTTTATTGTTAATTGTTGTCTGCGATCATGAAAGCGCTTTATTCCCCAAACAGTCAACCACGAGACAAAGAACAGAGAATATGATGCCATGTAGCTAGATATTTTCCGATTCTGAACAGATGCCTGGACCAGGACCTCAGTATATGCAGTCTCCTGGCACTCAATACAGGAGTCCGTATTTCCAGCTAGAAATGACTGGTTATAGTGCTGCCATCTAGCAAATAATTATTATACTTATGAATTTCCGGCAACAACAAGATTTTTAAAATGCGGCTAGATTTTGGAATGGCAAATTATCTTTTTCTGAGATAATGTAAAATAATTGTGCTGGCCAAGATTGTAGGATTGTGCTGTGTAGCGCATCACAACAGCGACATTGTGACAGCGTACAGAACTGCTGGCAAACACACATTTAGAACAGTTTGTAATCCACCGCTAGCCCTACACGTTTGCACATTTGCTCAGTTCATCAAGATATTTTATGTTCGCTCAGTTGTTATAGCAAATAGCTATCAATTCTGGTTCAGGAAAAATACGGCCAAGTGAGCTTAATCGTAGTTATAAAAACGTTGAAAAAAAATTTTAAAAAGTAATAAAGTGGTAGAAATACAAAAAATGTCGGAAAACGTTAGCCCTAATTCGTTCAACTTCTTGCCTAAAAACTAATGCTGTAGGTGCAGTATAGCTAGAGATAGAGAAAGAGAAATTTGCTCAATTTCAGTTCAGCCGTGTGGTCACAAGAACAAGTATCACTAGACTAACTAAATAAACTACCACCACTATAACCTATTAACTCGTTTCCGTTGCTTCAGAAGTGCTTCTCGACGTTCTTGGTGGACTTTTCAATGAACGTTTTTATTAAAATAAAAAGTTAGGAAATAAAAAACGTGGCAAGAACAATAAACGTGTATTACTTGTACGTCTATGAGGTAGTGACACCAAAAATCTACTTAAGTAGAAGTAGAAATTTTTTCTACTGAAGTAGAAAATAGTCTTATCCTTGAAAACTTTCTAAAAGTGTGTTTTAATGTCAAATCAATAACATGCATGCTTTCTTCCTCATCACCATAACATGTATAGCCTGTATAGGAACCGTTCGTATATTAGGCTCTAGGAGATAAGTACATTATACAAAATGCAAACAAAACTAAAACGTATACGACTTAATCCAACAGTTTTTTTTAATGCAACAAATTTTTTAAAAATCTGACACTTAACTGACCTCGGGCAGTCAGGTGTAAGCCATTCAGTTAAACGAATGTTGACTGTTTTTTTTCTGGCTGTGAACTGTATAATGCTGGATCTGGATGGATATTATCTGCCTCTGGAAATTTTTTTTCTCGTCGAATCTGTGTCAGTAGTCAAACCAAGTTTCATAGATGTAATAAACGTTTTGACGTTTTTTTGCCACATTGTTACGCTTTTAGCGTTTGTCATTTTTTAACGTTTTTTAAAAAATGTTTAAAACGTTCATTGAAAAAAATTATCCAGATCTTTGAAAAGCATTTTTGAAAGCACAGAAATAAATTAATAAGTGATAGTGGTTGTAGTTTTACTTAGTTAGTCTGGTGATGCTTGATCTTAAATTGAAATTGAATAAGTTTTCTGTCTCGTTAGTCTTAGCCATTCTGCACTTGCAGCATTAGGCATTAGGCAAAATATTGGACAAATTAGGGTACCGATTTTTATTCAACGTTTTAAAACGTTTTTAAAAATTTTTTTTAATGAAACGTTTTTACATTGTGTGCTATGCTTGTGTTCGTGTTTTACCTAAAACACGATTTTACAGCTTAAGTGACATGAAGTACAGTTTTTGTATTTGAAAAGAAGAAAAAACTCAAATTAAACAATAAAGTAACTACTAATTTTCAATCTATATACTCACAATTTCCTTTACAAAATTTATACAGCCACTGTATATATGCAAAATGCTGTTCTCACAGACTATAATACCAGAAGGCTCGAGTGAATTTCCTGCTGATAATAAGGTTATAATAAGGTTACGGTACGTTTAGGATCGAAAGTAGGACCGAACCCCCCCTCCCGGACATAACTACTTTTGTAACGAAAAGAAGTAGAAAGTAGAAGTAGAAAGTAAAAACTTCTACTTAAGTAGAGTAACGAAGTAGAACTACTTCGTTATAGGGTGTTTACACAATCCAGCAAACGTCCAGCATTACATTTGCTGGATTTTTGCTGGAAGTTTGCTGGATCGTGTAAACGCGCTATTACTATGCAACACTGCAAATCTGATCACTGGGAATACCGACTTTACACACAAGTTAGCCTCATTCGCAACTGACTTCGCAGATACAGAATATAGGCTAAGCCGAGCATTTTACTTGTGAACGAATCCGATTCATACATTATTCGTCGTTGTCGTCGATAACACTGTGTCGGCTTGGACCTGTGCTGTGCGTTTTTCCTGGAGGGACGACCAAGACGGAATGTTTGCTCATCTCCAGAGATCGCGGGTCGGATGGTTGTCTGTCTGTCTGTCGCTATATTGCACGCCACATCTGGTCTTCCCATCTGCTGCGATAGCTTCCCGTTTGACGCTTTCACAACCGGTGCGTCGCAGCGGAGCAGGAAAGTCATCGAAAGTGGGGGCCAGTATCCTTCCATCACCATTCGAAGTTCATTCTCTTTTTTCATTTGTTTTTATTCCCCAGCTACCTCCGTTTTCTACTTATGTTTTCCGTCGCGTCTGTTTTCTATCTTATCCGTTTTCCTTTCTTTTCTCCGCCCTCAAATGCAGCTGGAGTGTGCATGGGAGCCGGCCGCCAACGCTTTTGGGTGCGTTTAGAGTCATTAGATGGCTTGCTGTAAATGTCGTTCATTGTCTAGACCTATTGAACAAAATGTGGAAATTAAACTGAATGTCTAGTCGATGTGGATTGTGGAGATAGATGACGTTCGATAGATGATGTGAAAAAGTGGAATTCACGTCCGACGTTACCATGTTCCCTGACCGTCGTGAAAGTTGAAGACAAATTTTTTCGGTTGTCAAAGTGGGGCCAAGGCTCTAGTCCTACCACTGGTCAGTTGGGACATAAGTGCAACGTCGGTCTGATAACGGAGCTTTATGAGAGCGAATATCAGACAACATTTGCCAGCCGATTGGCCAAACATCGTGCTTGTAGGCCTAGCAGTGCAATCAGATAAATAGTAGAACCAACATTGACTTACAATCAGCGTCGGCAATAACGATGCGATCAAAACTACGGATTTACGATCTAAAGACACATCATGCCTCGTGCAGGTAATAAAACTACTGGCGCCGAATCAGTGTGTGGCAGCTGTTGCGTCTCTCCAAGGAATTTTTGTAGATTTTTTCGTAAAATATGTTGCCATTTGCGCTCAAAATTGAATGCAATGACACCGGCCATCGAATTTCTATTAAAATAAAATCGATTTTGCAAGTTTGAAGATTTTTGGCTGGAAACTACGTTTTTTGGCATTTTATTCGACCATGCCAACGATTACGCTTATGAAAGGAGACTTACGACCTGTTGTCGGTCTGTCGTCTGTAACGTATACAACGTACTGTGGCTAACCGGTACGTTTTATCGAAAAACTGTATAGAGTTGCCCGACGACTACCCTGCGGTACTGATTCGCATGACCTACAATCCCACTATATCCCCAAACGAGTATACTCACTGCACACTCAAATACTCGTATTGCATGCGAACTGCGGCTAAACCTCTTTAATCAGTGGCATGGTTACTATTGACACCCTATAGGAACTTACCAACGGCATATCCATAAATGAATGAATGAATGACTGATTTACTGAAACGCATCAAACGTGCATCAAACACTGCTGTAAGGAAATACGAAATTATAACACTGCAGGAAATACACCAATAAAAAACAAGCACTGAACATAGACTCAACTACCCTACGCTACACTCAATTTAACACGTGTTTGTTGATAAATGAAGTCTTGAAACTATGAGATTTACATTGTGGTAAAATAACATGTAACACTCAGGAAATAAACCACACTAAAATTGCCTACACATACTAAATTAAACTATACAAACATCTGTTTAGAAATGAAGCCTTAAAAAGATTGGAATTACACTGAGGTAAAACAAAATTATGACCGCGTTTTCGTATTTTATATTCATGTTCATTTTTCAGCAGGTAGTATACCAAACAGACAATGGTGGGCTTTTTGCATATTGCAGAAAAGATCTTTACTAGCATCATCGAGTAGACTAGTTACCTCAATAATTTTAGTAGTAAAGCCATATCGATATGCTCTTTTGAAAAAGGCATTAATTCTTCCTGTAAGTTCTTTATTAAGAAAGGGGCCCCAACCTAGAAAAGCATACAGTATTCTACTTACTACAATAGCCTGAAAAACTGTATCTAATTGACGATAGTTTAAGCCCTGGTCACGGAGTCTCTTTAGCAAAAATATTCTCTGACTACACAATGTCAACACAATTAACATGGGAATTTACACTAAAATTATTCTGTAATATAACACCCAAGAGCTTGGCTTGTTCAACAAGTTTTATACTCTCAACAGATGGAAATATATGGAGTTTCTTGGGGTCAGGACGATGAAAAACAATCTCCTTAGTTTTAATAAGATTAAGAATCATTCTATTAACAGTGGCCCATACATTTAAGCTTTAAGCAGCTTACTTTTTCGTCCAACAACTGAGATGGATTTCTTAGACAGTCGATATACTCTCAGAGGAAATGAGACAATAGGCTTGCATCAACGCAAAAAACGCTCGAACAGTCGTCGTAGCCTCATGTTGCGCCCACGGATACGTTTGGAGTTTGATGAAAACGAATCTGTGTGTATAGTGATGATATTTCCCAAGACGTTGCACAGCATTCGTCAGAATTTCTGCGACGACGTGGACAGCATAACTCCGTCTGCGATAAAAACGCCAGTCTAGAAGGAGATGAGTTAAATACGCCAGCATGCACTGCTGTTGCACAGAGCACGGCATAACAAAATTGGCGTGACGATATAAGTCTATACAGTAAAAGAAAGCCCGGTTGTGGCTGGGGATGACGCCCTACGGCCTATACAGTTCCTGTTGCAGTACTGACCTTCAAGGTCATTCAAAGTCAATGATTTTCATGTCATTTGAAAGCCAATATGCGACAGTAGCAATTAGACCCTATCTCGCACCGTTTAGCCACAATACATTCGTGACCGAAAGACGGACAGTCAGACAAACGATAATCGTGCCACAAACGCCTACAGCACGTTCACAGCATAGCTGTAGCGCGTCAAAAAGCGCAAACAAATAGTCTTTTTTTAATTTAATTTTAAACGTAGGCTATCCTATTTCTCCTCTAAGGCTAAGCACAGTGCTAATGCCAGAGAAGTAATTTTGTTGATTATCGTCTTACGACCGGGCGAAATGAGTTCTGCTTCGAAATTCATAGCTTGCACTCAGTAAGCAAGCTAATTTCGTGCAGTTGCAATTGGCTACATTCCGGCTGACGGCGTATAAAGTTATGGTTGAACCAAGAGTACGTCGATTGACTGTTATTTCGTTTCGTGAAATACTGAAACGTGACTGTTGTGTTTGTCGGCAGTATTATACGTTTGTCCTAGGCCGCATTACGCATTTTGAACGTTCTTCTCTGTGTCTGTCTCTTTCTAGGCCTACAGCAAGATTTTTGACGTGTATTGCGCCTAACCCAAAATCAGTGTAAACGTTTCCTGAGGCAAAAACAACAAATTTTCAGTTTTTAAAGACCAAAGTCACCAGATGTCACAAACGCCAAGTGAATAAAGCACATCCAGCGTACATGCTTACTTACTTACGACTGACAGATCACGCACTTGGTGAGTCTCAGGAGCGTCGTGCGCCTCCAGCGTCGACTGCAAACTGGACATAATCATTGGGAAGCTTAATTTGTCGTCGGCGCCTACAACTCTGAGCATTTGGAGTACAGGACTGAAGACTGCATACAACGCGAAAGAGTAAAGGCCTGTTCAAAGCGACAAAAACGAAACAAAACGAAATCAAATGAACTGATATTTTAGTTCACTCTTTTTCGTTCGCTCTGTACGCCACTCAGATATTCACAAGCTTTTTCAATGGTTATTGCTTCTCAGCTTTTATGTCATTAACATCACTCAATAACTTTATTATGTTTGCCTATCACAGTCTAGGTTCGTCTTTTTCGAGTTTCATCAAAAGTAGCATGCGTCGTCATTGTAGTTTGTAGTTCGATGTACTGTAATGACATCTAACGTGATAAATCGGCACGCGTAATAATACCCCTAGTTCGTTTTCCTTGGCTTAATGCGAGAAAAACTGTCAGAGAACTATACAGGGGTTGGTTCGAGATCATACATAATTATCGAGGCCAAGGTCAAAGCAGTCTCCGAGGCCAAGGCCAATACCACTAAGTAAGTAAGTAAGTAAGTAAAGTAAGTATGACAATTTTATACTGCGCATCAAAAGCCAGCTTAATGTTATTCACACCAATAATGAACCACGATAATGTTCCGACAAACATAGTTTCAATGTTTCAAGAATTTATTGCACACATTACATTCATTACAACTGACCAGAGACCAAGGTGCCTAAGACAAAAACAAAGCTAAGACCATGATTTTTGGTCTTCGAGCTGTTTTCGAGGTCAAGAACAGTCCTCGAAAATCCCATTCTTGAGAACTGTCAGTTTCATCTAGCGCAAAGCCTGCGACAGCAGTAAAACAAAAAACGATAAACATCAGTCGGATAAACTAAGACAATCAAACTGTGAAGGCAAAATAAAATTAAGACATTTAAAGTTTTTAAACTAGAAAAACAGCAGACACTATAAAAA
>Ga0209671_1006198_pt1 | contig 12230 bp, 9 predicted proteins | sample WorMetHERISLAND2_2_FD_187401 | JGI IMG/M metagenome (GOLD analysis project Ga0209671, IMG submission 187401) | Marine gutless worms symbiont microbial communities from Max Planck institute for Marine Microbiology, Germany - Olavius geniculatus... | ecosystem: Host-associated > Annelida >...
CAAAAGCAGACAAGGGGGGAGGGGATCAATTTTGACTGATATTTTGCAGATGTCCTTTATCGACGACCCCTAAGGATATATAGATACACACACGCACACACACACAACAGGTCACGAAACATTAAAACAACAAAGCACAATAAATTAGTAAGTGAATGGGATGGACATACTGGTCTTCAAGCTGTCGCTGTTTCAAAGTTGCATTTACTTCCCTAGCAGCTGGTGGTCCGTTCAGCTTACGACCTTCCAGAACAAACCGCTCCATTCTTGCAATTGCCTGCACACACACAGGTCACTAAACATTACAAGAAAAGCCCCACTAATGCAAAGGGGAACGCGCAACAGCGGTGCATGTTTGAAAGCCCAGTAAAACAAAATCAGTCAACAGAAAGCGGCAGACAACCGGCGGCTAATTATCTCTAGTGTTTTACTCATACTCGCCAGAGGGCGTCACCTGTCTCGCTCAGCCAATGCATGCTGTATCGGCTGGAAATCGCAAATTTTCCCTACCCCTCTCATTTAGCGCCCTTGTTCGAAATGACCCCTTTCGAATTTATGGAAAAGCTTTACGGATCCTGAAACTAGAGTCATCCAGGCAGCCGATGGTGAAAATTCGGTGATCCTAGCTTGCACCGTTTTTGACTGATCCACCCGTGTGACGGACGGACAGACAGAATTGTGATGGCTAAGACGTGCTATAGCAGTAGCTGCTGTTGTGTGTAAAAACAATGAAGTACAATAAAAACAGAAGCAAATGGGTTAGACATGCCAGTCTTATGGTACGCTGTCATCTGTCTGACTGTTCTCGACCAAGAAAAACAACTGATTTTTGCATGACAAACAACAGATTTCTGTCTGCTAATTTTTCTGAACTGTGCTGTTAAAAATCGATTAGATGACATCAGCTTAATATGCAGCACTAAGTAAACATAGTGTGATGTCTATCAGACTTTGTTTGATACGATGTAACTTGTACACCATAGATGACATTAAATACAATACTGTGCATCATTCCATCCAAATCTGCTCTTACTGAACTATTGCCACTATGGCTATTACTACCACTACCAGAACAACAACAGCAACTACTACTGCTAGAGATGTGATACCCTGTAGCTGTGTGCTTTAATGAAGGTCTCGGCCATGACTTGTATCTTGCTGCAACATCTACTACTACAGCTATTACATCTACTACTACTACTACAACAAATACTACAACAGTACTATTAGAGACATGTTACCTTGTAGCTGTGAGCTTTGATGAAGGTGTCGGCCATCACTTGTATTTTGCCACTGTAGCAAGAAGTAACCAGATCAGCTACACCACAGCTCTGAAGAAATGTCTCCGTACGAGTGTCTGCAACAACAACAGCAACAACTACCTCTAAGTACTACTGCAAAATCTTGCATATAATACATGCACTCTTATGCTTAAAATTGTTCTAAAGTTTGTGGTGCGTATTATACATAGGAGTACTTTTTTTCAACTATTTGTACATTGGCTAGCAGCATGGTTACCGTGAGCTTTCACGTCACGTATAACTTTCAGTTTTTCAGCTGCTGTGTATGAATGTCACAAACTCATTGAAACAACTGTAGGATGAGAGCCAGGCAACAAACAAAACATGCAGCCATGTAACTTGATACTGCAACAGCCATCTTGTCAGTTTACAGCCCACGGACCCTGAAGCCATGGCTTGAAACTTTTGTGGCTGGCTTATAGTTCTTTACAACTGGCTAGATGGCTTAAATGCACCTCTACAGCTAGCTATCACTTACAATACAGACAAGTCTATGAGATATACAAAAGCAAACTGATGGGCCATCTCAGCAATCTGGACATACAAACACACAAACACAGGGACAGACAGACTACAGGGACAAGTGTAATATGGCCTATATATCAGACTGTGCACATACAATGCATGTATCCTACTAACTGGGATAGAAGAGACGGCTGAATGCAGTCATCTCAGCCAGTCCAAGTCTCACCACGGCAGCCTTGGTGTTAGCTATCAGACCCAAGCCGTCACAGACCAACGCTGCCAACAGAACTATCTCCTATGCACAGACAGACACACAGACAGATACAGAGACATGTAGACAGACAAACAGAGAGACAGAAGTAAACACAGACATACAGACAGAGTCAGTTAAGTATATGAAAGTTAAATGTCTATGACAGCGTTGCTATAGCACTGTTTATACAAACTTTCACCAGAAAAGTAGCTTACACCCTCACAAAGTGTCGGCTGTCTCGCACGGGCTAATGGTATCACATGTGCATTAAACCTGCAACCATTTACTGCCCGAACTAGCACTGAGCCCACAGTGCAGCATGCATATATACCACTGCCTTAATTGGCCAGAAAAGGCCTTCATGCTATGGCACTTAAACTACTACTGATTTCCAATTTTCCACCCCATTGAGAGCAAAAGACTGAACTGCAAATTAGCAACTTGATCAAAGTTGCTTGCAAATGAATCAAGTAAAATTTGAACCTCCATCTGAAAGTTATGAGCTTGACACCCTTCCACTAGACAACTACTTGTACCTTTAACTTCTTCTTAAGGGAAACACAAAAACAAACACTGAGAGATATAGACACATAGACAAACCTTGAGGGCTCCACAGAGCTCAACAGTTTCAGCATCAGGAACAACAGTGATACGGAAATATGGAGTTTCAAAGAGCTTCTTCAACACCAAACCCATTGGCTCATCCTTGCACCCTGTTATGCAGACGACACACAGACTGACAAACAAACAGACTCAACAGCAACATCATGTAAATATTATGGCATACGTTACATCTGAACAATGCTTACAAAAATGTACTTTCATTACTATTAGGTTAAGTTTCTCTACTAAGACAAAATTAGTGTTTTCCTAAATATCTTCCAAAAATACTGGTGAAATTTTCCTAAAATGTTTCGAGAATGCACATTCTTTTTAGAATTTCCTAAAGAAATTTCCCAAGAATTTTCAACATTGAGATGTTTTGAAAATGTGGATCATTTCCAAAGTATTTCACTAGATAAGAAATCTTCCTAATCCTAAAAGTTCTAAGAATGTGGGCCAAGAAATATATCAGTGACACAGTCATTTGCATGTAACACCAATCATGGACAGACATGTGGTTAACAGTAGCACAATGTAGAAAAAAGAACAAGCTATGTAAAAACAAACCGATTGTAGCTTCACAGAAGCACTCGATGCTAACTTCACGAGCTACATTTGCACCCATCAGCACAGCACACTCGATGTCGAGAGTACGCCGAATTACATTCGATATCAAACCAGTTCTTTCAGTAGTAGTAGCAGTCACATCAAGACCCTACACACACAGATGTACATGCAAACAGACAGACAAACATCAGCTCAGACAGACTGACATGCATAGTGATCGTGACTCGGAACAATCTGCTGGTCAAAATTCAACAGCGAAACATTACTTTTGAACAGTTCTAACAAGAACGACTACTGAAGGCATTTCTGTTCATTTGAGGCTGTGGCACAAAGATGTCATCAATGACATCTTTGTAGCATCTTTGCATCAATGTAGCCAGTGCAATTTAACAATTGTTACATTGCACTGGCTACATTGTACAAGCACACATACTCACACATTCACTTATAGATAGACAATCAGATAACAATGGTGTAGCCAGAGATGTGAATTGGGGGCCCCGACCCTTCCCTTTTGCCCCCTTTACTTCCCTGCTTTTCCTTTCACCCAACCCCTCCATTTCAAATCAAATTTGATGCACTGTATCTTCAAAATGTGACATCTGGTGGCAACATTTTTCTGAGAATCTAGTGACCAAACTTCATTCAGTTTAAATGTAAGCTTAAAAATTATCTTGTATGAAAGATTGGGATGGGCCTGAGCTCCTTGTCTAGTAATGTCTATGCCACTGACAGATAAACACACAGAGATGCAGATAGAGAGAGAGAGACTAGAATGACACTGAAGCCTGACCTTGACGCACGACACCCCGAGTGCTGTGCTCTTGACCTTGCCACGCAGTTTGTCACAGACGTCATGTATGTATTGATAGGGAACAACGAAGACTAGAATATCAGCATCAAACACGGCCACTTCCAGATCACTAATAGCTACCTGCATCATATTCACACACATGCAAACAATCAGTCAATCCAATGTTTACGTTAATGTAACAGACTTTACTATAGCCCCATTCCAGAAGTGTTCCTAAAGGACGCTGACATATGCAACGTCAGATATCACTGAACTGGCATGAAGCTCAGTCTGTCAGTGTGCGCAGTAGCTTTAAGCAACATTAGTGTAGACTGTTTGCCTCTGCGTGATAAGATTAAGCCACTCGGTTAATGATACTGAGCTCTGTTTTACCACTGATGACATGCTGGCTGCTTGAAGCAAAGCATGGGATGATGGCAAGTGGGTTAGACTTAGCACACACAGCATAGGCCTACTAGATGCATGCTTGTCCAGTAGCCAATAGTCCTTTCTATGTGCACTGTAACAATACAGTTCACATTTAATTTAGAAATCAAAGTACAGTGTTGACAACAAGAAATTTGAGCTAATGCTCACGAGACGTGCGAAAGCCTATAGCAGTTCCGGGTCAGTAGTTTAGCTGAAAATTGGGGTGTTCATGCTAAGTTAATATATAAATACCAAATTCTCTATCTGGATCGCATAACGATAGTTCTGTGCAGCTGATGGTGAAAATATGGTAATCTTAGCTTGCACCGCTTTTGACTGATCCACCCGTGTGACGGACGGACAGAGAGACGGACGGACGGACAGAATTGCGATGGCTAAGACACGCTGAAAGCAGTAGCTGCTTTCGCACGTTAAAAAAACAAGCAAACAAATTTGCCATTGCTCACTCTAGCTTACACTTGTTTCAATAAGTGACCAACTATTGAATATTAACGGGGCCTCCTGTCATCCAATCAGAAGTCAGCATAGCACTGACTGAAAATCTTACTATAATGGGCGGAAAGTTTGTTTGTCTGTCTGTCTGTCAGTCCCCTCTAGCGCCTTCCCTGTTGCATGGTCGCGGACCCTGACCGCAGCGTTTAAGTGGTTGGGCCTTGGGTATGTACCCCACCTGCCCCCACAGGCAGCTTGAGAGAGCAAGGGTTGAGTTGCCGGGTCTTCTTTCCCCGCTGATTCTGTCAAGTTCGTCAGTATAGTGCTCAGCTTCGTGGCGACATCTGGTGAATGACGGCTACTTAAAGGTCGGAGCCTAAGGCCTCAAGGCCAGCCATGAATTTCATAGTCTCTGCAACGTATGCCGGCTCATGGTGGCAAATTGATCAGTGGGCCTCTGCACATTATTACGACCACGTACCACGTACAACCCCTACCAAACTCTTGCGTGCGTTCATTTCACTAGCAAAGTAACCCGCAGGTATTTTGCTAGTAACACATAATAGGCGCGTCCAGCAACGTAGTCGCTACAATTTTTCATCAGACAACAATTTACGTTAGCATCTAGCGCAGACCATGCTATAAATAGAAATCCATGGTGCAGATGAACGTGACATCATATTTGTCCACTAAAGATGGCTGTTGGTAGTTGTAATAGTTTGGAGTAAAAAGTAATTACACAAACAATTTTGCCTTAATGTTATTTTATATTGTACAGTGACACACTTAGATCCGTGATTTTTCAACTGTCATCCACAAATTAATAAGTTCAGAAGCCCAGACGTTGGCCTAATCTATAATATAGCGTAAAATTTTTACGCTATGATATGCTCGTAGCCATAGCCGAGTGTCAAGTAGCGTAGCAGCAAAGAGCCACTCGAAGTCACTACATTGCCAGACGTGCCTAATGTTAGGTTGTAGCCTGTACAAATCAGTGAATGTAAAAATAAATACAGACCACATTGTAGGGAAGAATGCAGCCAGGCAGGTACTTGATGTTCTCGTGTCTCGTGTTGATAATTTCTGTCATTTTCTTACCATTAAACAACTCCTCGTTAACCCAGAGCAGTACATGCTGCACAAATATGTGATGCTCGATCACATTGTGACCAATAATCTTTGCTATCACCGAACCCCTGACATACAGAAGACACACAGCGACACATTATATTACATGCAAAAAATGGCATACACACATATAGTAGCAACGTACAAGATTATAAACAACTCAGTGACATTCGTGACCAGCAATCTGGTCAGAAAGTGAGGAAAAATTTTCCATCTCAAAAAGAGAATTCCCCTGGGCCCTGAGGGGACTGAGGCAAGGAACAAAAGTGGCGACTGAACTACACCAACTGGAGAACTACACACAAGACTTTTGTTTACCACAGCTGCATTTAAGATCTAAAATACGATGAAATAAACTGTACCATCTGCCTGCTCCAATAACTGTGACTCTTTTTGGTGCAGACATTGCGAGAATTCCCTGCTACCGCGCCAGTGACCGACTATATTTGCCTAAAAAACAAAAAAAAATTAAAGCCAAAATGACACCATAGACTATTTAGTGTCATGAGTCATGATATTTTTGGACTAAGGCTACGTATATTCGTTACTTATTTTTAAGCCACAAGAGTTTCGAGCAGCCTCGTTTTGAACTTTTAATGGCAGAGGCTGATTGTTGACATTTGTGAGTGCAGAAAATTTTGACTTGTAATGGCTGAAACAAAAATAATATATCACTTAGATGATCAAGACACGCCGTATCTTGTGAAGTTGCCAATTGCATCCGACAAAGTGACATTGTTTGACTTGAAAAATGCGCTGAATCGCCCTAACTCTAAATATTACTTCAAGTCTATGGATGACGACTTTGGGTATGCTTTACGTTTTATTATGTTAGTAGCAGGTTGTTTTGTTAGTCACAGTCATTTTATTTAGTGAGTTAGAGTACATTTTATTTAGGCTTTTATCTATATTGTGTAAAATGGCTACTTCTGGTACTCTGCCAACTGACATTGTTGCTTGTTGTGAATCGTTTCAGTGACATGATCGTTGTCATTTATGATTTGATGAGGCAGAGGTTGTAAACCGAGACCATATTGTATTAATTAATATTGTCGTAATTAATCGATATGGGTTACAGTTTTTTAATGAAAGGTGTTAGTGATTACCGTAATTAATCGATTAATTGTAAGGTTCGAACAATACTGGTATCGCGTTACAGGTCACTGGCTGATATTTACCAATATTGGGTAATATCGGTACTGGGCAGTAATTTTGTCATCTGTAATGTATAATACCGATACCGTCGACTGCTTTGATTGATGGCTATAATTGTTCGAAATTAATTGATTACCGGTAATCTAATATAAGTTTTGGAGATTAATCAATTTAAAGAAATTTTTAATTATTACTACCGGTAGCACTAAAAATACACATCAGAAGTTACACGTTTGAAATATTCATAATCTGAAACGGTGAAATAACTGCCTGCAAAGTTTTTAGCATAGGGTTTTACTTGTGTTGTGTTTTTTGCATTGTTGCTTGTTGTGAATCGTTTCAGTGTTGTCAAAGAGGAAATTATTGATGATGAAGCTCTGTTACCAAGCTACAATGGCAGAGTTGTCACTTGGGTGTGTATGATGTGCACTGAATATTAAATAATTAATATCTGTTTCTGTTTGTCATTGTTCATGATTCTTGGCAGTTGAGTTCTATAACACTACAGCTGTATGTCATGTCTGCATTTTTAGAGCACAGTTGTCTCTGTCTTAGGAGAAATATTTGATACATGCCATTTTTATTTTGTTAGCTGTTTTCATTAGTTGTTACTAATGATGTAAAGTTTGTGCGCTGTATTTCAAACAGAATGCATGATGTATGCATGTGTGCTTGCAGTTGGTGTCAACAGATGGAAGTTCAGTCTCAGACTCCAAGTCACAAGGTGCTGCCGACTCGGTTCACGACCTCGATGTTACAACCGAGAAAAGACTTGTACAGCAAACATCGGCCCAGAATGCATCTGCTTCTGCTCGGTGGGTGAAATATGTTTGGGAATAAATATATATGAATAGGTACCAACCATGTGAAACAACTTTCCACTTGAACTAATGGGCAGTGAGCTTTGGTAGACTGTTTAAAATTACTCTTTAAAACATAGCTTTTTTATTCTGGGCCAGTGGGCTTATTTGTAGTAAACACTTCTGAGAAATTTGCTGATGGATATTTAAAGTCCAAGTCGCATCATTTTACGTAACTGCTATGAAGTGCGAATTGGCTTATTTAAATGCTAATTTGTCAATATTCATTAATCTTCTGGTTGCTTATATAAATACATTTTAATACCTTAAATATAATGTTCCAAGTACTCACTTTTCTCTGTTATGGCTTCGGCCATATTCGTCATCTGCAGGAGGTTTGCTAACTAGCTTTATTGCCTTGAAGTCAAGTGCAGCTTAATTTGCAGCCAAATAGTCTCAAAATAGGCCAAATTTTCCATCAATAGTTAACGCACTTAAAAACCACAATATTTCAGCACATCGTTAATTTTGCAAATTGCACACCTCTAGTAGTGAATAGATAAACAATGACGTAACTAATTTCTGATGTCACCTATGTCACCTTGTATTATAAACTCAACATTATTCTGAGTAAAACTGACGGATTCACTATGTTTTCAATACGAATGTCAGTTTGTCAACAAAGCATTCTGAAAGTGACGTCATCAGTTATTGTGACACGTTCGGGTGCGTTCTGCTGGCACAACATATTTCTCTGAAAATTACTTCAAAGCGATGTTTTCATTTCATTCGATCAGCGTATTATTAATTATTGTTACATTCTACACACATTTCACCAATATCATTTTTTTGTGCAACGTGGCCTTTTAAGTTGATAGCAGCATATGACACACATTGCAACATTGTGATGTAGTTGACTTTTGTTATGCATATTGAGCAAATATTACCACATTGTATGACTGTATGCTTTTGTTACTTGTTGAGTGTTTTGGTAATTTCAGTTTTATACTTATGGTATATTTTTTAGCACAAGGCCATCATCCACCAGACATGATGGCAGACCTGTGGCTGCTGACAATAAGAAGTGTAAGTGTGAATATGTTTTGTATATTTTCTGTAACTTAGATATTTACATACTCATGGGCAGCGCCTGGTTTTCAGAGCTATGGGGTCTAGGTCGAGTGTTTGTTTATTTACCGCTGCTACCCAATACCCCCCCCACCTTCCCTTCATTCATTGAAAAAGCTCAGATTTGTGTGAATGTCATGAGTCATCCTGTTGGAGGCTGGGGGGGTTCGGACCCCTGGACCCCTGCCTGCTGCTGCCCCTATATATGTTGTATTTTTTGTGCACTAAATATTATGTTGTTGCTTTTTTTACTTTCACATTCACATGTTACTTTGCTGTGGATGTTTTACTGTGCAGTGCATTATGTGTAAACTTTGGTATCGCTACCCTAGTTGTCTGATGTTCCCTACATTTTCGTCCAAGGGGAACTTCTCTAGAGTTTGTGTGGCATCCATTGACCATGGCATTATAAAGTTATTTCTACATGTAATGTTACAGTATAAAGTATGTATAAAGTGTGTAGTCAGTCGGTGCATGATGTCAGCTGGAATCATGGTCATAAGCATATACAGATTTGCATTTACTGATTATTAAACTGATCACTGGAAATTGTTTATAAAGCTGTGATTATGATATGATATAGGCCACATTATAGGTCTTGTCTTTTCAACCTTCCGTCTGTTCATTTATCTGTCTTGGCTTTCTGTTTCTAGGTTGAGTACAAAACAGAGCTCAGTTGGCGTGAATGATTACTATGGCAGTAGTAAACATTGTACCAATTTTTACATTCAGGTTAAAGTTTAAGGTGATGGGATGTCGAAAACCTTCAGCAGTTGATGAATATGTTACGCAAATGTTTATTTACAGTTGTACGATTGTATATTCGTTAGCTGGCTGGCTCACTGCACACTAATCATAGAGCAGTGGGCATGTTCTGTCTCCAGTTACTAGACAGGCCACTGCATACTGTAGATCATATGAGGACTGTAGGCCTTGTTCATTGTATAGCACTGAAACATTTGCTTGTAACATAGCTTATACATCGTATGTATGTGTAGCAATGTCACAAAGTCGCCAGCGTACGTCAGTGCGAGCAAACGGCTCACATCGACAGGACTTCAGCCGAAGCTCAAGACCACGACAGCGCGGCCCTGCTTCATCGATAATGAGCAGTGACATCGAGACAACAAGCTTTGTTGATTCCGACGATGATAACAGCACTAGGTACTCACGGCTGTACTGTATTATATACTATGTCAGATCAGGCTGAGCATTCATGTTCACAAAATGCTGTCAGTCATTAATTAGAGATGCCGCATGGATGCTTGAATTAATACATTATTGAAATTAGTCACATTTGAAACAATTAACCTTGTTAAGACTTTTTTGACACGGGTGACGAAAAAGTACAGTACTTTGCATGATCATTGGCCATCTTGCTTAAATATAACCAAAATTATTAACATAAGCCACCACAAACTAGCAGGACAGTCTTTTAAAACAAAACTCATATCAAACTTCTTTCATGCCAGCTGCAGCCTTTACAGTATATAATTCAGGTTCCATGCATTAGTTTAATTTTTGATGTTTAATTACTAATGAATTGTAGACCATGTTCAGCAGTAAGGTGGCTTTCTGTTTTTTTGATGACACCTGCCTGCAGTTAAAGCCAGAAATGCATTAAAATGGTAATTAAAATAAATAACTAGAAAGCAGTCATAGCCCGCAGGTACCTCCGCCAAGGCAATGTTATTCGCCAGGTAGCATCACCATATTTACTTTGCCAGCGGTTCCCTTATGCCCCCTTTAACGCAATGGTATCAAAAATTTCAAAGTGATCCAGAATCCAGGATTCCTGCCGGATCACCCCAAAAATTGAATCACTGGTAGTTTATGCCATGCTCAACATAACCTCAAAATTTCAGAAAGATCTGTCCATAACTTTTTTGAGTTATCTTGCTGACTCACAGACAAACAAACAAACAAAAACCGGCAAAAACATTACCTCCTTAGCAGAGATAATAATGCAATCAGCAGACACAGTTGTGGCTTTATTTGTAATACAGAGTATGTGCCAGGTTATGCTTGAAAATATCAAGTGGTAACTTTTTGTTGGTCATTAGCATCATATAAATTCTGTAGATAGAATCAAATGCCTTGTTGATGCTGGCTGTGTGTTGGCCTGCATTTGCTGGGTTGAAACTTGAATGGTATGTTGAATATAGAGTGTCGACAACGACGGGAAACGCAAGTGAATTTTCACATTTTAATCATCGCCGTCGTCGGCGCAAGCATCGCATGCCAGTGATCAGTCGTGCGTCGTCATTCAGCAGCATTACCGACAGCACAATGTCTCTGAATATCATCACTGTTGAACTCAGCATGGGTCAGTAGTCTTGTCTATGTGTATCACGTGTTAGTGATTCGAGAATATAGGTCAAGCACTAGCTGTTTGCCAGTTGTGTCCAGCATTACTAGTATTGCATTGTCACTAAATATCACTACTGTCGAAGTTGGCTGAACTTATAGTGTCTGTTATTTCTGAGTTGTGAATATATTAGTGACAATGACACTGAAATATATGTCATGAGTCGATGGCTAAGGTAATAGCCAAGGTTTCTGTGGAATTTTTGTATCATTGTGCAGCTCATGCCGATATGCCACACTGTGGATTTTGCTAATTTGTCTATCATCTGTACATTGTCTACTTGTCTGTATATTTTGACATTGGGCTGGCATAGTTTCCTAGTTTATTGACACATCTGGTTTTTGCATGTCTGTACAATGTACATGGTAGAATGTTATATAGTGGAGATTGGCTTGTTGGTATGTCAGATACGGCAAATTTTCTTGGCATCAGCATTGTCGGTCAGAGCAACAAAGCAGGAGATGGAGGCATTTATGTTGGATCCATTATGAAAGGGTTTGTTTCTATTTTTTTGAGTACAAAATTATAGGTCTCTGTTTATTTATGCCAGTGTTTTTCAACCTTTTTGTTGCTGCGGAACCCTTGCAAGCTGTGAAATCCGTCGCGGAACCCCGTGTGAAAAGTGTGCGACTGTGTAAATTAAACGTAATAATTAACTCAATTGTGGCATACACTGTATGCTGGTAAACTCATCATTTTGATGCAAAGGAGCAAAAGTTGAAAATGTCGGTAATTTACGGCCATAGGCCTACTAATTACTGCAATTGACCCGCGTTATCTGATGCGA
>Ga0209671_1006199_pt1 | contig 12230 bp, 4 predicted proteins | sample WorMetHERISLAND2_2_FD_187401 | JGI IMG/M metagenome (GOLD analysis project Ga0209671, IMG submission 187401) | Marine gutless worms symbiont microbial communities from Max Planck institute for Marine Microbiology, Germany - Olavius geniculatus... | ecosystem: Host-associated > Annelida >...
GATCCTGTGCGCAGGACGAATTGGTCCTACAGGATCGACGGGAGTCATTGGTCCAGTGGGGTCAACTGGAGCGCTAGGCATGACGGGACACACGGGTCCGGTTGGCGTTCCGGGGGCTACTGGGGCAACTGGACGTCAGGGGTCTAGAGGTGAACTGGGTGCTACTGGTCAGACGGGACCTCGTGGTGAGATTGGTGTACAAGGACCGCGCGGAGATACAGGCGATACAGGTGTGTTAATACTGTTAGTCATTCGAGCATCACTGAATCTGTTAAATGCTGATATTTTGTCATAATAGTAACCCAGCGTCACCTGCCGTATCGGATCACAGTGTTACCTGCCACCTAAAACAGGTAATCGCGATTCGCCTTAACCCCAGCAGACCGAGAGATATCCCAGAGGGATGAAAGGCTGAGTTGGCCTTGGTGGCGGTAGATTATTGGCATACACGAGATAGATCACCTGTGCGTGCGTAAAAAGTTACCCATCCAAGGAGCAATCAGTTGACAGCAACCTGACTAAAAGTCAGACCAACGGCCTCTCGATTGGAAGTCTAACGTCTTAACCGTTGCGCCATCAAGCCATGCATAACACCTGCAGCCAGGTAGGACTAGGAATCGTGAAACATGCGCCACGAAGATTAAACCCGGACGTAAACTTTGCACTGAAGTCGGTGATTCATGTTTGTGAGTTGTGTTAAAAATGCAAACATAGCACATGAACTGTTAGCTGACCAAGTAATTTGAGAAAAGCTTATGAAACGCGCGACAACGTTAGCAGTTCCTATTCGCAGGTTGTCTTGATATGTCTCTATCCATTTCGACACAATTCACTCTTGAAATCTATACGCCGCAGCCACAAATTGCAAAAAAACACTAAAACCCCTATTTTTAAAGGTCATTTAAGGTCATCAATGTTCACACCAATAAAAAGCTTGTCACTATTGCTTGTTATGATAAGCAGCATATTTCTTCTATCTGCAACCGTTTTCACGCTACACGAGCCAATAGCGGTAAAATAACCACTTTTGAGGGGAAGGGTAGCCGTCTTTGACACCCGTTTACACCGGCCTCCTTGAACCTAGGGGGTCGGGATTTGAACAGCTACAATCTACGTTTAATGCTAAAAATTTTGTATGCAGGTTGTCTATGTCTATCTTCAACCATATCGTCGAAATTTACTGTTGAAATGTGCGCTGCAACCAAAAATTGCGAAAAAAATCACCAAAACCCCTTTTTGGGGGGTTTAAGGTCGTTCAATGTCATCGATGTTGACAAATCTAAAAAGCCCGTCAACAGTGCTTGTTATGATATGCAGCAAGTCTGTACTTATCTGCAACCGTTTTCACAGTATAACAGCCAATAGCGGCAAAATAACGTCTTTAGGGGGTACCCCTCTTTGACGCCCTTGTCTGAGGGGAACCCCCTCATCCAGGGGCACGAAATTATAAATTATATCATTAAAACTAGAGTCCTTTGGGCAGCCCACAGTGAAGATTTCGTGATCCTATTGCACCGTTTTGCTACAGATCGGGAGTGTGACAGACAGACGCACAGACGCGTAGACGATGGCTAAGACGCGCGAAGTATTCTGCTGTCGCGCGTAAAAAAACTTTTGTTATTTAATTCGATTTTATCGTGCTTTTTGTCAGTTATGCATTATACATGATAGCTATATGTCAATAGATAGCTCAATTTTCAGTGGCTTATTTATGAATTGGTATTAACTCATAGTCGAATTATACGACTTACTTTAATGCGCACAACTTTGATTAATTGATCGATTGACTGATTGAATAAATTATTGTCTGTCGTGGTGCAGGGTACACGGGTGAGATGGGTCAGACCGGCTCTACTGGTGCTACCGGGCTGCGAGGTCCCCCGGGGTTCACTGGGTTCACCGGACCTCAGGGTCCAATAGGACCCAGAGGCGAGCAGGGCTTCACCGGTGGCACCGGGGCTAGAGGCAGAACAGGTAAACAGCACGTGCCAAACTCTGATTACTAGCAGTCTATAGTCTATTATTGTTATTTTTGTCATCATCATTATCCACATCAATCATCATCATACAATAGAATTTAAGTGCAGATTACTTCAAGAATGCAGTGCAAACATACTGGTGCAACACAAGTTTACTAAAAACTAAAAGATAGAAAAAATAGAAGATCACAAATCACTTTTATGGTCTACTTACACTGTAGCTGATTTTTCCCACTTCACAGTATCGTGCTTTGTGGCAGTTTTTGTCTGTTTTGTGCTCGTATCTTACCTTCACGGCGGTCTGACTAGTACGATTGCGCCAAAGGCCGACTATTGTAACTCATTTACGTGGGTTACGGAAGGTAGGGACCTTGGTACAGCTGACTGGGGTTGCTTAGCCAGCTGCTGCGCCAGCCTGTGTCTGCAGGCTGCACACGGTGGCCGTGCGGCAGGCGGCTCTGGTTAGTGACGAAAGCGCATTAGAGGCGTGCGCATGTTCGCGACGATGCGCTATACAAATTGACGACCTTTACCTTTACCTTTATCCTAATAGGCCGCATCACAGGTCTTGCCCGTCCGTCCGTCCGTCCGCCTGGGGATAAATAAAATGTTATTGCATTTTTTTCTAAGCAAAAATTTTGACAAATACTGAAACATACTTAGAGGTTTACAGTCGTATATAGTGGCTCTTAGTTTGAAAAAAAACGCGGGACAAATTGTCGTGATCGTTCTGCAAAGCGTCAATATACCAAGTGTGCCGATTTTCAGTTCACAAAAAGTTAAAGGTTAGAGTTGGGTTAGCTTTTCACAACTCTACGCAAACATAATCATCATAACAGGTTGCACTGGGTCGACATATTTCGATACTTTGTAACGCCAAAACGGCGTATAAAACATAAGTAACACTTAAACTTAAATTTGGGGATAAAAGTATTGCAATTTCTCATGCAAAAATCTCAACAAATACCGAGACATACTTAAAAGCCAAAGTCGTTAAGCGTCAACAATTTATGGAGTTTTAGCTCTCAACTCCTCAACTTGCCCATATACTACAGCACAAAGTAGGCCTATCGCATCCTGTCATTATCCACCACTGCTATTGACACAGTGCATAGTTTTGTGTTCTGCTCTTAAAATAAATAGAAAAAATAACTAAACTGTACTCCGCTGATTGTTCTGCAGCCGATGGCAGATGGGGACCTTGGGAAGACTGGGAACAATGCTCGGTCACCTGCGGAGACGGAACCAGCACAACAACGACAACAAAATACTACGACACGCACTACTACTACAACAACAACTACTACTATTAATAGATGCACTAATACTGCTGTTGTATTTGATGTTGATGCGATGCAGTCGCGTGGATTTATTCGTTTGCTGACCGCACTACTACTACGCATGTTACTACTACTACAACTACAACTACCATTTATTACATTGTACTTCAGAGATGGAACCAGCACGAGAACTCGCCCGTGTAATTGGCCGGCACCCCAGCGCGGCGGTGCCGGATGCAGTGGCGACCGAACTAAAACGAAACCGTGCAATTTGTCTCCATGCCCAGGTAAATGTCCGGCCTATTTATACGCGTCACCGATATGTACTTATGCTGCTCCTGGTTGCATTAAAATAAAACGTTTCTGCAAATGTTTTATTTTACATGCAACCCCGTCCTTACGCTCACCGTCTTTCGTTTCTGTTTATTCACGTCGGTCTTATTTATGCCAGTGATGTAGTTGAGTCAGCTTAGTGCGAGTTCGAGTCCAATGAGCTCGACGAGACAGAACGTTCGTAAAATTTCGTATTCACAATTTCAGCATGCGGCGAGAAGCAACAGCACATCAGACAGCTAGAAAGTAGTCTGCATTTTTGTCTGTTGATACCATACGTTAACAGTCAACGTGCTGCAGTTGCTTTCGAGCCTGAGTTTAGTGGTTCCGAGCCCGAGTACTAAAAATAGACTCTAGTCAGACTTGTGTTCATTGCCTCACTCGAGTATACATTACTACTTCATGCGCGCGAGAAACCGTACACTGTAGTTTCACTTCTAGAAAGTTATTGTCACGATGATTTTTCCTGTCAGGTGCAAACGATTACGCATAATTTTTCTGCAATACAAAACTTGCACAAACTTGCATTTCGTCGAACGGGTTTGCATACACTGCGCCGGAACTAAATTAGTTGCTTTGTATTTGTATCGGTTTGTCTTATTTTAGTTTATTTTTAACTTTCATCGCGCATTTGCGACAGCGCTAAAGACAATAGGCCTATTCGTTGTGCGTTGCCATGTTTCGACGCTTTTCTTCGTGAAAAAATTTTCCGCGCTGCTTTCTGCATTTTTTTCGCGCCGGAATTAGTGAAATAATGGCGTTACACTACAAATCTAGAAAAATATCGCGACGAATTAGGACGTTCCCGTAAATCGAGTAGATTGAAGGGGCGTAACAATGATTGCGGGTTTAAGCACAAATCAACGGTAATGTCACGAGATGTCTCGGCGAAGTCGACTTGTCACGCGTGGAAGTCGCAGACGTGGACCATGAAACGGGAATGTCTCGGGAAGTTTCGGAATTTAAAAACGAGCACTACACAACGCGACAAAGAAACTTCGGCATATCGCGGAATGATCACGGGAGAAACGACGTAATCGCCGACTTACCCGTATTTTGTCACGGGAAACGGAAAACTCCCCGACGTCGGCAACGAAACACGAAGAAAATCGGCGTGATGGAATTTAAGCTTTGCGCATTGCGCTGCATAAACCGGCCGTGCGAAAACGTGAAAGCTGAAAGTGAATTTAGCTGAACCACGAGTGCAGTCCACTGCACGTCCAGCGCAGCACAGCTGGCTATGTGTTAATATGTGATACTATGCTCATTTAAATGCCAGCTAATATACTAATAGGCCCACTAATAATGAGAACAATGCTAACATCCTATACTGGCTGTGCTGTGCTGTGCTGGTGTGTGCAGTGGATGCGACCTGGTCAGACTGGTCCGACTGGACAACGTGCCCTGTCACCTGCGGAAACGGCACTCATTCTAGGTCACGAACGTGTACGCCAGGTCGTCACGGTGGCAGTCACTGTGTGGGAGATGCCACCCAGTCACGGCCATGCAATGAACAACCCTGCCCAGGTTAGCCATCAAATGCCATCAGTCTCCATCAGTTAATCAGATTTTCCATACATCACTGCACTGCATCTCGTTCTTAATCGTTTATGTTAGTTTCGGCTGTTCCACGACAGATCTTCTTTGAATTTAATATTGAATAGGCTACTAGAAGCCATTACGAATCTAAACAAAAACGTATTTTGTATATAAAAATTGAAAGTTACAAATCCCTAAAAAACGAATACCTGCTGCACGCAGACCTAAATTGCACATTTGAGTCAACACGTGTCCCACAAACAAACATTCAAAAGTTATCTGATCGATGCACAGTAAACTGCGTGATATTTGGCAGTGCAGACTTGGAGCACCAAATAAGCATACACACATCTTAGTCCATATCAGTTGTGTAATGTTTTTGGAATAGTCTCGGTGCATTTTGGCGCACCAATACAATTTTTGCAGGGTCATGGCCCACAAGCTTCCATAACTCCGGTGTGGCTTAATGAATTTTATCCATAAGACTCTGGACATTTGAATGTCCCATTTTCCGCTCTAACTCTGCGAAATGACAAATGCACATATGCAATAATCTTGAAAATCATACGTGAAATAAAAAAAAATCTAAATATACGTTGCGCAAGGTATTGGTGTAATATGTCGCGTACAGAGAAAAATAAAAGCGACATTTTTTTCCGCCGAATGTTTAAAGTACCGCATAGTTAGTCTAAGTCTTAACTTTAAGTGATATATGTTATAGGCAAAACAAACGCAATGTAAAAGATATTCAACCAAATTAAATAAGAGGCTTGGAGAAGATTTGCAGCCATGTAGGACCTTTAACCCACAACTTGCAGCTATTGACGAAATTTACGTTTGATGTCACAAATACAGCAAATTAGCCTATTAATATTTAACACATTTTGGTCAATCAAAAGCGGTAGGCCTAATGCGTTTTCGTGTAGCCTAATTATTGTGTTTAGAGTATAAAATCACGTAAAGGAAACAAAGCATTCAAAGATAAAAAGCTAAACGTAACCAAAGACAATATACATCAAAATCAATATGGCGTAACGTGTCTAGTGGACGGAAAGTTCAAAGATTGGACAAACTGGGGCACGTGCAGCGTCACGTGCGGCAATGGGACGCAAAGCCGCCAGCGTGAGTGTATTCTCATTACTGTTACTACTACTGCTAGTAGAAGTAGTTGTAGTACCGGATACTACAACTACTGGGAGGTAGTAGTAGTGGCGTGGGTGTATTCCTCCGCAGCATGGAGGTCGGGCGTGTGTCGGTGACACCGTTCAAACGAGGCCCTGTTTCGACAAATTCTGCCCAGGTATGAACGTCGACGCAGTAGTTCCAATTTTGTCCGCAATGAAAATTAACTGTTAAAATGTCGCCAAGAATCACACTCACAGCTTATGAACGCTTCCCGGTTAAATGATAACTTTCTGGTGCAGATTCGTACAACAAATTAGGAAACTGATGTAGCCAATATATTCTTTCGTTTTTTTTTTGTTTTTATTTCCTATAAAAACAATTTTACAACATGTGAACAAAATCTTAGAGTGCCAACCACGACATCCTCGAATTGCTGCCAACGTCAAAAATCACATTATTTTCACTCATGAGACATCCATCCACCCGTCAACGCAGTATTCCACACATATCATCCGCTGACAACTGTAACAGTAATGGGGTGTTTACACGATCCAGCAAACTTTCAGCAAATGTATTCAAAATACACGTGCTAATGCTGATTTATGGATGGAAGTTTGCTTGGGACACTGATAAAAATAATTATAGGTTTGCAAATATCACAAAATAAACTGATAAGTTTCTGCTGACAGTTATGCATGTTTGGCTTTAAATTTGGGGCATGGTCCTCAATTTCCTTTCGTTTACGGTAAAAGAAAAAAGATAAATAGACGCGACAGTGTTTATGCTGTTGCAGCAAAACCGCTCGAGAGCTTATCCGGTTCATTCGATGAATGCAGAACAATCAGTGGAGCGCGCAGTGGCGGTTTAGGGGTAATAACCAGTATTGCAAAATTGCTGATAAAAATTAACAAAATTTAGAAGCGAAGTTTGAGCTCAGAGAACTAAACAAAAGGGCTCTATTTAAGCTTGTGTCTTTTTTTCATTTATTAGGTTATTTTTGGCGAATGTCATGGTTTTATGCAACAGAATGTGTTTGGCATCCGGGCTCATTACAGTCAGCTGGGAGAGCCATATGCGTTTTTCAGACCGTTTAGGCATACAGATAGATTGAAGGGATAAACAAAAAGGAAAAATAGATTTTATTGAGATTTTGGTAACGTTAATCCCTCCAAAAATATTGTCTATTGGCGATGGCCCCATTGTCGTCAATAAAACACGTAACTCACAGTATTGATGAAATTTTTATCAAAAATAACTAGACACAAACAACGTCAAAATATTGTATTATTCGTGACATTGGTGCTAATAAAATAGGAAACAGTAATATAGTAAACAAGTTAAACGAAACTAAAAGCAACAGGATAAACGAACCAAAGTAAGGTAAAAAATAAAATCGTGGATCATGATACTGAACGTCTGCAAAAACCAATGGAGCCACATTCGCCCAGCTACAGTTAATTACTCAGAAAAAAATTATCAAGTTTCTATTGAGACCTTTGTCTAGAATAAGGCTTACATTATTAGTTGGAAAATTAAAAAAATGTGTCGAATCTAACAATAAACGATATGAACACACAATGCTTGCAGTGCACCGCTTGTGTTGCATGACTGCACGCCGATCCGACGTCAAGCATTTCTCATTTTTTTTCATCGGGCATGCTTTGTTTTAAATTCCTGCGGTATGTTTTGTCAATAATTAGCAAAATTAGGTGCCATTTGACAAAAATATTATAAAAAGAACAATGGCGTTTTTTGAGACACAGAATAAAATAGCATAGGATGGCTGAAACGTCACACAATAGCAAATACACAAAGTCACTCTTTGCACTACCAAACCGACGAAACAAACACAAATAAGTTTTTATTCGAGACGTTTTAGCCACACTACGAGCATATGACGATGACGCCGATGTTGGCCGACGTAGTAGTAGTATTCGGAGTTCGAGGTGTTAAAAATCGGTTTAACCCCTTTAGTTATCAGTCGAAAAATTTATTCCCACCCATCAAACTAATATGGGTCTGAAGCCCCAAACTCGACCCCTCCACAATTCACGCGCAACCCATGGTTACTTACCCCAAATTCGCGAGTGGGTTATTAATCTTATCCTGATATTTTATCCATCTGGCATCCTAAAGCTTGCTAAAGTATGCGCGTCACCAATCCGTTGTTTACAGATGCACGGTATCGTTATTTGCACATGACTCTTAGCAGTTATGTCCTTATGGTTTGCTTTCTCGGTTTTCTGTTTTTTTTTGTTAGATTTATTTTTTCGCTGCTTAACTTTGACACCTTTACGTTACTGCGCCAAGCCAGTGAATTCTAGTTATCTGCAGTCTTGTTTGTGCAGTTGTCATTGTGTCACAGTTCACAAAATGCAAGTGCCAAAAACTACGTAACTGAGTAATTGGTCTGTGTTGTTGACCGCGTCATTCATTTGCATGAAAATGAAGTTGAGCGGCACTTTAAAAAGATCAGGTTATTGGTGTTATAACAAAATTAGTCGCGTTTGCTGTTTAAAATGTTTATCTTTTACCAGCTCGAGTTCCGACAGTTCGCGTTAATTTTCTGACATTTTTATATCACAAAGTAGTGCAGCGACGTACCTCACGTGAGGTGGGATCAATAGTGAATAGTTGATCAAAATTTATCGGCGAATATATCTCGCTGAAACGACCAATATTTTATATGTCAGTGTGTTGTAAATCTGTGGCATGCTTTCGATTTATGTGGACTTGTTGATTTGCTGTAGACTTTCGATTCGTTGCAGATTAAACGTGCAGTTCGTTGTACAACATAACGTGTTGTAGCTGATCGAAGTAAGCGGAGTTTGCGCTTGTGCAGACGGCGTTGTTCGTTGTGTGTTTAGTCGACGGAGTTTGGGGAAATTGGACTCTGTGGAGCAGCTGCAGTGCGACGTGTGGCGGCGGCACTATGGTTCGCACTCGCACCTGTGAAGGTCCGTTCCACGGTGGACTGCCTTGTAACGGCGCAGCACGCGAACAATCGTTCTGCAACGACGACCCTTGTCCCGGTACGACTTCGTTGCTGCCGCATTGCATCAGTGCTGATCATCATCGACAGGGTTTAACGTAGCTAAAAATAAGCTTTTTAAAACCGCGTCGAGTAAGCATAGGTCCGGGTCATTTGAAATTTAGCAATTTTGAGCAAGCTGCTAATCTTCGGTGTGCCCAGGTCAACTCAGCCTCCTACCTTCAGCGGGGTGGAAAACGAGTAGTAGCTAATGGACTATAAAGTGCGGTGATTGCGGTGGTGGTATTTCTCGCTGGCTGCACCGCCCGACTTTCATCACGCTAGGTCCAGTAGCAAAAGAGGGGTTTTGTTGTGCAGTGGACAGAGAGTGGTCGGACTGGACTCGCTGGTTCGAGTGTTCAGTCACCTGTGGATGAGTGGGTGATAATGATAACGATGATGATGACCCAAAATAAGTAGTTCAGTCAGCTGTGGGACTGGAACTCAGAGCAGACGTCGCACCTGCTACGGAGGGTCAGACGGCCGCAGCACCTGCACCGGCAACGTTTATGAGACACGGAACTGTAGCGCTGCTGCTTGTCCAGGTAAGCTATCAGTTGACCAATCAATTGTTCTGCTAAAATCAAAAATTCAAAGGTGAGGGTAAATAAAAAAGTCAATACTTGCTTTAATGCTGCAAGCCACACTCGTAACCAGCAGCACTTTCCAATCCCGTGAGTAAATTTGCTCGATGTGAATAGGAACCCCGCCGAAACTGTCTTTGTCATCGTGTGTGGGGGCAGACTTTAACACGCTCCGTCTTATGTGACTTCATTGTTCAGTCATGTTGTTGAATTGATGCTGCTTGTAAAAGCGTGCAGAAAGCGACAGAAATAAACTGAACGGAACTGCCTGTCAGTGTGGTTTATTTCAGTTCGTTTCGTTTGCTCTGTACGCGCCTTATCTTTTGCGTCGTTTGCAGTGGACTGCTCGTGGGGCAGTTGGAAAGACTGGTCAGCTTGCAATGCGACATGTGGCAGCGGAGTGCGTACTCGCAGCCGTGACAAAGTTCCCGTCCAGAATAACGAAGAACGTTTCTGAAGTCCCCATCAAGCTTCAAAAGTTCCTACCACGCCACATAAAGTTTTTACTAGACCTCTGTATGCACTGCATCGTGACAAAGTTCCCGCTCAGAACGGCGGCACAGACTGCCAAGGAGATTCAATCGAGACTGAAGTCTGCTCAAACCCTGCTTGTCTCTGTCAGTAACTTTGTAGTGCCATCTTGTGTTCTTTTTAATTACCACGCGCCACGTTTCTAACGTACCAGTAGGCCCTATGTGACAGCAGTAGGTAAACTAGAAAGCAGTCATAGCCCGCATGTACCTCCGCCAAGGCAAAGTTATTCGCCAGGTGGCGTTACCGTATTCGCTTTGACAGCGGTTCCCTTATGCCCCCTTTAACGCAATGGTAACAAAAAAATTCAAAGTGATCCAGAATCCAGGATTCTTGCCGGATCACTTCCAAAATTTAATCACTTGTAGTTGATGCCATGCTTGACATTCCCTCAAAATTTCAGAAAGATCCGTTTATAACTCTTTGAGTTATTTTGCTAACACACAGGCAAACAAACAAACAAACAAACTCTGGCAAAAACATAACCTCTTTGGCGGAGGTAAATATTGGTGACTGACCGACGACCGACGTCGCGACCAGGGAAGTTTCAAAAGGCCATATCTGAACAACCGGTCATCTGATTCCGTTCTAGGATACAATTTTCCGTATTAGCAGATAATGCGCTATGAGTACAGTGTGCATTAGATTGGTTACAACTTAGAATATTTTTGTTTACATATTACGTACTGTACTTTTTTGCTAATGGATATTTCATCTGTGCTTTGTCTATCTTTGTTGGTTTATGAAAATCGACACACCTGGAAAGTTGAACGTTCAGCGCTGAATTTTCGTTTTTTCTATACTCTGCCTCTTGTTTACAAACGCGGGTCAAACAAACAAGTGGACGGGCGGACAGACGGGCAAGACGCGTAATGCAGTTTGTGGAACAGACGCCGCACCTGAGACGATGTTATATTGACGAGTTTCTTGTTGTCGGCAGTTCCTGGCGTCTGGATGAAATGGTCCGAATGGTCGCAATGCAGCGTCACTTGTGGTACCGGTGGTCAACGCTCTCGTACCCGCTCGTGTAACATGACGGCGCAAGGCTCACTGACAACGGACTGCCTGCCTGAGAATGGTGTCGGAGCCACGGAGACTAGACCATGTCATGAGTTCGACTGCACGCCCATCGGTCTGCATTTTTTCTCTGTCTTATTCTTGCTAATGCTAAGTAAGCACGTGCACTATGTACACCGTGTTTTTTTAAAAAAAAACTGTGCCACTTTTTATTGTCCAATATTTTCGTTAAATGTTAACCGATTTGGAGTGTGTTCGTTTCGGCTTGAGCTATGCCTACCGTAAAACTTTTAGTAACTTGGCGTATCGCTCGTGACGTACACGCTTTGTGCAGCCAGCAAATTGTTTTACGATTTAGTACGCCTAAAAGTGAAAACCACGGCCTCAACACTTGTTGCAAAGAATGATAGTTGCAAATCATTCGAGGAGCACGCTTACAGTTTAAGTCTTAATTTTTTTATAGCATTTACAATAATCTTCGGGAGTTTTAACAAATGTTTTTAGACGTGATTGCACGTAAATATTTTCGCGAAACAAGCCGTTAAAAGCCATGTACGGTCCGTGGTCGCTAAAACATTTTGCACGGTACAACATGAGAAATAAACGCAGCTATTTAATCGTGCGGTTGTATTGTTTAGCCACTTTACGTTTAGCCAGCAATTTTTATGAACTTAATTGTAATATAAACAAAGTTAATAAAGTTTACAGAAGCAAGTAATTAAAGGAATTCAAGTATAAATAAGCTGATTTATTTTTTGTTGTTAATATTGCTATTTTTATTTAGTGTTATTAAAAGTGCAGACGATAAAAA
>Ga0209671_1006201_pt1 | contig 12228 bp, 7 predicted proteins | sample WorMetHERISLAND2_2_FD_187401 | JGI IMG/M metagenome (GOLD analysis project Ga0209671, IMG submission 187401) | Marine gutless worms symbiont microbial communities from Max Planck institute for Marine Microbiology, Germany - Olavius geniculatus... | ecosystem: Host-associated > Annelida >...
ATGAAACCACCATTTGATGACACATATTCTCATTAATAAATGTGCCAAAAATTATTATAATCGGACATTCATTGTTCAAGTTATTGCAAAAAATGTAGTCACATGCTTTTTTTTGAGACACAGTGTACATACGCATACGTGCCATGCCAGAAGTTTCCGACCTCGACAGAGTACACAATATTTCCCACAATCTAGGCTATCAGAGAAACGTACGTTCTTCACTGACTCATGCAAGTGTGCTGTTGATATGACGTCATTGTAGTTTATGACGTCAGAAAGCATTAATTACAAACGAGTTGGAGCGCTAACGCAAGCAGCATAAAACAAGTAATTTGAGCAAAGCTCACGTGATGCACGATGGCAGCAGTCCTGCAACCGGGGCAATCGTGTACAGCATGCAATAAAATAATAATCCATTTTGAAGGAATACCCAAATTTGAGGCCTTCGTAAGGAAGACTGCTTGAATTTAAGAAATCAAAATTTAGATTGTTAAAAATGGACAATCTATGCTAAAAATTTCATAGGCCTACGCAGGTTGTCCAGGTTTATCTCCAACAATTTCGATGCAATTCACTCTTGAAATGTGCACCACAGCCGAAAATTGCAAAAAAATAAAATCTCCTATCATTTAAGGTTTAAGGTCATTCAAGATCATCGACGTTGAGACTATTCAAAAGCTCACCACTAGTGGTTGTTGTGATGAGCAACATGTCTGTGCCTATATGCAACTGTTTTCATGCTAGACGAGCTAACAGTGGTAAAATAACCACTTTTAAGGGGGTACCCCTCTTTGATGCCAACCTGTGCAGGCCTACTTGAACATAAGGGGTCGAGATTTGGACTGCTAAAATCTACGTTTAATGCTGAAAATTTCATACCCAGGTTGTCGGCGCAGTTCACTCTAAAATATGTGTCACACTCCAAAATCACACAAAATTCATGAAAACCCCTAATTTTGGCGGTTCAAGGTCATTGATGTTGATAAAACTAAGAAGCCCATGACCACTGCTTGCTATATGATAAGCAACATGTCTGTACCTATCTGTAACCGTTTTCACACTAGACGAGCCAATAATGACAAAATGACGTCTTTTTATGGGGGGCACCCTTCTTTGATGTCCTTGTTCGAGAGGAACCCCTTCACACAGGAGCACAAAATTTTGTCACAAAAAATAGTCATTGGGGCAGCTCACGGTGAAGATTTCGTGATCCTAGCTTGCACCGTTTTGATACAATACAGCCGCGTGACAGATGGACATACCATGGCTAAGACACGTGAAGCATTCTGCTACGACAAGTAATTAGACTCGCGTTTGCATGACAATTTTCCAGTCAGTAGCCGGGTTTCTGGAAGTGGGGCCCCATGGTATCTGGTTTTCTGAAAACCCTGACAAACACAAAATCAGATGCCACGGGGCCCCACGGTTGGTCATAAATCCAGTACTGACTGGAAAATTGTCATGGAAGAGCGAGTCTGATTTTAAGTTCTTTGCGTTAGCGTGCCAAATGTTTTTCTTGTATAGAAGCCGGGTCTCAGATACAGGCCATGGGTCAAGGCAACTTGTACTAATATGTAGAAGCCAGAGGCTTCTACTCAGTTTTTACGGTAATTCACAAGGTAAAGTTGTGAAATGTTTTAAGTTATAATTACACATGTGTTGTGTCAGTTTGTATCTGTGTGAATGAACCACCTCATTACCTTCTGGTAAACCAGACTCATCTGGCATGTGAGCTCAGCACCCGTTCTAAACCTTGTTATATTTGTGTAGGTCCACAATGTAAGGTTACTGCTCTTATTATAAGGCAAACCCTAGTTCAATAGTTAAGACATAAAACTGGTCCATGCACCTGATAGTTTGGCAGAATATGCTCTGTCACAGACTGGTCAACAGTTTACTGGCTGAAATTGGCGAGTTATAGTGTTTGCAATCCCCAAATCCCAGCCGTTTTCACCAATCCCAAATCCCAGTGTTGGTGGCGTCCGAATCCCAGAATTTCGGGATTACAAAAAGTCATTAAAATGGCAAGTTATAGTGGCTCCGGTTTCTGCTGACTGGTTAACGAAGCTGGCGAAAATATCATAACCCATAACATAAACATAAACTCTCATGTACTTGAAGCTACATTAACACAGTGTCTGCAAATAATTGCGGTGTCAGAAAAATTCACCCAACTAAATAAAGTCATGCAACAGTGACAAAAGTGACAGCTGTCAATCAGTCCATTTCAGCCTTGCGATACCAGAACCGCGCCCTGAAGTCGTCACTGCATGACACAAATGCTGGACCGACTGGTGAATGTGCAATACACCGAACTACTCCATTGTGACCTACGCACACATAAACACACAATTACAATGCACAATGAGTTCATATCGCGTAGACTAAAGACACACAAAGCTTCAAATGCAAAATCAGCTTCTGTTCATCTGGTCTACTTTCTGCAGTTAGAACAGAACCCTTTAGCAGTGAATGCTGTAGCAATATTCTGCCTAATCATGCCTTTCCAGCTACCTAAACGAAACAAAAAATGCATAAGAAAACAGGTAAGCATGAAAAAATCCTAAAATCAGAAAAGTATTCAGTATTTGGAACATTACGAACAGACGGCCATGAACATGCTCAAATTGCAAATTACTAAAGTAAGAATTTACAAAGATAATCAAAAGAAAAAAAGTGCAGTAATGCTGTGAATTAACCGAGCGAGAGAAGACGTTGCCGATCAGATGTACGTGAGTCCCAACAGCATAGACTTGTCGTCTTCTCGTCCGGAAAGAACACTGCAACAGAAATAAACCTAACATGTTAAACTCCTAGCATAGATAGCATGCAGTTAGTTAATGGCAGCATACAAAAAGTTGGTTAATGCCAGTAAGGGTAGCAGAAATGATACGTCTTTTATCAACTAATCAGCGGACCTGACCACTGTAAAAATTTCTGACTGATCTGTTCAAAGTTGAATTGCACAAAACTTTTACAGCAAAACGCAGTCAAATCCCAACGCTAGGTGTGGATAACACTCACATCAGTCACTGATCTCTCAATCTATTTCCTGTCAGAGTTTTGATGCAGCTGGTTGAAAGACAGTAAAAGATATCCGGCCTGTGGAAGTTCTGCCAATACAACTCCCATAAGTTTACTTCAGCAGATTTGCCTAACTTGTAGTGAAAACTAAACAAGTCAAAATCCAAGAAGCAACATGTGTGTACTGCTTACTCCAAACTGTTCACCATATCACACAATACAATTAATCAATAGTTACAGAAGTTTCAACCAGAGATGTTTATTATGAAAAACTCAAGCTGGTTTAGCAGTACCATAGTCTTCAGTATGGTTGAATATGGCTTGAGTTCGATGTTCCTGTCTTCCCGTCACCCCAGCTCCAGTGTAGGTGATGAGATTCCGACATGTCGACAATTCCCACAATCTCACAATGGAATCTTTGCCACTTGACAGCACATACTAGCATCACATCAACATGTCTATGACTAAGTAGATCAGTTAAGACTTTCTACGTTAGTATATAGGTAAGTAAAACATCATTTTATGCAAGATCAATGCCAGAACACAGCCCGTAATGTGCTATGTACATTATTAGACTCAAATGCAAAATGTTTCGAGTAATCATCCAAAGACAGAGATGGTGTGCACAGGACCATGCAGACGTCTCGCCAGTGAGTTCCACATCAACAAGTTAGCAGCAGAAAAGGCCCATTACTGGTGGACCGGCTTAATCAGGACTGCTGTTTGCAACCTATTACCAGTTGCCATCAATCACTCTAACTTAATCCTGGTTATCGACTTTTGAATTCTCAACAGACGAGTAAAATGTACCAGCCAGAGCCTCTTCATTCGTTCACTAAAATTACTTTAATTCCTAGGCATCTTTAACTGTGAATCAAATTATTGTTAAGGTTCTTCCCCTGGAAAGAGCCTTAACTGTAACTTATTTCACAGGAGCCCATGCCCTGCAATCTTTGTGATCCTGGCATTTTTTGTCACCTCCTTTTAAGCATTAAACAACTTTTACCCGGTATTAAAATGTGTACCAAAAGTGTGACGGGTAATTAGATAACAAAGCTGCCTTACATCAAGTCAGGATGAGTTAGCATTTGACAAATACCAGTCAATGGGCATGCAAACAAGCTCAATGCATAAGCAATACTTAAACCAACTCAGCCTAGCAATCCCCCACTTATAAGCAAGCACAATAAACTAGTGAAATGACCAAACAGCATTAGCACCTTTGCATTTCGTGAGAACACAACTGAACACACTTCGGCACCATCATGCGCTCGCTCAAACGTGTTGACACACTTGTTGCTGACGCCATCCCAGATCTTAATGTTGCCGTCCTTTGATGCTGTCACGTACAAGCTGGCATTCGCACTGTACTTCACCTTCACACATGTATGGTTTCACACTGATAACAACAATGTTCAGCTATTCTTTAGTTGGTTTATTTTTCCAGAGCTACTCCAGATTAAGCTAGCCTCACATCAAAGCTGTTCTGTACTTGTACAAACCAAATGACAGCCATTCGAGTCTCCAACCAACAGCATCAAAGCACTGATAAATGCGACAAACCCTCCCTGACAAACAGTAGATGATAATAATACGTAAAATGAGATGTAATAAAGCATAGCACATTATGTTATATGCATTTTAAATGCATCCTCAGCATCAATAAGAACTCAGCTATTATAAGTAAGCTTGACTATAATCAATAATCAATAATCATTACTGCAGTAATGGGCCCAGTGTGCTGGTCATTGGGGTTGCTGGCCACAAAACACTGAAACGTTTTCACATCATACAGCCGCACTACAACAGCACATAATTGAAAACATCAATTCATACAACATAATACAAGGATGATAATAACTTGGTATAGGACAGAACTGCTGATCAATGGCATTCGATGCCACCACCTGTGAATCATAAATCATCTCTTATAAGCTGGACACAACGGTGTGTTTCAGCTGGGACACTGACTGCATAATCTTTTCTCTCCTGGGTCTATCAGAGACCCCATCTGAAACAGTGTCCTTGGACACCACGAGTGTACCTTATAATATTTTGCAGCACGATCATGACAATCTAAACAGTGTTTTAGTATTTGGCAGAATGAAATAATTAGTGCGGCCTAAATATCACAAAATGCGTACTAACCTTAGACGTTGACAGAAGCAACTGAAAATTCTTAAAAAACCGAATAGCAAAATAATTCAACAAAAACGTTAAACACTAAATGAAGCAGAAAAGACAAGACACTGCAATAAGAAAATAATGAGACATACATGTTGGGTGATTAGTGCCGATAAGAAGGAAATCACCAGATGGATGAAAACTCATGCAACGGACTTCAGAAGCCTCCTACCAGACAATGTCATGCAATCACAACCAGGTAAACTACAGGATCTCTTCTCAAAAATGAATGTAATGTGTCGACTGCTGAGCAGGATGTAAAACTCTTGGACTCTCTGAATACACTCAGATTAAAACAGTAACTAACAGGTTGTGTAAATTCATCGAAACAAAAACCTGTGTAATGTATTTTGATGAATTTATGCATCTTAAGGTGCCCAATCACTCTACAGAATGACTTTTCTAAACTCCTACTGCAGGCAAATTCCACTGGAATGCTAAGTTTGACATACTTGCAGAAAACGTCAGAGAATACTTTCTACTGTTACAGGCTCGATGTCCTTTCTCTCACCAAAGCATTCACAGGACAACACTTCACTCAACACGCTTGTTTCAATGTACTCGTCTGCACTTTGCTAAATTTTTGACACGGTACAATGATAAACTCGTAATGTACAAACTTCATAAGAAGTTCAATTGCGTTCTCAAGTAAATACCTGACAATCTTCAAGAAAAAAGAAAACCGTTGATAATTCATAAACCAACCTTAAGAGCTGCTTTGGTGCTGGGTACATGAAAAACAATAAGAAATATTAACTAAATACAAACCTGAATACTCTTGTAAGCCTTCTTCACTGACGGCTTGGAGTATTCGTAGAACTTGACACTGAAGTCGTGGCTCCCAGATGCAAGGATGTGATGAACTGGGTGAAATTCCACGCAACACACTTCCTATATAGTCACAGAATACCCTCAAAGATACAAAAATCTGACAGACTGAGCTCACACATATACCGATGGATGACACACTGGTGGCAGTGATGCTATCAAAATTAGAATCTCAAGATCACAAAATTTAGAACATAACCTAGAATAAGATCAAGCAGTCGAGATCAAAATCATTGGAGTAACATTAACGAAACTGCAATTAAATCAAAGCACTGGCAGTACTGACATTTGTGTTTAGCAAAACAGTTTCGATCCTTAAGTCAATTAACATGCAACGACGAAACTCGAAAACCAAGATCGAGAATGTCAGACAAAAGACCAAATGTGCAAAAAACAAGACCAAAACTGCAATCTTTGATACCTTTGAGACCAAGACTAAAACCAAAATTCTCGCTGGGTGGCACTAGTTACAGACTACAGTAACACATTACAAACACTTTCAGCGCACTGCAAAACTGAAATCAACTTTACTATAATCTGACCATCAATCCCACTTCTGGTAATAAAAATATCCTCAACCTGTAGCAAACAAAATACATTAAAAAACCAATTTATTGGCATTCCAAAACACTATCAGGCAATCAGAGCAATCCACCTGTGTTTGGTTTCTCGACTGGTGCAAACCAGACTAAGTAATTTGCTCTGATGTGTTTTATTGTCTATCCAATGCAATGCATAGCATTGAACAGAGTATAAAATCACCTGAGCGTATGTCCGTCCATCCATCCGTCCGTGCGTCCGTCCGACTTTTGAGGTGCCATATCTCGATAACGGTGCAAGATAGACGCGTGGTCACAATGGACCACCCGTAGGAAGTCGCCCACCACGAGTCAAATGGTCAAGTAACCGATGATGTCACGTGACCCCAAAAGGTCTAGGTCGTGACCCCATTATTTTCAAGGCGGCAATTAAACTTTTTAATTTTCACCACTAGCCAACACAGCTCACTCAGTTAATTTATACGGACTTTACTGTTGGCTATCGAGATAGATTGGACAGACTCCATGTTCATTTAAACAATATCCTGTTGTCAGATAAAAACGATCAAAAACAAACAATGTCCATACAATATAACAGCAGCAGGAAAATAGTAAGTCACTAAAACACACAGCCTGTAGTAAAGAAAGTTGCTTCAACAAGTTGGACGTCCTGTCGAAAACGTAGAAGAAAACTTTTTAAAAATGATGCAGGAAAAATGCAGCACTGACAGCGGAATGATCATAGAGTGTGCGTATGACAGGATGATTCTCCATCTGTTGCTGTGGTGTTTCCTGTGCCAGAATGTCCTGTGGTGTCACACTCTTCGCCAGCATTCGCTCCACATCCAAGATCTACAACAGAAAACAATGGCATCACGGCAAAGAAAAAGGAATTGCCCCACCCCATAAATTCTGGGCTGTCAGAAAATCTTCTTTTCCTAAAATTTTGGGATTAAAAAACTGATTTTGAAAAAATTGGGGGCCAAAAGTGAAATTTTGAGCACCCACGATCCCCTGCATTGCAAATCTGCTGTTGTATGTCGGAACTCTGACGGAAATATGTAGTGTCTGTCAGAAAATTGCAATCTCTTGCCCCACCTACTTTTTTAATCCACGATGCCACTAACTGGAAACATGGCATGCTGTCATCTGACATTAACTAAGAACTACTCATGAGACTTTGACCCTTCACTAAGAACGATGCAAATACTAAAAAAACTTGATACATAATTATTTTGCATTCGCCAGGTGGCAGCACCGTGTTCCGTGTCTAAAGAATCCAAACATCCTGTCCAGCATCCAGCCAGATCACCACCAAGATCCGATTGCCCCCTGGATATAACTTTCCCTGAAAATTTCAGCCAAATTTCCCCCTTCCCTGTAACTTGTGCAGTCCTGCTAAGCAATAAATGCACCAACCAATCAACCAACAGATAGAAAAATAAATAAATAAACGACATTACATAACCTCTTTGTAGAGTTAATACTCAATGCAACTAAAATTTACCAAACTCCATTAACGATGGAGGAAGAAATGCCAAGTAATTAATGGTCATTTGAGTTGACACTCAACAAGTCTATGTTTTTTGATAGAGACTGTGTGTGATAAGCCACCTATGGCTATGCCAATAGTTATATAATTTTACCAACAGGGCAAGGTTCTGCTAACCTTTATTGAAGCATCCTCAGAACCAGTTGCTATTAAGTGGCCTGTGCACACAAAACACAACAAAAGTTAAGAAATGCAATCGTGCATCTAATTGTGTGTGTGAAATCTGACAAAAACCAACAAAGTTGTATTTCCAATCTGTTGAATGTGACTGCAACACGGATCTGCTGTAAACATAGATTAGACTCATACACTTTAACCACCTACATCAAATTATCTTTGAGAAATCTTCTGCATGAAAACCTCGTGAGGTTACTGCATCAGCTCATTTTTACACTTCTTAATCACTATTGGTTACTGTTGCTGCCACCAATAACACTATTAGTATTACTTTCGATTTTGACCAGTTATACTTTTAAAAAACTGGAGATAGTTGGAGAAGGACGTGTGACAGGTAAGATGTGTCCTTGATGTCACACAAACAACATTACCAATATTACCATGACAAATAATAAATACAGACTGAATAAGCGTCGAACCATTGGGATGGAACGCAGCACAACGACATGCGCCTTTATGTGCCGTCACGTAACAAGTTTCATACTGCGAGGCTTCTGGTGACAGGCTCTGAACTGAAAGCATGCACAAACACATAGACATACTGACTGCAACAGTGTCCGAAACTTCTAAACAAACCACGCATAACCACTTAAAATTAAAATGCCATAAAACAAATGTTGCACCTTTTACTTTTCGTGTGCCCAGCAGAGTGTAACAGTCAATGTAAATGAAAAGATGTAAACTGGCTACGGATGCTGGTTATATGTGAATATGTGATCGCATATGCGATCACATATTTTGCCAAAAACTTGCATATCACATATTTTTCCGCATATAATGGCATTTTCAAAATCACATATGTAAAAATTATGCCGCATATGCAAAAATTTGCATATATTTGCAATCGCATATATGCTGCATATTTTCGCATATGCAATCGCATTTTTCAGCATTTTCCTTGTCTAACGTTGTTTTAAGACCACTAAATATTATGGTGGCAAACGATTACCAGTATTTACAATTAGACGTTGAATAAATTGAAAATGTCAAAACTGTGCAAAAACAGTCTATTAATGATCATGATTATGATTCTCCGTCACTCAAATTTGCATATGCCGGAAATATGCGGAAAAACATGCCGCATATATGCTGCATATTTCACCAAATTCCGCATATTTTCATGCATATTTTTAAGAAAATTCTCCGCTATAAACCAACATCCCTAACTGGCCCCTAACTGCTATCTCATAGCTCTGCATCTTTGAGGTCGGTGCTCGTCTCCATTTAGATCAATCTTAAGCTGGCAGTGAGTGCAAACACAACTCAGCTACATGGGCAATAGGCCAAACCTCCCACATGCTGCCTAAATTACTGATGTTGAGTCCAGTACCAAACGACACTGCTTGCTCACAGAGGCACATACGTGTGGCAGTGCAACAGGTGGGAGTCAAAAAAGTGACCTCGCTATCACTAATCCAACACTACGCCCCCAAGTCACAGAGTCAACCATTTAAAAAAAAACAAGCAATCAAAAAAACACCCATCACTAACTTCAACTTTTGTTTCACCAATCAATTTTTTCCTGACCTTGTCCATATGTAACAATCTGCCCAAAAGGTTAACTTGCAGTAAATTCTGCTGCAAAAGTTTTTAAAAGCTCCAGTGGATACTCACAGACGAACAGCCTCAAAGCATGAATAATGTACAAATATTTATTGTTACAGAAGACACTTACGATCAGAATCAAACTCCAGGTCAATGCCAGTCCCGGGGGTAACTGCAATGTCTTTAACATCATCAGGTTGACCATTCTGAGCTACAGCACGACACGCAGCAATCAGATCCACATAATTCACAAAGCTAACACATAATTAAAACAATAAATTACTTTTATTAATGCTTATCACTTACCTATCTATTACCTATTTTCAATTAGCCAAGCAAATACAATAGACTAGCATGCAAAAAATAATAATTAGTTTCACCAAAGAAGTTGAAAAAACCTTACTTTCTTAGTCAGTCTACAAGCAAAAATCTCAATAAAACAAAACAAAACACATGTACCGGAACTAAATGTGTTTCAGTGCAGCCCTATTCATTATGAAGCTACAGATATCAAGTTCTGTCACAAACAAGTGTCACTAGAATGCAAAGAACCTTGTTCTGCCTTGAGTCCAAGACTAACTACGTGCAACAAGCGATCAGACGGTGGACAGTTTGGCTGCGTGTTTGTCAACTTTGCCAATGATGCTGCCAGATTCGGATGCCCATCATGATACAGCTGGCTAAAGCAACACAACACAACAGCTTATAGGCGAAACAAACGATATAAGCCCACTGGCTTACTTATCCATCAGCTTGGAAAAAAATAGCAACAATAAATCCAAAGCGTTTGTTCAGGCATCTGTTGCATTTGTCGTGCTGCATGCATACCCTTCATTGTGTGTGTTGCATCTGTGGCATAAGTTGCGTTGCGCTGTGAATGTTGTGATGCATCCGCTGCATTTATTGCACTGCAAGTGTAGCACCTGTTGCATCCATCCCGTGTGTCGAGTTGCGTCTGTTCCACAATTTTAATTGCTCAAAATACACTTAATTCTGCATGGGTTTCCTGTAATAAAAATTCTGCAAAGTACATAGTTTCAAAATTCTGCATTCTGTTTTCAGCAAAATACACCTTCCCGTGTGTGGCAAGTTCTAGATATCTCACATGAAGGTCTATAGTCTCAGGATCAGTTTTAGTGGTTAGGATAAATGGTTAGTGTAGCCCTAACCCTCATCCCAACCCTATTTCTAACAGCTGCAGTATCTGTACTGTTGTTACGGTTTCACACTGGCCGCGATCAGTCGGTTTTGGTTGGGTTTTGAAAAAAAACCACCGTTTCGGTTGGTTTCGATTTTTTCACCACCACCAAAACCAGCTGCGGACGTCTAGTGATAATGTGCACGCCCGCTGCTAAAGGCAAACTACATGGGTAGTCGAGTGATGGCGCATTGCTGATGAGAGAGGGAAGGAGAGAGAGAGAGCAGATAAGACAGACCCATGGTGCCCGTTTTTATTCTTTGCAAAAAAAATTCACAGCGCTTTACTGTTTGTGTCTCGCGTGCATTTAGCTGAGTAAGCCGCAACACAGCCTAAGAGACTAATGTGGCTTAACCAGCTATATGAAAATTAACAAAGTTTGTACTGAATAAGCCTGAATAAGCTGCAACAGTCTTTCAGGCTGTCAGAAAGCGAAAACAACTCAAAGTTTTGCTGCCATATTTCTTCAGTGCATTGTTAAGACTGAGGCTGGAACTAAAATGTTATCAATTACCAAGCATAAATAAAATGTATTCAAAAATACTAATGTTCTAAGTCCGTGTTACAAAAAACAGCTTTGGCTTGAAATGGACTGTGCTATAATAGTGAATAAGCCTGATTTAAATACGTGACAGTGTCATGGCATGGCTTATAAACCTTCTGTGTCTACCAGGAATATAAGTTCTACCATCTTCCCAATAAAGTAGGCCTACCCGATCTACCTCTAGCAATTTTCCAGTGCTAACAGCAAGATCATCGATATACCGCTAGAATTATTGTACCAAATAAGCCAAAAGCTAAACTGCACTCTTAATTCTGCCGAGTGCTGCAGAAGAAGTTGATTAAAAATGCCATCGTGGCGTATACAATTTGCGCACGGTAAATAACACTTTGTGACTGTGTATGGACCGTGCAAGCGCACGGAAAATATAATCATTGTTTTATACTTTATTAGAAAAAAATACACTCATCGTAAAACAGGATCCGCGTCAGTCCGCGTTCGCAAAAAAAATCCTGCGGATCTGGATCCGCGCACATCTCTGGCCCATGACACCGGTGTGGCTGGGCCGGGCCTCTCTGAAGATTATATCCGCCGTAAAAATTCACGGAAAATAAGTAAGCATTTTTGCTATCTGCCGTGAAAATCCATATCTACGAAAATTGCAACTGTATACTTTTTT
>Ga0209671_1006203_pt1 | contig 12226 bp, 5 predicted proteins | sample WorMetHERISLAND2_2_FD_187401 | JGI IMG/M metagenome (GOLD analysis project Ga0209671, IMG submission 187401) | Marine gutless worms symbiont microbial communities from Max Planck institute for Marine Microbiology, Germany - Olavius geniculatus... | ecosystem: Host-associated > Annelida >...
GGGCTATGCATATGGCGTCCTTACAAGCTGACTTTAGTTGGTAATCACTAACATAGTCTAAAGCCTTCTTCATTTGATGTTATTTGTCGTATTAGGCCTACTTACCCAATGGTTACTGATAAGCGTAACGTAGCGGGCTTTAAAAGATGAATTTTATTTGAAGCGCACGTGTTGCTACTGCAGCGCCAGCCGGGCACCGTGTTCGCGTTGACTTCAGCGGCGACTTCGACGTCGAAAAGTCTGAGGACTGCGTGTACGATTATATCGAACTACGCGACGGTCTCTACGGCTTCTCGACTCTGATCGGCCGCTTCTGTGGACGCCGACATCCGGGCACTGTCGAGTCTACCGGACGCGCTATGTGGATCGCGTTCAAGTCCGACAACTCCGTCGAATACGCCGGATTTCAAGCTGCCTTCTATTTTTTCGACGGCAAGTTAATAAGGCTGACTATCGCTATTTTTGAAAAATACCGTATGTTACACCGCATACTGTAATATTCGAGTGATTTTTATGTGCTGCCGTGTAGTCTGGGTAAATTTTAACTTTTTTATAACTAACTTTTTATCTGTCCCATTGCTATAGCATAGCATGGGACAGGTTATAAAATCACTTATGTCATTCTGCCAGTCTGTCTGTAAACACTCCTACGGCCGCAATTTTGACTCGACTTTGATGAAATTTCGCACAGTGATTCGGGGCCCGAAAAGTAATATTGAATTTGTTTAAAATAAAAAATCAAATAACTCCTTCCCCTATTTTACTCCATTTTTAAAAATTTGTATTACGGCCTATGGGGACTTCAAAGCGGTATAACTCGGTCCCGGTAAAAGATAATTGCGCGCTGTTTGCACCCACCCCTTATTTTCGGGCTTAGGCTATCCGATGGTGTCATTTAAAATTTTCCCCTACCGACCCCTGTTGCCATGGCAACGAATTTTGGGACAGAATTGACTATAACTCGGCCCCCGTGAAAGATAATTGCGCGCTGTTTCCACTTACCCCCTATTATCGGGCCCATGCTATCCGATGGTGTCATTTGAATTTACCCCCTGCTGACCCCTGTTGCCATGGCAACGAATTTTGGGACACAATTGACTAAAGATAATTGCTAGCTGTTTTCACCTACCTCCTTATTTTCGGGCCCGCGGTATCCGATGGTGTCATTTGAATTTTTTCCCTGACAACCTTTGTTGCCATGGCAACAAATTTTGAAACAAAATCAACTACAACTCGGCCCCCGTAAAAGATAATTGCTAACTGTTTTCACGTACCCTTTTATTTTCGGGCCCGCGCTATCTGATTGTGTCATTTAAATTTCTCCCGTAACGACACTTGCTGCCATGGCAACGAATTTTGGGACAAAATTGACTAAAACTCGTCACCCGTGAAAGATAATTGCGCTTTGTTTTCACCTACACTTTTATTCTCGGGCCCGGACTATCCGATGGCGTCATTTGAATTTCTCGCCTGCCGACCACTGGCAACGAATTTTGGGACAAAACTGACTACAACTCGGCCCTTGTGACAGATAATTGCGCCCTATTTGCACCTACCCTATTTATACTATACACAGCTGCTAGGCTATATAGCGTGCCAATGGGACAGATACCTCGTTCCACAGAACGTATTTCTAGTTACGTCTTCAAGATCTTAGTGTCCATGTCTTTTTTTCTGTCATAACCTGGACCGTCAAAACTAGCCCACTACACGAACCCCATGATCGATTAATTAAATGATTGATTGCTGTGTGGCAGCTGGTGAGATGTCGGAAGATTACTGCCGGGTTGAGGTCGATACAACTCTACAGCAGGGTTTCGTATCGGACTCCGATGTGATGGCGCCATTTGCCTTCAGTCCGGATAAACCGGTCGAATGTGTCTGGGTAATGCACGCGCCCATCGGCTCCCGCGTAAGGCCCTATTCCCACGTTCGTTCTAGCTTTTTTCGTTATTTGCTTGCGACCGTTGATTACACATGTTTCTCTGTCTGACAGAATTTGTGGCGTATAGGTAGATTTTTATCGAAACACTGATTTTCAGCCGACCGGAGCATTTGGTTTATATGCGTGCATAATAAATAGCGATTCATTCACTAATTTACGTAAAATAGCCATTACGCTGTTTAAGCTTATTATTTTTTTGCGGCTTAACTATTGACTGAATTGGCTGGCGACGGCTAAGCAGAAATCGGCTAACGGTGGCAAAAAATGGTGCGGCTTAGAAGTATAATGATCCCACTTTTACGCAGCTTGTCGAGATACAGGTTACATGTTACGTGGTCAGATGTGAAATATAAATATTGTAACTTGAAAAAAATGTAATTAACGTTTGCACGCGGTTCATTCAGATCTACATTCGTTGGACGCAGTTCGAGATGCCGACTCCGCTCGCGTGCAACGAGACTTTCCTGGAGATCTACGAACGACTGACGATGATTGACAGCCGACGGAAAATGATTGACAGCTGTACTGACAGTAATTGACAGCCGTACTGACGATGATTGACAGCCGACGGAAGCTGTACTGCGGCGCGCTGGCGCGTCCTGTACAGACGACCAGTAATCGTGTCTTCCTGCGGCTGTGGACAGTGAGTGTCGACAGAATGCCGCACTTTACGCTCGTCTTCACCGTCTTCACTCACGGTCGACTTTAGTCTTCACAATCGTTTATTACCTCCGCCAAGGAGGTAATGTTTTTGCCAGACTTTGTTTGTCTGTCTGTCCGTTAGCAAGGTAACTCAAAAAGTTACGAACGGATCTTTCTGAGATTTTGAGGGTATGTCGGAAATGGCACAAACTACCAGTGATTCAATTTTGGGGGTGATTCGGAAGGAATCCTGGATTCTGGATCACTTTTAAATTTTCGTTACCATTGCTGTCAATGGGGCATAAGGGAAACCGCTGCAAAACCGAAGAGGGTGCTGCCACCTAGCGAACAACATTGCCTTGGCGGAGGTGTGCGGGCTCTGACTGCTTTCTAGTTATTTTGAGCGGACTTGCTCTATGGCAATCGATTCCGCTTATAGCTACACATTTCTCCGTAACGGGGTCTGTCATCTTTCTGTCTGTCACATTCGTGCCCCTCTGCCTTAAGTGTTCGACGGATTATTTGCATGTCACTTGGCAGGTATGCTCGTGGGGTTCAATAGCACATTTTATGCTCGTCAATAGCACATTTTGTTACATTGGGGTACCGGGCTCTCCAGTGGAAAGGGCGACGCCGATTTGGAGATTGAACCCTCAGCGAAAACGTGGAATTGCAAATTGCTGCTGCCACCTGGCGAATAGAAACAGGAAGTTGCGTGGACTGTGACATCGATTCTTACTAGATTACTTTGAACTTGTTTGTCGTAAAACAGTGATGAAAACAGGATGCGTGGAAAAAAACTTATTCGTCACATACTTTTCACCGTAGACTGCGTTCATACACGCTTGACTGCATAACTTTACCACAGACACACAGACTTTAAACTTCTGACATTTCGCACTAATAAATTGTCCCTCAGTTTTTCGATGTCTGTTTTGGCTATTCGTCCGGCTAAGTTGAATACTTTTCGGTGTTTTTTCGCAAGTTATACGTGATAGTGTCTTATCGTATAGTGTAAAATAATTATTAATTTATTTCCCGAACACACAAGCCTATCATGTATGTACTGTACGAATTACAGCTTGATAAAACAATTTTGTCTTTTGGGTCGGTGGGGCCATAATGGCATTTACCACTGCCCATTAAAAACTAAATCAGGACTAGGCAGTTATAATATAATCAGAAATACTCGGATGTTCGTTTAGTCTCCAACAGGCACTAAACGAGAACTTAAACATTAATGCAAATACTATGTCCGGATTCGGTTTATGATTTTGCGGGCCGCTGTTTTCCATACACTGCAGTATATGAAGTTTACTTCGTGGATCTATTTGCCATTAAACAGAAGTGAATAATCTTACGGCAGTTAGTGATGCACGGAATGCTGATTTTTTTCCACAGGTCCGTGCCTTGAAGACTGGCAGTTTGCGTGCGGTGACAATACGTGCATAAACCGCTCGCTGGTCTGTAACGATTACGTCAACTGCAATCACATGTGGGACGAAACCAACTGTGCCTCGATAACTGCAGCCGGTAAATTAACTCGGTCATTTCTCGCTACCCAGTACTGAATCGATCTAAGAGTTGTATAGGACATTACAAGATACCAGGTGTATTATTATCTCCGCCAAAGTGAACGGAGTGAATGGGGGAGATTATGTTTTCATTACCTTCGCCAAGGAGGTAATGTTTTTAGCAGACTTTGTGTGTCTGTCTGTGTGTCAGCAAGATAACTCAAAAAGTTATGGACGGATCTTTCTGAAATTTTTTGGAAATGTCGGGAATGGCAAAAACTTCCAGTGATTCAATTTTGGAGGGGTGATCCGAAAGGAATTCTGGATTCTGGATAACTTTGAAATTTTCGTTAACATTGCTTTCAATGGGGCATAAGGGAAACCGCTGCCAAACCGAATATGGTGCTGCCACCTGGCGAACAACATGGCGTTGGCGGAGGTCTGAGGTCTCTGACTGCTTTCTAGTTCGATATGTGTCTCTGTGTGAGTATGTGCACAGCGGAGTTTAACGCTTTATATTTCCATAACCGTGTAAGATTAGCGTAAACTTATAATTGACCTCCAATAGCCTAGGTAACCGCACTGTCCTCACATGGAGAGTCGAACTGTGACCTCGAAAGGTCAAAGCCGTGATTCCAGTATGTTTGAAGCTCCAGATCTCCGTAAACTTTTAACATAGACGTATTGTTATAATTGGCACTCTATAGTAAATGTTGCAAAATCATGTGGCGGTGAAATATGCTAAGCTGCCTCTATTTCGTGGGTTTAAGCAGCAGGAGTGTTTACTAATAAATTATTTCACTTTTAACTAACAAATCCACAAAAATGTGTTTATAGAATTATTTTCTGTTATGCAAAAATGCACTTGGCGGAAACATGCTTTTGTTATAATAGGCTAACTATTGTGATTATGTCACTGGGTCAATCATTGTGTAGTACTGTATATATGTCAGGTCTGCCGGTGCCAATGTTACAGTTCATTTCGTACAGGACAGCGGTCTGCGCGATGATACTGTGCGCCGGTCTCTGTCTGTTCGTCTGTGTTCCGTTTTCATGTTTGTCTGTCTGTCTGGAAAAGGAGAACCAACTCTACATGGAGACGCGTAGACTGTACTCACTGTGTGTCTCCGTCACATGTCTTCCTTTCGTCTGTCTGGCTGTCTCGGTGAACAGGAAGGACCCCACTCCATGGAGATGTGTGCGGACCATATACAAGTGCTCCAGTGATATGTCTGGTCGTCTGTGTTCCGCTGACCGCGTGTCGTCACCGCTGTCGTCGTCGACGTCGTGAACAGAAGCTGCGGCAGCATTCTAAACTCCAGTGTAAAGACGACGCACGACAGGACACTGTCTCAGCTGACACTGCTACTGCTTCTGCTGCTGCTGCTGGCAGATGTCGGCTGACTGGGGCTGATCAACGAGCTTGTGCAGTGCTTCTTACGCTGTCATCTCCGCCATAGCAGTAGTAGTAGTAGTAGATTTATGAATGAATAAAACATTTTTATTACATGTTAGAGCCAAAAGCTCGATTACCTGAAAATAGACAAAGTAGGCTTATGTAAAAATAAAAAAAAAATGCTTGAGTAAAATTGATCAGACAGTACGGTAATTCGAAGTGTTCTTGTAGTAGTAATAGTAGTAGTAGTAGTATGACAATAATGTTGATGACGTGTCGTAATGTGCGGTGATGTAATGTGCTGAGTGAGTTTAGGTTCTGTCCTCTGGGCGCCTCCAGACCACGATCAAGACGTTGGCTGATCAACGAGCTAGTGCAGTGGTTATTACCATGTCATCTCTGCAGTACAGTTGCGGTTGTAGTGACACTGACATAAGCAAGATTATTTTCAAGACCAAGATCAAGGTCAAGGCTGTCGTCTAGGCTTCTCGCGATCACCAACAAGACATTGGCTGATCAACGAGTACGGATAGTCTCTGATCAGTCGTCGTTTAAGGTCCAGAGGTCCGCCTCGGTGTTGTGCCGAAGACCGCCGAGCAACTGTGCCGCTGTGATGTTGACCAGCAGCAAGAGCGTCTGCCACTGTAGATAGAGAACTGTAAGATTTATTATTATGGTCGGCAGTTTCTTCTGCCAGTTCGTCTGCCACTGTCTGCCACGCGGTCTCCGCCGGAAGTCGCCGGCCACCGCAGTGATTCGACGCGGTCGTTTCGAAGACTCGCTGCGAACACTGGGGCCGACCCCGGACACACCCTCACCCCGACCCCTTGTCCTGGCCTCTGAGACCATTCTCCCGCACTCGGCCTCGCTAGCCGTTCTGCCCCCGCGACCCCCAGCCAGCGTCCGATGGCGTCCATCTTAAACGATTATGGAAATACGAGGCCTTGAATATTTTGTGGTCACGACTTTGACCTTTTGGGATTTCGTTCGCTATCGGTCACGTAATCATTGGACTCGCCGTAGGCGGTCGCTGATGACCATCCTACGTTTATCGTGAACTGTTATGGAGCTGTGGGGTCTTAGATATTTAAGGTCACGACCTTGACCTTCTGGAGTCACGTGACGTCATGGGGCCAGCGTTCGATGGCGCCCGGAGGTGGAAGTCGTCCAGGTGTCGACGTGCTGCGACACGGAGACTGACAGTGCGTGTTGGACGCCTATCACGGTAGCCGGTGAAACGACGTTTCCGGTCCAGCCTTCCGCCGCCGCCGTCGTTCTATCGTTCAACGCCGACGCCGACGATTCGAGCCTTGTGGCGTAGCCAGGAAGGGGCGGTAGGTGATGACCGCCCGCCCCCTCCACCTTTAGTTGTGAATGCAACTTTGTGCAGTAAGACTAACAAAATTTATACCTGATACATAATATGCATTTTGAGAGCTTTTCGTGCCTACAAAATCGTCTGCTGCCGAGGTTTTGCCATGGATACTGCCAGTTCTCGGGTCCCACACCTGGTAAAAACGGGAAATGCTGCCCCTCCCCCCCCAAAAAAAAAACCTGTAGCCTAATTTTTAACGTGAGGTCTCGATTTTCGGCCGTTCAGGCCTCCGTCCGCCTCTCTCAACTTCAATTTTGGGATACGCTCATGTTGGTTGCGCTCATGTTAGAGCCGGTGGTAGCCGGAATCGCGGCACGAAACATAAACTTAAACATACAGATCACATCGGAACCAACTCAGCCTGGCCATCCCTCCGTAGGTAGGCACTACAACTACCGGCAAAAGCTGGGACGTAACCAGACACACCGAGCGATGCACTAGCCTCGTATCCGTCGTCGCGCAATAACCTGGTGTCTGGCTGAAAATGAAAGGTGCGCACAGAACGACAGAAATGGACTGAAAGGAAATTGAAAGCCGTGAGCTTTTTATGTCACTTCTGTCGCTCTGTAGGCCTACGCATCTTAACAAAACGGAAATCGGCGCCGCCTTATGGGTTTTTACGCGCGAAAGCAGCCCTATCTCGCACCGTTTAGCCACAATAGCGCGTAACGGCCTTTAAAGTCATGCAGGGTCAATGATTTTCATCTAATCTGACAGGGCGTACGCCACTTCCTATTAGTGGTTAATAGTAACCTAGGCTGTATTTCTTACCGTTTCCGAGATATGGGCAGTTTTCCGTTGCACAACGCACATTTTTCCTACCCGTCGTCCATTCAACTCTCAGTTTGAATAATAATTATGTTTCCCTTGGAGTAGATGGCTGAAATTTTGCATGTTCGAGTTAACACTCATGGCTAATTGTTTGTGTAAAAGTTTTCCCTTATGCTCTACCCGTTAGAGAGACAGACAGGCGGACAGATGACGGACGGACGACAACCATGACAACAGCTCGACCGTTACATAAGTACGGTCGGTTAAAAAAGTTAATAATCGCGTTTTTACGAACCTGAATGTAATTAAAACTAGAAAGCAGTCAGAGCCCGCACACCTCCGCCAAGGCAATGTTGTTCGCTAGGTGGCAGCACGATCTTCGGTTTGGCAGCGGTTTCCCTTATGCCCCATTGAAAGCAATGGTAACGAAAATTTCAAAGTTATCCAGAATCCAGGATTCCTTCCGGATCACTTTCAAAATTGAGTCACTGGTAGTTTGTGCCATTCCCGACATACACTCAAAATTTCAGAAAGATTCGTTCATAACTTTTTGAGTTATCTTGCTCACACACAGACAGACAGAGAGACAGACAGACGAACAAAATCTGGCAAAAACATTACTTCCTTGGCGGAGGCAATAATGATGACTGTAAAATAAAAAAATGCTCGAATTGTTAAACAAACGGAAAACACACAACTCATTTAAATTGTCACAGACATGCCGCGTTACTTTTGGCCACAGGAGAAGCAGTTGTACTTGAAAAGCAGCTACAAAAGGATAGCTCTTTATAACTGCGCCACCTCGTGAATATATCCATGAAGCGTATAGTGGTGCTCTAAACTTCTGATGAGCTGTGTTGCGCTTGCGCTATTATTTCGCGCGAACAAACAGAATAATGACGACAAAAATCAACCTCGTACAACCTCGTACTTCGTGGAAAAAAATAATTTGCAATGAGGTCGAAATACTACGGCGTGAAACGTGATGACACTTTGGGCTTGTATAAAGTCGGGCAAAAAATTTAGGGCGCCGTGCCATGCCATCATAGATGACTTTGGCGGTTTGGCCACCATCTGATGTACTTCGGCAAACTTTAAAGAGTTATTGTTACGACGGACCACTGATCAGATCCTTCTTTCTGTAGGTCTAGTAGTCAGCCGCTTATGAAGTGCACAGTTAGGTACTGTATAAATGGTAGTGTGTGCCGAGTAATAAGACGAATTTTCTCGTACTCGTATATTACAGTTTTATACACAGTAACATTTCAACATCGTAAGCACTCCCGGCCTCCGATACGGCGCCTGTACGGTCGCAGTAGCAAAAAACCTCGATCTGCATTGTCGCTTCCTCTTGTAGGTGCTACCTGCCAATCAATCTTTACTGCCGCCGCTGCTCGGGGTGCTGGCCTAGCTCGGACGTGCGTCGCCGTCGTCCAGCGCGCTCACTAGATTATGTAACCCCAATCCCTAACAGTTATCACCGATATAACTTTACATTTTTATTCCTCCCTAACGTAGCAGTTGGTGGCGTGGCATAGTTGGTAACGCGTTTCGGATGAAATGAAGTTACTCTACGTCGGGCCCGGTTAGTACTTAGATGGGTGACTGTCTACAGTACGGAGCCAGCCAGCTAAGTCGACTCAGCCTTTTACCCTCTGTGGGATGGTAAAATGAGTACTGGCGGTAGTCAACTCAAGGCCATCGCTAGGAAAGAAACGGCGAGTTCTGCGCAACAGTAGGCCCTGTGGCCAGGACTGCAAGTATACCGATCCAGTCGGTTAATCCGGCCGACTTGGGCTGTATGCCGGCTTAATTGGGCTCCGCAAAGTGCCGTAATGGGGATGAGCTCCCACGCAACGGGCCTAGTTCAGTTTCGCTGCCTAGTGCCTATGCGAAATCTTCTTCTTCTTTTTCTTCTAACGTAGCGAAGAGGAGTATTATGAGATCAGTGTAATATTGACGACCGACACACCGACTGACGAACGACGACCGACGACCGATCGAACTGCCTTCAGGAAGAGCCACGGCCTGCTAAATTTTAAGCCACTTTTTACCTTCACTGAAAAAAATGTAAGGGGGACTTCCATCCGCGATGGGGTGTGCGCTTGTAAGACTTGATTATTCTCTAGCGCGAGTAAAAATTTGGGGGCGCAGCACCTCCTAGAAACCGAAATATGGTTTCCAAAAAAGTCAATTTCGGTAGGTACGATTTGATTTTTAGATAACCGAAGTTACTGGACCAAAATTCATCGTACTTTTTTCATAAAACGCGAGAGGAATTGCGATCGATCAGGTATTTTCTGGTTGGTTTTAAATATCTTTATCTTTTCGGCGATATTTGCCATTAAATTTTGTAGTCGTTTAAAATCGCGCCAAATTCTGCATGTTTTAAACACTATTTTTGGAAAGACCTTTGAAATTTTAAACCGGGATTATAAAATCGAACGCAAAATTTGCAAAATTTTGCCGTGATCGACCGACGGAGCTAAGAGATTTTGCAACGCGAAGAAAAAAATAAAGAAAGGCTAGCAAAATTAACTTCCGCTTTTTCGGACGGACGAATAAATGGCATTTAGGCCTAATGCATTCACTCAAGCGGATAGTTTGTGGGTTTTACGGCAGAACGCGCATTGTCGGCTTAGTGTGGGCGTCACAATACCGTGGGGGTTTTTCACGCCAGCCTATTATGAAAAGTCGAGGTAAATTCCAGCAGCAGTCAACGAATGACGATTACCAATGGCCGACGAACGTTGCCATCTTAGTGAAATTGTTTCAGCGTTTCTTTTCAGTACTTGCGAACTTACTCCGTGGCCAATTAAACACCGTTTAGGGGCTGCAGGGATTACGTGTGGCGCATCAGCAGCTTTATGTCCAAGTAACGACCATGCAAGAAGCTGATTTGATCAGGGCCGGATTTAGCTGGTGGGAGGCCTGGGGCCAGCTGGTGGGAGGCCAGTGCCCAGCTATTACATAACTAGAGACATCTGAATAACACGAGCCCACAAACAAGCTGGTTACTAGCGCGAAGAAATTTGCTAGCTAGGGAAATCTACTTAACGATACAAAGGTGGTAGCAAAAGTTATGCAAGCCAGGATTGGCTATCGAATTACGGGGTTTTAAAAATTGAGGGGTTTGATAGGAGACCCCCTGTTGGTGGGAAGCCTGGGGCCCGGGCCCCCCGCTCCCCCCTAAATCCGGCCCTGGATTTGATTCCGCTATCAACAGGAAGTGTTGCTGAGTTCTACACTGGACCGATGTTGCCACATATCGGTGACGTTGACGTGATGTTTCACCGCAACACTGAGCTGGCGATACCACGAGGACATCCACCGCCAACACAGTTACCAGCTGAGTTTCACAACTGCGTCAAGGTAGTTGAGATCACTGACAGTCATTTCTCTGGATATGTGTACTTACAGTTACGTTACTTACTAGCACAGCGAACTGCTGATGACAATAGCGAGTACACTGCATTGTATATACAGACCGTATATACACTGTGTGTCAAAAAACGTCCTACTTTGTGATTGTCCATATCTTTGTCAAATATTAACCGAGTTTCAACATTCATTCAATGGCACACTTTTTGGACAATTTGCAATAAAGTGGTTCTTGAATATTCCACCACACCATAACTGCGTTGCTACACTACTTTGTGTACCTTTTGAGACCTTGTGTTTTTTCTTGCATTTTATTTCACAAGGTAGTGTAGCAACGCAGTTATGGTGTGGTGGAATATTCAAGAACCACTTTATTGCAAATTGTCCAAAGAGTGTGCCAGTGAAAGAACGTTGAAAATCAGTTAATACTTGTCAAAGATATGGACAATTACAAAGTGGGACGTTTTTTGAGACACAGTGTAGAAATCACCACGTCAGATGATGTTGATGACACTGTGCGTGCATATGAACATCGATATCACGTGGCTGTTCATGGACCAGCTTTGTTTTTTAGCATGCCCTTGTCCCATCAATTGATCATGACTACGTACACTGCGTACGTTGTCTGTCGTGACCGCCAAAAGCCTTCGATTGGCCAACACGACACAGAAACTACGGCTGGTCAGACTCAGCAACTTTCAATCGTGTTGTCAGCAACGGATGTGATGTGGTTCGTGTGGCACATCGTCAGTGTAGAGAACATAAATGGATGGGCAAGTTTCAGCACAGACTGTCATTTTCACGAGCAGAAATTGTACTAATAAACAGCTGGATGCCAGTACAGCAGATTGTCTATCACTTATTAGTTTATTACGCGTTTACGTGAAAACCGAGCGATTGACAGAGACTGTTGACAACTCAAGAGCAGGCACACCGAGCAATTATCACATTAAAATTTGAAACTGCCTGTCGTCATCTACTTATGTTGCAGAGTTATGGGCGGTCAAACCCTAAAATTGTCCGAAATCACGCGCACTGTTGACTTTGGGTGAGTAGGAATGGGACAAGAAAACTTTTTTTGTTTCTGAACATAATTTTATCAACTTTTTTTCGCTCAACGGAGAAAGGGCTGTAGTTGATTACTTGCCATTCCGATTTTTGACATTTGGCTACGTTTCAGAAACACTCGCGGTCAATTCGAA
>Ga0209671_1006204_pt1 | contig 12225 bp, 7 predicted proteins | sample WorMetHERISLAND2_2_FD_187401 | JGI IMG/M metagenome (GOLD analysis project Ga0209671, IMG submission 187401) | Marine gutless worms symbiont microbial communities from Max Planck institute for Marine Microbiology, Germany - Olavius geniculatus... | ecosystem: Host-associated > Annelida >...
CAACGGGGGTTGGCAGGGGGAAAATTTAAATGACACTGTTAAATTGGCCGACCCCGAAAACCATACCCTAGAACCAAAAATTACGACTTTATCTTATATGTAGCCGGAGTTATGACAGTTTAAAGCATAGTCTAATTTTCCCCATAGGCAGCATTGTAATTTTTCATGTTTTTGTGAAAAAATAGGTGAAAATGTTGAATTTAAATCTTGTAACCCCCAAAAGGCACTTCCGCGTCATATGAGCCATCGTGCGTTAAAATCAGTTCAGTCGTTTTTTCCTGTAGAGGACGGTAAGAAAAAAAGGGAAGGAAAGGGAAGGCACAGAAAGTCATGCAAGCGTTATATTTCACCTATTCGTGGGGAAGCCCCCCGTAAACGGATTTTCACCAAATTTTGCACATCAGGAGATATGCTGGACGTAATCATCATTTTGGTGTGGAAAAATTAAGGGGTTTTGGAAATACGAGGGGTCAAATTTTGGAGTTTCTCATTGAAATGGCTGGTCACCCTTACAACAGGGCTGGCGCTACCTCGCAGCTTGTGATATGCAGCAAGTCTGTACCTATCCGCAACCATTTTCACACTGTCAGAGCCAGTCATGGCAAAAACGTCTTTTTAGGTGGGGGTACACCACTTTGATGCCATTGTTCGAGGGGAACCTCATCACCCATGGGCATGAAATTTTGTCACTAAACACTAGAGTCCTTTACTTCTTGGCGCAGCCCACAGTGAAGATTTCGTGATTCTAGGCGTCGCCGTTTTGATACAGTGCCAAGGTGTGACAGACGGACAGACACCTCGACGATGGCTAAGATGCGCGAAGCATTACATGCTGTTGCACATAATAATGTGATTATTGTACATATATCACACCATAAGTGCATCACTACACAATATAAATGTCAGAAAAACTAATGGTAATAACAAACATTTAGGTAAATGAAAAGACCAAAATGTTTGTCTGTTATCATTGTTTGACATATTTGACTTATTTTTTACAAAGTAATGTAGAGATGCGCTTATGGTGTGGTAGGATGTATAATAATCACATTATTGCAAATTGTCCGCAGAGTGCGCAAGTGAAAGAATTTCGAAAGTTGGTCAATAATTGGCGAAGATATGGACAAAAGTAAAGTGGCACCTTTTTGGCTAATCACAGGATGAGCCTGTTATGGTATAGCATTTTCGTTTTAGTTTTCACAGATACTGTTCACTGTTCAGTGTGTTACCTTTTCCGTGAGCTGATGTGTAGTATTACACAAAATTTCTTGACGTTTAAACATTTAAACAAAATATTTCTCCCATTTGAACTTTTTCACCCGACTGCAACTGGAAGCACAGGAATTTTTTAAACCCTACCTCTACCAAAAAAGAGTTTATTTTCTTTATTTTGCCAGTAGATTTTGGTGGGGATTCAGATTACAGATCCGTGATGTTTTCTAGCAGCAATGTTTGTTGCGTCAGATGATTGATAGGAGGGTGCATGAAGTAGAGTTGCCATGTACTGAAGTACATGTAATCAATTTATGTGCAGGAAAGTTTGATCTTTCTACTAGAAAATTATGATGTGCAGACACTGCAGAGCATATTGTTGCCGGTACTTACACATCACTGAATACGTTTTTAAGAACTGGAAAACTATGTCAGCTCAGTGTCAGCATATTCTGCGGCTGTCCATTTAGCTAATAAGACAGTGCATATATTTTCGGGAGGTTTTTTGACGTCTGGTGACATTTATCTTGAGTTGAAAATTGGCTCACTGGTTAGGCCTATACTTCTGCTCGAGGAACTTTCACAGCGTTTTTCGTATGCCCTTTTTCATTTTTGGCCAACCGTTAGGCGTTAGGTCAAGTCTTTGGCACTATGTGTTGTCCGTTTGTTGTCCTCGTCCATAGTGCATGTATTGTATTGTGGCTAGACTGTACGTCGTAGATGGTTGGCGATGGTACCGTAGGATAGGACGATGACGATTTCTATAGGTTGTCAATAGTAACCATGTCTCTGCCTGCAGCGGTTTGGTCGCAGTTTTAAATGCACAGCTGCTGCGCTGCCTGCAGTCCATTGCCCGCACGTGTGCCGAATTACCGTAGCGTATCTTGTTCATTGTAGCACTCGATATAGCAGCGTCACCGTAGCGTGTGTGGGACTGTACTCAAGTCACTTACTTTTTGCAACCGGAAGTTGAAGGCTCTCTTTCGGATATAGGCGGTACGGTCGGTCCGTCCTAGCGACAGCTGGGTTCTTGTTGAGTTATAGGAGCTGATACCCGACGGACGGACGGACGAGCAATACCCGTAATGCGGCGTATTAGGATGGCCGCATAATCAGCTTGCTTACACGCGTGAAATTCTGTTCGTTCATGTGATGAATAGCTGGCGGCAGTTGTGAGCTTTTAGCAGCGATTTGTCGGAAGGGAACGTGATGCTCTATATGCCTAGAGCTCTACTGTTAGTCTGTATTGACAAGCTTTCAGCCTCCTCTGCACGCAGGCCTATAGGCGACGTGGTGTGGTTTAATAGCTGCCGAAGCGCCGGTATTGTGGTTACATTAATCAGACAATCGGATGACATGATCTGAATTGCTTCGCTCCCGGCCGCTAGCCCTATCTCTCCAAGATAGTATTGCTGATATGAGCGGTTTAGTACCCGTTCCCGGGAGGTCTGCAGGGGGTGACGTAAGGGTGGAGTATGAGGGTCGTCACGTGAGTGCCACGGTGTGACAGATTTTTGACAGACGCCTATAAATCATGCAGCCATTTCTCCCGTCGGCTTTTTGTCTTGAATCATTGTTTTAGTCTTTTTTCTTCCATATAAGCTTAGCCTTTCATGCTTTCAGAGATGTCTTGCTACAGTTACAGTGATAGCTGTTATTGGTGTAACTTATTTTAGATTCATTCATGCGATGGTATGTCTGCTAGCTGCAAACCGCGGGTCCAATTGTTCGTTAACGCGGGCAATGGACGGCCGCTTACTGCGCTGCGGTATCATTAGCTCATGCCGATCAGCTGCCACTTCCGAGATTGTAAAGCACTTCTGAGCGACGGTAAGAAGTGCTATAGCAAGTGTTGGCCTTTACCTTTACCTTTTCCTGCGTTTCTGCTGTCATTTTGATAGTATAGCGACAGTATTAAAGTGACATGGCCAAAGCTAGAGTCATTTGCGTCGAGTTTCTTTGTGATGTCGCACGCCAAAAATTATTAAAATCTGCCAGTGTTTCACAGAACTATTCGAAAAATATAAGTAACACGTTTTTATGGACCACGGTGTAGTTTTATTTATGTAATCAGTCAGTAGGCCTGTGAACATTGCTATGGCACAGAATGTGTGTGATGAAACTGCACAATCATTCACTCTTTCTGCGGTCGCCGCCATTAGTTCTAGTAAATGTCTATATACCGTTATAGAAAATTATACATTTTAGCGTGCTTCTGAATATTTCCGTTAACGTTGAAGCAAGGTCTATAAAATGGGGGCCAGGGCCCCCTTTTTGCACTGCTACTACTGGGAAGCATGGGACAGAGGACAATATTATTGCAAATGCTTTCAGCACTTTCCAGGTCCCCATAGCTGGAAGGCTCACCTGCAAAAGAAACGGGAGAGAAAGAAGGGTAAGTGGAGAGTGGCCGAAAAAGGAGAGATAGGAGGGATGATGAAGCTTGCTGTAAGAGTTCTGTGGCAGGGGAGATAGACGCCCTCGTGCCAATGTTCGTTTCTGATTTTTCTTCAGCTGTAATTTTCTTTCTCTTGTACTGAGACCGATGACTGGTCTAAGCCATAAATCCGCGCTGAGTCGCTAGCGACTGACTGGGCATTGCCACAGTGGGTGGTCTGAGACAAACAATCAGCTGAGTGACTTGACTGACTCGTGCATGCTCTTATACATGCATCGATTGATCAATCTTTTCGCCGCGATATACAGAGACAGCTCGCCAGAGATCGATACAGATCGATAACGACGGTATATAGCGTTGTTGATGACGTATCAGTCACGTGACTGTATAGTCGCACGCAGTCGCTACCAATGAATCCCTTGAGGCTCATTCGCCTTCTGATAACGACCCTACCCGACCCGACCCGCAGAACTGTATAAACGGCTAACGCCTTGGTTACGTGTACAGGGTGGGCCAAAAACTGATCTGTTTTTGAGCGTCGGTAGCTTAGTGACGGTTAGTGGTAGCATGAAAGGCGTGTTATGCGTCCAGAAGTTTTGAAAATTTGTGTCCGGAGTAAGTGTCAAAATCGCGCACAGGCGCATTTAAATATTGTTTGCTTCATTCGCAAAATCTGTACCTCCCCTGAAATTTTGTTGTATTTGACAGTGGATTCAACTCAGTCTAGTTTTTTGGCGCACCCGGTAGAATAGGCTAAGATGTCGGTCGTGCAGTGTCGGCATAATATGCGGTCGTCCATTTATAGCTGTGCTATTCGCCGTCACTGTACTGTTCAAACTTCAAACACCCAACCACCCTAAACTTGATGTTTATACCTTTGGAGCCAACACGCCAGTTAGGAGCAGGGCTTGAAGTGTAAAAATATGTTCTGATATGGGAACTTTTGTAACGTCTGTTGCAGATCTTACATTGTGTATTATTGCATATTTTATTTTGCTGGATATGGGTATTGGAGAAGAAGTGCTCCACAGTACAGTTGCGCAGCCAGAAATGTGTATTGGGGGGGCGTCGTCACCCTTTATGTTCCATTTCCTTTCTCGTTTTGCCACCTCCTCTCTTTTCCCTACCTTTTTCCCTCCTTACTCCGTCCCTTCCTTTCTTCTTCTCGTTTTCTTTTCTTCCTCTCCCTCCTCTTAGAAGTAGGATCCCAAAAATCCAGCTGGGGTGTCTGGGGAAGCGCTGTAGGCCTAAGCGGGGTTTGGGACAGAGCCCCGGCCGAAATTGAATTTGGTACATTGTAGCTTTAAAATATGAGATCTAGTGACAACAGTTTCAATTATTTTATATCTCTGAGAATCAACTGACAAAATTGGCACATTTAATGCAGTTTAAACGTGTGTTTATGTCTTGTATGGATGATTGGGAGGGAGACTGGGCCCCCAAGAAGAGTTTTGCTGTCCCGTAAGTTCCTAACCATGCAGTGCTTAAAGTGGGACAGTGTAGACCGGTGTAATGTATAATAATGACTCCCATATAATAATGAATCCCCAGTCAATATTATACGTACAATTTACACTTCCCAGGCATTATTTTATAGTTATTCAGCTATGAACATAAGCGGCAACAACGATTTTTAAAAAATAACTTTTGTTATTCACCGTAATATCACACACGGAATCAATATTATACGAGGGAAGTGTAAACTATACATATAATAATGACTGGAGGAGTGATTTTTAGGGGGAGTAGAAATTATACATTATACCGGTTTAGGTATGGCATATATGCGGCACTTTCTTGGCTGATAGGAAAGCATATACTGCGGCGGTGACGTAGCCAATGGGGGCTTAGGGACGTCTTTTAAATTGTTGTTTAACTGCAGCTTCTGCTGATGTGCACTAACCGGTGGAACGAACTTTCTTCGGAACTGACAAACAGTAATGCTATCGGTATAGAGTATAGACAATGCTTTAACAATTACGGCATCCTTAAGACGTGAGTCACGTGACTTTTTGATCGTGTCTACTCGTAATGGGCGCCTCCGAGATTACCGTTTAAGCGGCGTTTGTGTAAATTTACAGGTTGGTTAGACTGACCGATTGATTTGATCGATTTTATTGATTGATTGATTTGTGGAAATGCGGTACAGTCAGCATCATGCTGTCGATGGTGATGTGTTGGCTATGCGTTTGTCACGTCGTCGTATTGCATACAATGTGTGTAGGCTATATAGAGCGGCGGCGTGTTAGTGCTGCATAGCAGACGTGCGGACTGGGGACGCGTCAGTCCGCGGACGCAGATCCGCAGGCTATTTTGTGGACGAGGACTGACGCGGATTCTGTTCCGTGACGAGTGTATTAATTAACTGCTATTAGGCATAGGGGTAGGGTTAAGGTTAGGGATAGGGTTGAGGTTAGAGTTAGAGTTAGGGTTAGTGTAGCGTTAGCGTTAACAAGAATAATTTGGGTGCGGTTGAATTTACGGACAAGTATCGTATTTCTTCCTAATAAAAGTTAGCAAGTAGCCCAGCTGTCGCTAGGATAGCCGACCGTACTGGTTGTCAGTGACCTTCTAGGTCATCCAAGGTCGATGATTTTCATTTCATCTGAAAGGGTGTATGCGATTTCCTATTAGTGATCAGTAGCAACTTGGGCCCTATCTATCACCGTTTCTGAGACACGGCCATTTATAGCTTGAAACTTTCCATTGAAAATTGCGACCAAACCGCTGCAGATGGCGACATAGTTACTATTAACAGCTTATAGGAAGTCGCTAGCGCCCTTTTCGATGGTACCATCGCCGATCCCCTACGACTTACCGTTTAGCCACAATACCGCACGATTGGTATATTATAGTGAATTTATGACTCTTCAAGGTAAATTGTAATCTGCGCTTAGGCCCATATATATACAGGCCTAAGCGCAGTGGCTTACCTTACGTACTGATGACTAGAGGCCTAGGCCTAGGCCTATTCAGTGCAGACGCGGACTGACGCGGTTCTGTTGGTCAAAATCTGCGGACTAACGCGGACTCAAAAATGTCAGGATCCGCACATCTCTGCTGCTAGAGCTGTGTCTGTGTGCTCGTCAGAACGTGGTGTGATTGAGTTGTCTTTGATTGATCTAAGCTCAGACTTGGTTCCAACTCGGTGGCGCCTCTGTCACTGTCGTTTGTCCACTCTTATCTTTCTCTCGCTTCCTCCTTCTCTCTGTCCTCGTCCCGCGACATCACCGCCGGTGTCACATTGAAATGTCTCTCCCATGAAAAATACGCCCGGGACAGATAATCACGGAATTGATATGTCTTCCATTTATTAAAATATCGCGGACCCCATAAAAAGTCTCACCATTATATGATCGCTTTCCCTCCTAGAAAAGTCTCCCCCGGCCGACAATTTACCGGTAAAATTCGCCCCGCCTGGGTCTTTGGTGCTAGCCTATGGAATGGGGCTTTCATCCGACGTTACTTCTCCACCGTCATTATCGGTCTTTTGACATTTGTCTAGGATGTAGGGACTTTGCTGTTACGTCCGTCCTGCGATAACCTCAGTTTAATTCACGACATATTATACCGATTGATAGCTCAATACATAATTTGAACCTTATTCGACAAGCTTTTTTACGGATTTGGGCTTAGAAATAGTGTTTGTTTTAGGCCACGTTGAACCCCACTGTGACGATGCTGGTGATGCAGTGACGTAGGGGATTTTATTACGGCGGGGACTTCTTAGCGTGACACCGCGACTTCCAGAGGAGCCATTGTGCTGAACTGGATTGCGGCTGCGGTCTTGATCGGTCATTGGTGCCATGGGACCGTCCAGACCACCCAAGAACTCCTCCTGTATATTAGACGATCCCATTGTCAGACCGCACAGAGCCATAGCTCGCCACGTTCCCTATCAGAGACTCAGACAACCGATAAGAGATGGCCGCCTATAGGGAGTCACGTGTTGTAAGATTTTCTGTGCCGGGGTAGGGGTGGGAGAAGTTAAAATGTGGGACGAAGCCGTGGTTGCATGTGACACAGTTTCAAATGTGTTTCCACCTATGGCAATTTAAAAAACTTATTACATCCGATTAAGAAGTTATCGGTATGTTTTTGGATCTGTCCATCTGTGTGCAATATAACTCAAGTTATGAATGGATTTTAACGATTTTCGAATGGTTGGGGATAGACGAGGGTTTGAGCATGGCCCAAGAAAACAAGAAGCCTTACAAGAATAATTTGGGTGCGGGTGAATTAACGGACGAGTGCCGTATTTTTTCCTAATAAAAATTAACAAGAAGCCTAGTTGTTGCTAGGATAGCCGACCGTACTGGTTGTCAGTGACCTTCGAGGTCATCCAAGGTCAATGATTTTCATCTTATTTGACAGGTATGCTATTTTCTATTAGTCAATAATAGTAACCTTTGCTTCATCTCTCACTGTTTCCGAGATATCTCCATAGTTTTCCGTTCGAAAACACACATTTTTCTACCCCCGTCCATTCAACCCCAGTTTGAAAATGTTTCCCTTGCACTAGATGACTGAAATTTTGCATCGCCGAGTTTAACGCCCATGTCTAATTATTCGTGTAAAAAGTTTCTCCTACCCGTTAGCCACAGTACACCCGTTACAGACAGCCAGACAGACAGACGGACGACAACCATGATAATAGCTCGATCGTTACTTAAGTACGGTCGGCTAAAAATGATTGCATTATGATGGCAATCCGTAATTTTGTTAGTTCTGGAATATCCGTCAGAATTCTTTCGTCTTTCTTCGGTGTCCATTCGTCTTTTACGTCAGTCTTTTCTGTCCATTTCTTCCGTTGTTCTTTCCGCCCATAGTCTTCTCCATCGTTTTCGCTGTCGTGTTTTCCCGTTCCCCCGTTCTCTTCAAGGGCGAAACGTTTTGGGAGGATTGCATCGGGGCTATATAGGGGCGAAACGTCCGTAATTCATCGGAGACTTACAGCGTCAGTTCGTGCTCGTGTTGCTGCTTTCCACAGTGCAGCGAGGCAGACTAATCACCTCTCCCTGGCTGCTGCTGCTGTTGCTGCTACTGATGATGATGATGATGATAATGGTGGGTGATGGTGCTCAAAAGTGTCCTATCAACGTTCGTCGTGTTTTCTGTGCCCGCTGATTGCCCCAGTAAGTGACAGGGCGTTTTTCCCCACGGATATGGATGGGAAATTTCATATCCACGGCAACCCTGGCGTTTACCCTCAGTCGGATTTACGACGCCTGACCGCTCACGTTGGGCTCTGCCCCAAATCTGTAGTCAAAAGTATTAGTGACTAAACGTCGTGGTCAGACCTTAACCTGCATGGGCGGCGTTGGACTTGACTTGGTGGGTGGTCCGGTGTTGAAGCCTTGGAGTGCGCGGGAGTGTTTATCGACTGCACGTTTGACGTCTTCAGCCACTTCGCCGCTCTCTTTGTTGCAATAGCTCGCTGACGTCATTTATGGGTCCCTTCTGACCGCTGTGACTGGATAGTAGAGGTGGGCGAATAGGTCAATTTCAAATCCGATTCGGATTGGATAGAGTTTCGATTCGTTGGTGATCCAAGCCTTTCGTGAATTTTGATTCTGCATTTTGGACGTTGTTGAATTTGCAGCGAACACTCGTTTTAATGGTCGTATTTGCAAACAGCATTATTACAACACATTGTGTACGAATTTGCAACTTATGTCGACACAAACTTCAGAAAAACTCTGTTATTGGTGTTAGCGGAATAGTCTGTTAAACTCCAATAATGCATGTATGAATTTTGCATCGAAAAATGGGTCAAATCCAAATGAGCATGAATTCGATTCGCCATTCCAAATCGATTCACTACGTGATGAGTCGACTGGAATCGATTATCACTCCCAGCTCTGATAGATAGGGAGGTCCACGATACCGGTAAAATGTACTATTACATCGTTGAGCAGCCACCCATGTTCTTTCCAACCTACCAGGATGTCGTTATTATGCCGCTCCCTGTAGCATGGGCGGAGTCCAGTCCCAAAAAGAACTTGGGCACGTCTGCAGGGACTCAGTCGCGCAACGCGAAATCTTCAGCCTGGATTTTTTCCCCATGTTTTGCGCTCTGTTTTAAAACCAGTGCTGGTATGGACAAAAATGCAATGAAATTAGTCAGGGTTGTCTTTTGCCAGCGCAGGGTCCTTGGCACTGACCTAACCGCGTGGCCCATACCACATACATGTAATGAGTGACCTGTGGCCACACTGCACCACAGTGGCGTCATTTCAGCAAATCATTGGGGTCTCGCTTTCGTCCCCTTTCTTTATCTTCCCCTTTTTTCCCACCAACCCCATTTCCATTCCTTCTTCGTCCTTTTTCTTTTTTCCCTCTCCTCCTTTTAGAAGTAGGCCCTTAGGTCCAGCAAGGGGATCTAGGGGAGCGCTGTAAGCTCCCCCGACGGGGTTTGTGGCAGAGCCCCAGCCGAAATCGAATTTGGTGCATTTCAGCATTAAAGTGTGACGTCTGGTAGCAACAGTTTGAGTGATTTTCCTGAGAATCAACTGACCTAATTTCGTGCACACATCAGTTGGGGACCAAAAGTTTATTGTCAATTGCTTACGCAGGACTCAGTCGGTGAAAAATTGAGATCATGCATTTTTGTGGGGTCCATAGACCCCAGTCCCTCTAAATGACGCCCCTGCTACACACCACAAATTGTACGATAGACATAAGTCTGTATGTAATGTAGGACTGTATCTTCTGTTTTGGGGGTTTACAGTTGCGCGAGCGGAGCGAGCAAAAAAAATTTTTGGACCACGTATTTTAGCTTTTTTCCATCATTTTCTAGACCTTTTAATTGAGTTTAGGTTGTGGCAATAATTCACCCCATAAGGCGAATGAAAATTAGATTGATTGATCGATCGTTGGGGCGATCACCGCCGTAGCGCGGGGCTCGTTTGGTCCATGGGGCCCTTGGCACAGTGCCAAGGTGCCACCTCTCTTAAGACTGGCCTGAAAATAGTACAACTTATCATCAACTTGTAATCTTTTCTGTCAGCTATATCGAAACTTAACTGCTGTGAACTGAAGTTACGGAGACTGAAAGACTGACGGCAAATTCGTGAGCATACACTAAGGCCTATAGCGCCGACGAAATTGTAAGCCTTTTTACGTGGATTTTAGTAAAATAGCGGGCGGGGGACGCAACCCCTTTGTGGAAAAAAGTAGGGACGGTTTCTCCCTCCTTTTTTACGCACACGCCACCCACAACCTGGTTGCTCTGCCGAAGCACTTATACCGACGCACAATGTCGTTATATGCGTGCGGACGTCTTGGGAGCTTTTTCTACGTATTGAGCGTTGGTGGCAGCACAGTCGTTTAGGCTACGGCGCAGTCGTATTTCGTAATGGCATGATGTGGCCGCGGCACGTGCTGCTGATTGATATATCAGATAGATAGATGGCCGGGCTTTTTGTCGAGCAAGACTTGAATCCAGGGATATCGATCGATCTGGATACCCAAAGTTGCGGTCGTACAATGTTCGTTTTCTTCTTGATATTTTGTTTCCGATTTCGTACTCTTGGCTCCAGTCGCTTTACTGGCTAAATTGCAAGTAAGGGAATTTTATTCGGAATTTGAGGGATTCGTTTTCTGAGTGTACAAAAGGGTTGGGTGTGGCCCAAGAAGATATCGATGCCCGGATTCTTTTGTGGATTCTGCAAATCAGCCACGGTTCTTCACAGTTAGGAAATCAGTCGTAAACTGTCACGAGGTGGCAGCACCATTTTTGGCGGAAGTTTGAGAGCTCCAGTCGCTTCTATTGATTGCTTTAGTGCTATTAGCGTTGTTGTTATTGTCGTTTGGCACTGTCGCTCTAATCGATTCCGCCTAATGCGACTCATTTCTCTCATTGCTTCGTTGCGTGCATGGTCTGTCTGTCCGACACGTTCTACGGATTCAGATGCCATTTGGGGTACACTTGGGGGTACACTTTGTAGGGTCCAGTGTCACGTTGTGTCAGATGGGGTCTCTGAGATTCTGACCCCCAAGGGAAAGGGGAGATTGGGGGTGTCAAACTTCCAGCCCTAAAATGTAATTGCCCACTGCTGCTGTCACCTGGCGGATAGAAACGAGTAGATGCGTGGACCAGCAACAGCGATTCCGCCTCTTACTGAATTACTTAGGCACTTGTAGTTGTTGTTGAGTTGTTAGCCTACGAAGACAGTAATATGATGGGCACGTGACATTTGGGCGCCGCCGTTTGAGCACTCGCCGTTTGGTCGTCGGGACTATTGGCCGCCTGGACATTTAATTGGCACGTTGTCAAAATTAATTTGCATATCATTGTAGTTATAATTTTGTAAATCATAAGCAAGTTGGCAAATACAAGTCATCGTTGCCGTCATCCGTTGTCGTTCGTCGTCGCGTGACGTCATTGTTCGTCGTCGTCGTGCGTTGTCGTGGGGGCGCTGAAATCGCGGGAGTGGACATTGCGGGAGTGATTGGTAGTAGAAAGCTCTCATGTAACCTATAACCATGAAACGGAACGCTATGTTTTTTGGACATGTCAACTCAAAGAATGTGAATAGTGGAGATTTTTGGATATTTATGATGCTACTAAATACTGAATAAGTCAAATGCAATAAAAATACGCATCGCAAACG
>Ga0209671_1006207_pt1 | contig 12225 bp, 11 predicted proteins | sample WorMetHERISLAND2_2_FD_187401 | JGI IMG/M metagenome (GOLD analysis project Ga0209671, IMG submission 187401) | Marine gutless worms symbiont microbial communities from Max Planck institute for Marine Microbiology, Germany - Olavius geniculatus... | ecosystem: Host-associated > Annelida >...
TTCCTATGTTTAGCATGTATTTTCTGTGTTCCTTTTGTCTACCTTAGTAATGTTTGTAGTTTTTCTTTACTGTTTTCCTATCTTATTGTTCTTGCGCGTTTGTCGCAAGTGTTTATTCCATATTAACATAAATAAAAAATAAATGCTAAGAAGAAGTCCTAGGAATGCACTTGCGCGGCTGTGTGATGGGGGTGGCTATGTGCGGCATAAAGCTTAAAACTCGCAGACCTTTTCGCAGAACATTTTACTGAAAACATTTCCGTTCTAACGTAAAAACCCCGGCGAGCGATCGACCTAAGCGGAACGGCCGATGAACGGGGAGCTGTAGTCTACCGGTATGAGATGTAGAGTGAATTGAGTGAGTGAGCAGATGTTGATGCCATGTTATGTTCAACACGTTTGTCTGTCAGCATCTTGATGTGCCGCGGCGCGGCGTGTCCAATTGTAGAACGATCCATACACTGCATCAACGGGCTGTTTTGGGACGGTCATACGGATCGTCTTAGCACCGCGTGGTGTGGCGTCTTCGTGTATAATCGTATACAGTGCTGTATAGCTAATAGCAGTGGACATGTATGCTGGCCAATTGACGAGCAACAGTTGTCTTGTTCCTCGCGTGTGTGTCTGGCTATATACACGTGCTATAAGTCCAGCGACTGATTGACTGACCATCCATGCAGTGATGATAAATGAGGTACGCTGTGAGCCTGCTGCTGCTGCTGCTAGCGATTATGGAACGATTCGTACTGTCCGTTTGATGGCTGTAGTGAAGCGAGCGCAGAACAGGACAGCAAATGCCATGCATGAGCGCCGTTTCATTTTTTTTGTAGTCAACATATGACTAAAAGTGCACAGTAAACTAACGAGGCTTGCCGACAGCGTTAAAGCTGACTGGTGACGAGAACATGCAAGTCATATACGTAGGACTGCAATAGCTTTTGCCTGTATCGCACAAGGCGACAACAGATCTGTGCCGTAGTCATCAGCCTCAGGTCTATCGTATGGTAGATCTGTCTCCTCAGACTCCGCTGTCGCTGGGGCAGTTTGTGAGTTGCGCTATAGCTTTCCCAAAACACATTTTCTTTGGCGCATTTTGCGCCTCGCATGCGAAAAAGATGATGTTCCAAGAAGTGTGGTTTTCTTTTGACTCGGATGTAACTGGAGCCGCCGTCCAGTCAACAATATATAAAAACGCTGATAGAAAAAGCGCCGACGACGAGAAATGGCGGAGCGATTGAGTTGAGTCGACTGACCGACGGATGGATGACTGGTGGCGGCGCCAGTCGGCGACTTGTTGAACTACGATCTACATACAGTAGCCTAATGCGAGCGACGTTCGCCAGGGCGGCGGCACAGCTGCGTCGGTCCGTCACCGTGATGTACAGTCATATGAAACGATATTTTGTAATGGCGCGTTGTTTTTGTCGGTTCGGTCAAGTGCCTGGCTGCAACCTGCCACTCACCGCGGCGTCGCTTTGAAGTTACGCCGCCGTCGATAGCTAACTGTATAACTCGGGAGATTTCACCGCGCTAGTCTCTTGACGAGCAAAATCATAAAGCATTACCCGTCACGCGTTGCCGACACAGCCTACGTCCGCGCAGGAATTCCTGGGAGGCAAAAAATGAGCAGACGAATTCTTAATGCCTCGTTTACACAATCGAGCAAACATCGAGCTAGCTCGACGAGCTATGGTAATTAGCATGCTAATTAGGAGGGCGGGCGGGTTGTAATTGGAAGGCTTATATAACACGTGATCAGCTGTGGGCTAAGCCTAGGCCTACATTTGAGTTAGGGGGCGAGGTTCCATCAGGCCTGCTCGACGTTTACTCGCGATGTCTGATCGATGTTTGCTCGATCGTGTAAACGGGGTATAAGGTACATACAGAGCGACAGAAAAATAAGAAATGAACAGAGCAACACAAATGAAATGAAATGAAGGCCGGATCGCGCGGACGCCTTTCATTTTAGTTCGTTTTATTTATGTCGCTCTGTGTGCACCTTTATACGTGTTTGGTATTTTTTCTGAAAAAATATCCACCGAGACGATATCCCATCCCCTGCCACGATGCCACGTAGGGGGTCGAGGGGTCATCACACATGGGGTGGATTAAAGGTTAATTAGGGTGTATGTAGCTCTATGGGAAACTCATCACAGAGCTACGGAGCGTCATCTGCCATAAGGGATCACACAGTGTCACCTGCCATCTGACACACATAAACGCGCCCCACCTTATCTCCAATCAAGTATGCAGGTTGGTACTTGATTGCCTACCCCCGAGGGATGGATTAAGGCTGAGTTAACGCTGCTGTTGGTTATATTTCGAGATCTTTGTAAGCAGACAGTCACCCATCCAAGTAGTAACCAGCTAATAGCGATTCGACCTGGAGTCAAAGTCACAAACCGAAACACATCGTTCCACACAAAGTCGGGTAAATTTCTGCCGACCCTTACCCTGGTGGGAAGAGGACATGTCTCTCTACACCACACCACTCGAGTGATCCTCTGCACATCCTGATCTTGGCTATAGGCCATACGCTACTGAGTCTAAAAGTCCACTATGTCCGGCCACAATTTGTTTGGGCTTTTAAATGTGTTCCATGCACGCGTGTGTGAGTGATTACGGACGGATCGTGTATAAACCTATGTCATTCGTGTGTGCAGAAGACGAGCGCGGTGCAATGTCGTTGCTGGGCGGCGCTCATCTGCGAGCATTCGCCGAGCACGATGCCCGGGCCATGGAAGCCGCCACCCGTGCCATGGAGGAGGTCAGCAAACGCATGGAGGAGGCCTCCAGAGCGGCCGCACTGGCCACGGCCGGGACGCCCAGCACTGGAAGACCAACCCTTGGCGGTACCGGTGGTATGGGGGTAGGTGGACATCATCCGGGACCCCCACCGCCGCCGACTGCCGCCGCCAAGTACGTCGACCTAGCGGGTCCACCTCCGTGCAAACGACCAGCGCTGTACGACGATGAACATCGATTCCTCGCTCACCTCGGAGTGCCCAGCGCCCGCCTCAAGATGACCACACAGAGTCAGTATATATAGTCCGTACAATATATAGGTCTACAGTGTGAGTCAGAAAATTTTACGCCTTGACGGCTTCTGGAATTTATTTTTCAAATACTAGACAATTTAAGCAATAATTTACTTCCGTATTCTGTGTACTTCAAGTCTACTGCAAACTTCAAAATTTCGTTCAGTTATTGCCAACTTCGAGAAAGTTATGCCATACTTTGCGCAATCACCTAGAGAAATTTTACTTAGCCATGGCAATAGCAAACAAGCACAAACGAGTGCGTTACATTTCTGGGCGATGAACGCTTTAGATTAGTCACGGTCAAAAAACAACTGCGTTCAGCCGCCGTCACTGGGCGTTTATCCGTCGTCAATATTAGGGGGGGGCTCGAACAAGATACCGCAGGCGTCGAGTAGAGTGCAAATGGGGAAAGCGAATGCGCCTCACCTTAACTCAGGGATCTGGGGAGCGTCTTAAGTCCCCCCCAGCAACGTCGGGAGCCGAACCCCGGCCGAAAATAGGCCAAAATCTGGCACATTTTATCGTCGCAGAATACTTCTGGTGGAACTCCAGCATAACAAAGCAAGCGAGAAAGTTTCTGGCCTTTTATGCTTTTTTCCCCTGGTATGTTTTTTCAAGTGAAAGGATTGGAACTTTTGTACTGACTACTTTGGCTACATTGCATGTCCAAATATTGTGCAGTTCATAACCCCTCCTCCGGATTCACGCCTCTAGTAAAGCAAGCGTGCATGCTATGCAGTCCATCATGCAGCATCTAGCATTAAGTGGGAGTTATCAACAGTAGCGACGTGGTACGGAGGCTGCACGGGGTCGCGGAGCTATAGGGGTCATTCTTTCGTACTGGCCAGTAATTATCACAACAGACAAAAACATGCACTGCGCTTGCTCAACCCCCTCCCCCAACCGACTGTTTACACAACGCGAACGGTCTGAGTGACGGCTGCCTAATAACGGACTCGGCTTTAAACTTTTTTACGACGCTAATCTTAATTTAAGCCAAGAATTTATTCTTATACGCCATTTTTGTAGTTTCGCCTCAAACTTCGCTTGCGGCGCGGGTTTGTTGTCGTCCTTTCAAAATGATCCCACCCTCGCTGTCGGCATCGCGGCTTCGATTTTCGGCCTATATCATGGCTGTAAATAGGTTTTATTCGAAAGAGTTGTAGGTATTTTGGTTCTCAAAAGTTTTCGATAGGTTTTAGTGTCCAAAGAAGACAGACACAAAATTATTACCCAGCCAGAAAGAACATCATATACCGACACATAATTATTCTTTAGGTCACATCGTTTTTGTTGAGTGCCCAAAGTGGCATCAAAACGTAGAAATCGCGATTAAAATATGATTAATTGAGTATGATTTTTATTATAAATTGCACCACAAGTAAAACAACCTTTAAAAACTCTAGATTTAAATTGGCCGGGTTTTTAGTTTTTGTACAAACCTAACATTCTACATTTTTCAAACCAATTTCACAGCCTTGCCTCTAATGTTTTCGGTTCTGGGTAGCCTAAAGCAGTGGCTAATGATTTTCTGCATGTGTGTGGTATCGTGCAGATAACGGTCGGCTAGAGTACGACAATTCGATGGTGGTCAGCATGGAAATCAACGGACTCATGTATCAGGGCGTACTGTTTGCTCAGCATCCGGCGCACCGCATCTGATGAGTGATGACGTCACGCGCACCTGTCGAGTGGGCGCTGTAGCTATACGACACCAAGCGAAGTCGCTCGTACTATACAGTATCGTACGCACAACGTCAAGCCCAAATTCCATTACGCCGACTTTGCGACAAACTTCCCCTCGGCGATTCGCCGCGGGAAGTTTCGGTGAAAGTCGGCGTAATGGAATTTGGGCTTTCTCAAGCAGACAATACTGTGCCCTGAACCGATCACTGATGTGTCATACGTCGGCTTGTAAAGGTATATTTTCCTCCCGTCGCCATCATAAAATTATAACTGATCGATCGCGTCAACGAAGCTGTCAGTTCGTTGTTATTTTCTGTAATTTTCGCTGTCATTTTTTTGCGTGGATTTAACGACCGATGTTGGTCGTTACCTCCGTCAAGCTTATGTTCTATAGGTATGCCCGTTAGTATGCAAGCAGGGCGTTTTCTGGGAATTGATAGCTGGGGTGTCTAGTTTAGGGCAAGGGGCTGGCCTAGGTGGGTCTAGAGTCTCTGACGAATGGGGAGGTTTGACGGGCCTCGTGCTGTCCTGCTGAGGGTAAGAAGCTGAGTTGCTCAAGCACACAGTATTTTAGCAACTTGGGGCATTAATGTGCGGAATTGGAATATAATACTCTGCCGCAGTAGCAAACTGCATGTAAATGTTTATTCAGTTGAGGGCGAAACAGCGGCAGATCTTGGTATATTCGGGGCGAATAGGTCGAGCACCGAAGAGGAAGGGCTGTGTGGATGGGGTATCTCTCTCCCAATTGAGGGTGGGGTCAGTCCAACTCCCCCCGGTAAAAATGCAAATTACATGCAAAAATTAGTCTGGAACGCATTTTTTTCATTTTTTGTGACAGTTTTGTACATTTTGGTTATTTTTCGGCACCGGCTAGGGGATGGGGTGATCGCCCCTCCCCCTTCGCTGTGGATCCGCCGCTGAAGCGAGATTATGTCGTGAAAAGTTGTGACGTTTGTGTGCGTGTTAATGGATGTTGTAGTGTAAACTGTTGACAGCTGCGTGCTATATTTGTCTGGCTGCAACGTTAGTATACTGACCAACGGTAAGCCTACAGGGTGGGCCAAAAAATGGCACAGATTTTTGTATACCTCATAACTTCAGCAAATATTAACCGATTTTCAAAATTTTTTCACTGTCTGAATCAGGAGACAATTTGTAATGAAACTGTCACTAAAGATCCCACCACACCTCAAATGTGTCGCTACACTACCTCGTGAAATATCAGATGACGCACTCAAGCTTGCAACGCCAGTGACCGGTTGCGTGATCAACGTTGATCGAGCCTGGCATGTGGCCCCCAAACAACCCAGACTTAAATTCAGTTGATTATACTGTTCGGGATGCCCTTCAACAGAGGGCCTATCAATGTTGACGATTCACGACAGTCAATTAGCTAAAAAAAACCATTGTCGCTGAGTGGAACAAAGTGCCGCATCGTTCAGTTGATCGCGCCATTGGCGGGCACATTGGAAATTTGATGTGAAAACTGTAAAGACGTGATTTTCAGACAACAACTGAGACAACAAGCGCGTAGTTTCTGTTATTTTTTAAAAATGTGTTGTTACAAAAGTCGTCTTGTTTTAATTATTATTTTTAAGACACTGACATTTCACAAGGTAGTGTAGTGACACACTTAGGGTGTGGTAGGATTTATAGTGAGCGTTTTATTGCAAATTGTCTCCTGATTCTGACAGTGAAAGAATTTCGTAAATCGGTTAATATTTGGTGAAGTTATGAAGTATACAAAAACTGTGCTATTTTTTGGCCCACCCTGTATTTAGGCTAATGCGGTATCAGATCATGTTCTTATCAATCAATCAGTAAGCATTTCGCTCAAATTATTCGCCCGAGCTTTTTACCTTTTGGACACTGTTTAACAGTTTGTGTTTTGTCACCGTTGCTGACGCTGTCGTAGTCGATACTGTCGTTAACATTCGGACAGTCGTAATATCACTACTCGCGACTGCTTTAAGTATAGGCCTACACTAGATGGTGCAGTCAATTTTAGCAGTAACTATAGTTCTGTGTGCTGCGAACATTCCATGTCCTGACAGTAAATAATATCAATAGCTTGGGGAATGGGGACAAACGCTGCAGGGGGTGAAGCGTAAAACCAAAACACGGGAGAGTGAGCGAACATTGTTTCGGGCCTTTAGCAATAATTCCCCAAAATGGGGATTTCCGGCCCCAAAGTTTGTACGTTTGAAGGAAAATTTTCCGATCAGAAGAAAATTTCCCGACAGGCTATCATTTATGTATGGGATAATTACCACCCCGCCACAATGCTACTGTTATTGATTAACCAACTTTTTCACCAGTGTTACAGGGGTTAGCCTATAGGGGAAATGGCCCCACATACATTCGCACTGAAATGCGAGCTAACTTCACACTGAATTTTAATTTGCCCCCACCCCCTTCAGTAATTCTTCAGGCGTGACGCCCCCATGATAAACAGTCGGCTTTAGGTATATTTGAATGTGCGATGCTCACACTGTTCAGTTGTGTATTGTAAAAATACGATGCTTTAAATAAACGTGGACTTCGCGCATTTGTCATTGGTGATGTCGTGTCGCGTCGCGTTTTAAAGCCCAATCTCCACCTGCATGCTGCAGTTTGCAACGGATTATTTAGTAAACAGGGGCGGATCCAGGATTTACGTTTGGAGGGGGGGCAGGTTGAGCGCCGCATACGCAATAATAGAGGCGCCGGGAGCACAGGGAGATGGTACATGGGTCAGGAGTATGGGGAAGGGAAGGGTGTCCCTCTTTCCATGGAACCTTTCCATTGAAATAAGGGTCTGTGGGGCACGTGCCCCTCCCCAGATTTTTTTTTGCATTTTTGGGTCGCGGAATTGCGGATTTTAGTGCATTCTTGGGCCCTTCTGAGTAAAGGATAAATTGCTTCTGCTGTTCTGCACCATATATTATGTCCAGACCTCGAGAACGCCGGCCCAGTTATAGACATTCCAGCATGACTGTGGCTCAATTGAAGGCGCTGAACGTTATCTTTCTTGGGGCGGTGAATATACGCGCGATGTGTAATCATTGTAAACGGTGAGACATATTGAGTCACGATGACATCAACTCTTATGACAGCTTTTTTCAGACGGAACGTCCAAACGTGTAAACCAGGGCGTACCAGAAATTTGTTTTTGGGAATTATAGAATTAGCTTAGCCTGATTTCAATGGTGTATATCAGTTTTGAGGGGTATACCGGGTGGCGCAAAAAACGTCCTGAACATTTGCATGCGTTATTCAGCCAAGTGGTCGAAATGAATCAGCACAGAAGCATAAATGTAATGATCAAACAAATTGGTATAAGTGTAGAGGTTTTTGTCTAAAACACTTTAATATTAGCCGTGATATAAACAAAATAGTGTTACACGCCATAAAGCAACTTTTGCATGCGGTTCATCGTTTGCGTTGCCGCTCTTACGCAGGCCACGCTAAAACGCCACTTAGGCTTAATTATCGGTCAACTGATCATCATCGGAAAATGTGCCAATAAGAAAGAAGAAAGGAAGACCTATAGGTCTTCCTTTCTTCTTTGCCACTGTTGCTAGTCGCTTTTTTACTGCGGTGTGGCTTTTTTGATTTTGGCTGTCTGACGTCGACATCAAACCATTTGTCTAAGATCTTTGAGGTTCGCAAACGGTTCACGCCTTCCTTCATAGACAAGTTTTTGCAAGGTATCCCAAACTGAGTAATGTAGCGGATTCAAATCTGTCGAATGCGCTGTCCATTCTTGTGAGCTGATGAAATTTGGCGTGTTGTCTCAAAGGAAATTTTGAGTCGTTTTGGTGTGGTGTGATGGAACGTTATCTTTACATAATTGGATTTTAAACTTTCTTTACGTCAGTAAGTGGTGTTATTAGTGAAGTCATCGAAATTTGTAAGTAAGTAAGAGTACATAATTATTGTTCTATAAATGCGCGAAAAAAAAATTTTCGCCAAAAAGTATACGCGCCGTTATAGTTACGAAAAGTTCGGGGCTTTTTTTTAGCGCCACCCGGTATATAGGCCTACTGTTACGTCGATACGCCCTGAAGCTGAAAGCACTTTAATGTATCTTTTACAACTATACGCAAATGACGTAAAAATTTATCGTTCTTGTTACCATTTTTAGTTTTGAAGTTTACGAGTTTGGAGAGCATAACTTAAGAATTATTTGCCCTTTCTGGATCCGCTGCTGTTTGTAAACCATGTTTACGGCAAGTTTGTGTACAATAAATCGAAAATCTGCAGTAAATCCCCAGCAAAGCGAAGTGCAGCGGAGATGGGCGTAACGTTGCGAGTGTGTTATGCGAAGTGAAAAACTCGACGCATCCACGGTTAACTGGTTGTTTATGATTATAGTGAATAAATTTATCAACGTTAGTAAATATTGGCTTCGGTTTCTACGTTGCTTGATGCAATCATATCAACAATGAAATAAACAACAAACAAAACTGTCAAATCTTGCTCAAGGCTAAGTACTGCCCGCCGGTAGCACAGTATCACGGACGCAAAAACACAGAAAAAACGTAACATGTGACTTTCACCTTTGATCTCTGATCTTGCTATTCAATAGGCTTTTGGAGGCTGTCAATACACAGGATCGTGCCACATTTCATCAAAGTATGCAGCGGTTCATAAGTTATCGTGTTAACACAGAAAAACTTAGTTAGCGACGATGCTACAAACAATGCTGCCGTCGCTTCCGCGCGCCGTAACAATAAAACCGCGTAGGCCCTACAGATAGAAGAACTTAAAGTCGTGAAACCAGCTTCTGATTAAAGGAAAAATATTTTGTCGCCTTTCGAAAAATTCAGTATAACCACGCGCGAAAAATAGGCATATGTGATCTAAGGTGATCATAAACGACATCTTTGCACCTGCCGCATATTATCCTATAGCACTTTTTAAATTAGAAGGCGCTCGTAAGAGTGCATATCTCCAAGTGAAGTAATTTAAACATTACGAAGACGACTACTACTACTACTATTACTACTACAACTACAACTACAGCTACCATGGCGTGCAGACATCTAGACGTCTTGCCGGTCCTGATGTCTGCTTGTGTGTGACATGTGGTGATGGCGATCATGTACACAGTCTACACACACGGAACGACGGACAAAATGAGTATAAACAGTATCTCCGCCAGTGTTTACTACGTTCACCTTGACGAAGATAATAAGTAAACATGCACGTAGGCCTAATAGCAACTGGCGTTAAATTATTATAAGAAAGTTTGAATACAATACGGAATTGACGACTAACCAGCAGTGGCTATAGATATAAGGCAATTCAGTGAACTGGAAGATCTTAACGGCCGCCCATGCAAAGCATATGGCGACAAAAAAGACAAGAAAATACCGGGCTCGTTTACTAAAAAAGCTAACATTAAACTTCGCGTGTGCACAACATTTATTCATTTTAATCATTAAAGTGAATAAACATTGTGCACACGCGACTAATTTCCAAAAACGGAAAAGCCATCTCATGCAAGGACACTAAAAAATTCAAAATTCTTGGCTTCGTTCAATCATAAGCCCCATACAACTTTTATACTTGATAGAAATTTTGCTGTTTCCTAGCCTGAACTCTGGTCAACTGTTTCTAGTAGACCAGAATTGTCACTTCGTTTTTGACGCGCTAGAGCTATGATAAAACGCTGTGACTATTTGACCGGCAGCCGGTTAAATAGCCCACAGGCTGTCTCACCGGTCAAAACGAAAAATTGCAGTCGCCCCCTTGCGAACTAAGCGAATAACATTAAATACAGTACACGCGCTACTAACTAGAATTAGCGTGAATATTATGGTGTAGTGTTTATAGCTTAGGGTTAGGGTTAGGGTTTGGGTATAGGTTAAAGTTAATGCTTTTAAAAGATTTATGTGACAATAGTGAACATCAAAAATTAGCGTACAATATGATTGGCAAATTCGAGATTTGTGCAGGCAAGCAGAAAAGTTGCCGACTGCACCTGATACTATAGTCTGCTTGCTAGGCTTGACGTGCTAGTTGGATGGCTGGCGAATCCGTGATAATGTACTTGCTACGGTTGAGGTCGTCAGTTGCTCGGCTGCTGACGTCCCTGCGGCGGTACGCCGCAAAACACGGTCTCAGCCGATACGCATGAGCACGATTGCTTGTACGTATACTTCTGGTGGCTAAGGCTGTTCAAGGCGGTGACCGATCAAATATTCGGCCCTCACAGAGACGGATATCGGACCGGTCAACCGGTCATGACTGGGTGCCTTTGACGGTGACAAAATTTGACCGGCCATATAGCTTATAGGAATTGACCGGCTGCCGGTCAAATATCCTGTGCTATGATAAAAAATACAAAAAAAACACGCGACTTTGAACTTTTACCCAAAATCTTGAATTTTAATCGCCTTCTGGAGGTCGACGACGTACATGTTAGTGCAAGATTTCATCAAGCTATGGGTGCAACGGTTTGAGTAATCGTGTTGATAGAACAAAAAACAGAGAAAACACCTAGCGACATGAAAACAATAAGGTTACTGCCCTCGCTGCCGCGGACAGCTAGAAATTAAAACTACAAAATTACATAAAAGTGCGAGGCACTGTTGTGTAATATAACGCGGAATTTAATGAGATAAAATAATAACATTAATAGACATAATATTTCCCCCGTCCCAACTTTTCGCCATACTGCAACGCGGAATCTGTTAGATCTTAGACGGTAGAAATTAAGCCAACGCAACTGTAACTCTTAGACATTGCAGAAAATTTTCTTATAGCATTATTTTCATTCTGACCACCGGAGGCGACGGAGTGTCCGGCAGAAAGTGGTAAACGGTGCGAGGTAATTGGACGTGAGGCGCAAGGTCAAAGGTCGCCCTGACCACTGACCGGCCGCAGCTGTCTATGTCAGCGAATAACAAATACTCCGAGATGACCGGTCTATAATCCTTCTTCCAGCACGTCGCTCTGACCTCGTGTCCATGTCATGTTGGGTCAATCCAGCGCTTGATCGCAGCACACGTACACCTGCCCCTGGTCCGGTCTTCCCAGTCCAAGCCGACGGCGCGGCTCTATCAGTCCTATAGTTCAATGCCTCTATAGGTCGTCACCTTGTACAGATGGACCGACGGACCGACCGGCCTCTGTCCAGGCATCCGTACTAGTGCTGTGTGATGCCTCAAATTAAAACAACCGCGATGACGCCGATACCGTATCAGGTATCCCAATACTCGACACTACAGCGATACCGGAACTGTGTATACGAAACGTTTGTCAACCCTTGCCGTTTGGTGCCGCGTTGTCAGGTCTCGCGTTTTCAGTCGCCCCGTCAGCGCACATGTCTTACTGTCCCAGCACACTGATCTGCAAAAAACTAGTTAACGAAAAAAATTGCTTTATTTTACTGTGACTTGATTTCCTCACCGTGGTGTGGTGCGCAGTCGTTGCCAACGATAGAGTAAATCAAACTGCACCAGTGACGGATCCAAAAATTTGAAATAAGGGGGCGGAAGGGTAGAGG
>Ga0209671_1006208_pt1 | contig 12224 bp, 13 predicted proteins | sample WorMetHERISLAND2_2_FD_187401 | JGI IMG/M metagenome (GOLD analysis project Ga0209671, IMG submission 187401) | Marine gutless worms symbiont microbial communities from Max Planck institute for Marine Microbiology, Germany - Olavius geniculatus... | ecosystem: Host-associated > Annelida >...
CCACCCCCCCCTATGCCCAAGTTTTGGATTTGCCACTGTAACCCATGGTGCATTTTGAGCAAATTTAGGGGCAGAATTGAGATTCTGATTGGTCATAATATTTTCTGTGAATTATTTGCAACTGTCTTTTGGAATATTGCAACTTACTAGGGCCCCCAAATGTGTTACATGCTCTTAATAGTTAGTTATCAGGGATGTTCAGTTCCATTGCAGTTTTAAATAGATTACTGCGAATTATTACATGGTGATTGTGATTCTCAGGGTTCCTACAGGTCAGGGAAAAACTGGAAAAAGTTGAGGAATTTGTGTGGTCAGGGAAAAATATTATTTTTGAAAAGTCAGGGAAAAGGATGCAGATTGCAGATATGTGATTTTTTTAATGTCTCTAAATATTAAAAAATGAGGCAAATTTGCAGCTTCCATTAAAAACCCAATAGCTAGAAGTGTTTCAGCTTCAGAGGGGCTTTGCTCCTCTGACCTCCCAACCAGGGCTTCTGCCATTTGCATATTGCTCCATTAATATGGTTTCATTACCTTATGATATAGTGTACTATTTTGAAATTTGTGCAATAGGGTTACTGTTTTGATAAGGGCAGGGAAATTGTCATTCCGTGACTGGAAAAGTCATGGGAAAGCCAGGGAATTTTGCTACAGAAGACCTGTAGGAACTTTTGATTTTCCACTGTTAATGAATACCTTCGTCCAATATGAAATGAATGCAGAATGATATCATGTCATGTGATTTAGGCAAACGAGAAGATGATAGCTTTCACTGACATCACCGAGGGTTACCTCGAGTCATTTCTGCCGGGAACACCCAAGAATTTTAAGCCGGCGACGAACAGCCACAAGTACAAAGCAGTGTCCTCAGTTGAGAATGAGCTTTGTCTATTCCCGATCGACACGAGTGATGATGTCTGTCTGTCAGTAGCTCTTAACATCGCACACATTCGCTGCAGAGTTTGAGACTGACCACCTCAACGCTGCACCATGCACTCCCAACACTTGTCTTCATGCTGACCATCTTATCCCCCACCCCGAATTTACACGGTGTTTCATAAAAAGGACCCCTTTTTGTTGCTACCCTGTTTCGATGGCGAACTTAATCTGGTTCGCTAATGAAAAATGTTTATTGTGTTAGCACTAAGCAACCTGGGGACATGAAATCAAGCATCTTGCTATCCAAAAATGCAACTGTTTTGCAAGCTCGGTGAGCTAGTGCACTGTCTTGCTCGAACATGTGAAATTCCAGCTGTCCCCACAGACACGTAAATGCGATCGCTTTGCACGTTTTTGTGGCTGCAACTGTAAATCTTCAAAAATTTGTTGTCAGTGAATCAAATTTTTCACCATTAGAGCAGAGTAGCAACTGACAGCACGAGTTGAGGCTCTCAAGCTTGTATCCGTGACACATTATGATGTCAGCATTACATTACAACTAGCAAAGAATATTTAATTAACTGCCCTATTTTGTTGCAATATTTTGAATTAGTATTTCTTCAGCTACAACTGGTAAAAATTTTGTGTAAATTGATCATCATTTGAATGAATTATGAAAAAACAAAAAGGGGTCCTTTTTATGAAACATCGTGTAGAATCGAAATTGGTTCAAGTTCCCCCTCCCTTTGTTCCCTTGGCCTTCCACATTTTTATCCCCACTCATCTTCCCTGTTTCCCCAGGTTTCCCTTCAACTCCCCTTTCTTTCTGTTACATCCCCCTTCCCCTTGCAAGGGCCTCAGACCCTTAGTCCAACTAGGGGGTGTGTGGCAGTGCTGTCAGCTTCCCCAGCGGGTCCATGCAGAGCCCAGCTGCCAAACGGTTGGTGATGCATTTTGAGCTAAAAGTAGCATTTCTGGTGATAGCAGTTCATTTCGAATACACACTCAACAAACTCCCCCTCCCCAATTTCACTGGGCACAAGCTGCACCCACCAGCTATAGGGACAGAAGCCCTGGTCAGTTGTCGGGGATTTGACATACATCGGGGAAAAGTCGGGGAATCACCAAATGTGGCGAATTATCAGGTAAAATCTAGTCAGGGTTTGTCGCTTACTTACGTGCCACACCAGCATTTATTAGCATCATAGTGGTGTAACGGTGTATTTTTGGCATATTGCATTGCCAAGTACACTGTTAATATCACCCCCAGGTGTTTTCTTTGATGTATGAAGGCTGTTTTTACGTAAAATAAAGCATCTGTGCACATGTCGGATGTGTTAAAAACTGCACTTTTTGACCTTATCGAGTGAGTTATCGTGTTGATGCTCTGGTGTCATATCGTGGCCGTTTTTCTGCAGCTTTGCTGCAAAATATGTTAGCTTTTGTATTCATATTGTTGCACTTTAACTTTAAAGTGTATTTTTCAGGTGATTATATTTTATGCTGCATATCTTTTGCACTATGATGATAATCGGCTTCGTGACTTGGGGGTTGGTATGATTTGCAACATGAAGCTGATCGCACGTAGCTATTGTCGGCTCTTTGCTGTACCTGCGTTCACGCAATTACGTGAGGTTGATATCAGCATTCTGTTACTGACGTCCATTGGCGTCATTGCAGTAAATCATTGGGGGGTCTCAGTAATCCTTGGGGGGTCTCAGTTTATGTAACATATTGTTTTTGCAGCAGTAACACTGTTTTAAAGGTACGATTTACAGGGGGAAAAATAAAATTTCAAATCCTTGGGGTCCGTAGACCCCTACAACCCCCCTAAATGATGCCCCTGCTGACATCTGTGTTATCGTAAGAGCACCGAATGTTGTTTTATGACCAATGTAGTTGATTGTTGTTTTTCTGTATATGTCTTCTGGTCATGGTTGTTTTAGTAATACAGGGTAAAACTAATGCATATTGTCGTTGGTTTTATTTCTGTGAATAGTAATAATGATAATAATAATGATAGCGACCAAAATGTACTTGTCGCTTTCTAACTGTTGCACGGAAGAGCTTCCGGGACCCATTCTCAAAACTTGCTAAGAATTTTCCCGAGTCTTTCTTAAGATGTTGCTTAGTTTCGAGAATGCAGACTTTGATTTGGACAGGCGTCTATTTTCGGTTAATACGTGGAGACCTTTGATAAAAGGACTTACATCGTGGTTAGCATGAAAACCGTGTTGTTCGTATCATATATTTGTGAATGCAGACAGTGTTTTTATGTGTCACGAGTACAAAGTATGCACAGTTTATTATTGCACATGCATGACAGTTAAGCACTTGACTACAACACCATGCTGTATACATTTCTAGTCATAAGATAGAATTTAAAATTTCTCAATCCCGGATCCCGGGAGAATTCAATCCTGAGATTGCAACACTGCGTAGAGAAAGTGTCCAGCGAATTTGCAGTCAGCTTCGGAAAGGGCATGCAGCCTCTAAACGTTCTTAGCCAGATTTGATGATAAAAAGTTGAGGTTGTACGTAGTCTTGCAATCCCAGGATCTGGGATTGAAAAACTCATGATGCCAGGATTCCATTTCTGCAATTAGGTTTACAGACTGGTCGTTACTTTAGTATCCCTACTGGACTTATGGAAGGTATATCCGATATCCAAACTGTAGGAAGTGGCTGTGACTGTCGCAATAAAATTTTGCAGCATGTAGCAAGGAGTAGGAATCTTGCACAAATGAAATATTTTATTCATTTGATGGCCAGAATTATAATTTGTATCATTTAACAGTCAAAAAGCAGTATTTTGACAAATTTTTTATAATCCTGAAACCTGGGACTGGGGCTCCGCTAATCCCGGGATTCGGGACTGGTGAAGACAGCCATGGAAATACAATCACTAGTTGTCTCGCAACACTTGATATTTATATTGGTTTATGTTCACTCTTTGCCAGATAAGTCAGTCGTTCAACAGTTATGACGTTCAGCACATATCCTTTTACAATTTTTACCATTAAATGCTGTTGTTTTTTGTTGTGTTGTAAGTGGATATTGAAGAACTGTAGTGGTGCGTTTGTGCTAAATTATAGATAGTATTTCCTTATAATTATGCAAAAATGCCTTGTTCTTTGTTGTGCACTTTGGTATTTGATGTACGCCAGTTTTTCCACGAAACTGTTGCTAATGCAGCCAGTGAATATTATTGGCAATCAAATCTCTCGCTTCTGCCTTTGCGAAATCACCTCCAGGTGTTCACTTTATAAAGGGCAGTGATCTTGGCTGATAATAGGCCCTTATGTTGAAGCTGTAGTTTAATTTTAGAGTCATTTCTGCATCACATAATTATGTCGTTCAGCCTATTGTGACGTTCAGCATGCATTGTTGTACATTTCTAAAGCGAATCGTTGTTACTTTTGTTGTTATTTGTGTGGTAAATTGCAGTGGCAAGTTATTGGTCAGGATTTGTTAGAGTGACTGGAGACTTTGCCACAGAGCTCTTCAAAGGCTCAGCGCTATTTGACGACAGCGACTATAGTTAGTCTCAGTTTCAAATACCCAGATATTAATTTTTACTCTTTATTAATTTTTTTGTTGTTGCGAAATAACCACAAAGGTGTTGTTCCAAATTTTGCAGGCCATCTTTTCATCAGTGTGAGTTTAGCTGTTTAACTGCACAGTCGTCCACTTAGCCAAACTTTTGCGGTCAGTAATCTCACGGTTCCCATGCCTCCTGGAAGCTCATGGAAAGTCCTGGATTTTTTCTTGAGAATTCCAGGACCTGGAAAGTCCTGAAAAATATCCTTGAAAATGACACATTTTTTCATAGGCTCTGTTTTTTTCATAGGCTCAAACAGAAATCATTTTTTCTGCCTGATTTGCTCGCAGATTACTTGCAGTCCCTTACTTTTAACTTTGTTGTGTTAGTACGTGATATTTTAACATTCGCAGGCTACGAAAAGGTCCTGGAAAATTGTTCATGGGGGTGCTGGAAAGTGCTGGATTGTTTTTCAGTAAAAGAGTGGGAACCCTGTAATCAGTATTTAACAAGCCCCATTAGCAAACAGAATACATACTTTTGATAAATGCTTTTATGTTTTACAGCATATGGCCGTTGATACAATTACACAATGTACTTCAGGATTTTGTAACCACTAAAGAAGAACTCGTGCAGTTTTGAAATGTAAAGAGGAGGCCATATTTTTTGTTAACTTTGGCTTGCTTTCTGTAACCTGAACTTACAATTTTTCTGTTTTTGTTAAATATTATTTTACTTAAACTGGTGGGGGCACCCCTGTGCGAATGTGTAACACCACTTTTGGGTTGCTTGTCAAAATATGCACACGGGTTGTCATTCTGCATACGTTTTCTTGCCAATTCCAAGAAGTAAAGTTGTTGTATCGCAGCGTATAAAATACACTGCATTATAATTATTGTTAACTAGTAATGTTTGTGGCTGTTATGAATTAAAAAAACTGTATTTTTGACATTCTGTGTTGGTCACAAATAAGCAGTTCATCTGTTAAGTACTAACTCTACTAGCGTAACAGAATTTCATTCTCTAAAGCCACCTACATCCTCAGCACAGATCATTTCCCTGGTGAACATGCATTAGAGCCAGTTACTTTTTCCCACGACTTGCTTTCTACATGTACATGGAGCTATGACTTCAGATCAGACGTTTTTAACGTCTTAAGGCCAAATGGGTTGGTTGCGTGGCATAGCGGTAACGCGTTGTGTCCGATCAACGAAGTTGCTCTACACCGGGCTGGGTTAGTACTTGGATGGGTGGCTGTCTACGGGCAGGTAAACCATCTCGGCATGTAACCAGCCGCCTAGATCAACTCAGCCTTCCAGCCCTCCGTGGTATGTAAATCGAGTGCCTGCCTATCTGGCTGGGGTTATCATCATCATCATCAATGGATATCCGGAACGGGGCGCGTTCACCTGTGTCGGGTGGCAGGTAACACCGTGTGATCCCATATGGCAGGTGACGCTCCGTAGCTCTGAGACGGTCTTCCCATTAAGAGCTATATCACCACCGTTAACCTTTTAAGAATATCTACTAAGACGTCCTCTGTGAACGCGTGGCCTAACAGCAAACATCATGGCCTACCGTTTACACAGCGTCCATCCATAAACTATCACAGCGACAGACTAGAAGCAATCAAATATCTGAAACCTCCGCAGAGAAAACGTTCTGCCACCTGGCGTATGCATAAAGGACTTCACCTACTATCTTTTAGTGGTGTAGAGTCGGCAAAAGAATGCGGATCAGCATCAAAATCGCTCCACTTCTTGCTTAGGTCGTGCCCAACTCCAGGGCGAAATTTCATCAAAATCCCTTCATAGGCTAACTTGTCGAGTAAACAGCTGACGGACAGACGGACCCAAACAAAACATAACCTCTTTCTTTGCTTTGCTTAGGCGGAGGTAGCATACACGCTACAAAACACTACACAACACACTACAAAATGACTAGCGTCAACAGTAAACAGTATAAATAAAGCAGCATAAAGCAAGTTTGTACTTCCAACACAACCATCCGTGAGGAATTAACCATGCCGAGGTTTATGTCAGCTTCAGATAACAAACACATTCGCATATGGACCCGACACTCCTTGGCGCAACCACCGACGGCCCGGTCAGTAATGTCCACTTAGCTTTTTTACAGCCAGCCGTGTGGAGGGAAAGAAAATGACAAGAAGTCCAGCTGTCACTAGGCTAGCCGACCGTACTGGTTGTCAGTGACCTTCAAAGTCATCCAAGGTCAATGATTTCCCTCTCATCTGACAGGGCGTATGGCACTTTCTATTAGTGATTAATATATTAACCTTGGCCGTATCTCTCACCGTTTCGGTTGAAAAAACGCACATTTTTCCTACCCCTTCCATTCAACACCGAATTTAAAAATGTTCCCTTGCACTAGATCGCTGGAATTTTGCATGCGTAGGTTTATGATAGGCCCTACAGAGCTAATTATTAGTGTAAATGTATCCCCTACGACCTACCGTTTAGCCACAATACATCTGTTACGGACGATGACAGATGACAACCGTACTATAAGCTCGTCCGTTACCTAAGTACGGTCGGCTAAAAAGGAAGGAGGGAGGGGAAAGGATATTGGGAAGGGAGGAAAATAGTTATCCAGCTTTGAGAACGTGGTTGCGCTTTTGCAACTTAGGGCTTACCCTTAGGCTACTCTTCACTATAAGTCGCAGAAATCGATTGGGAGTTGTTCCAAGTCTTTAAATTGCTGAAGTTTATTTATTTCGGAAAAAAAGATCAGGCGGTGGGACGTCTAAAGTAGGCCTACTACATCCAGTGAGTCTAGAACTAAATAAACCTTTAAGAAAAGCTTAAAATTTTGCTCAGAAAAACCCAGGTATTTTCGTGCACCGCGCTGTCTAGAACTGCATTGCGGCGTTGGTGGTGGCGAGGTTATAGGTGCGAAACAGCATGAGCCTGCGATTGGTGAGGCGAGCGCTGAGCGCGGCAAGACGCAACTGATGGTCGTGATCATCCTGTCCGTAGACAAGCACACGGTAGACGTCAACGCAGGCGTCAAACACCGCCAACTGACAGCCAGTCCGCAGCTGCCAGAGACGAACGCTGCAATCTGAAGAGCCAGACATGACGAACTGATCGCACGGGCTTATGCTCGCGCACAGCACCTGAATACACATTTGGCACAATAATACCCCGTTTACACGATCAAGCAAACATCGAGCTGGCTCATCCAGCTAACATATAGCCAGCTCGTCAAGCCAGCTTGATCGTGTAAACAGGTATAATACCCCGTTTACACGATCAAGCTTGCTCGACGAGCTGGCTATATGTTAGCTGGACGAGCCAGCTCGATGACGAGTTATCATGTTAACAGAGAGAAAAAAAAAACTTAGCAACAACTCTGAAAACAATACTGCCGCCGCTACCGGGGACAGTAAAGACACGTACAGAGCGACGGAACTGATCTGACATGGTTTAGTTTTCGACGAACCGACCAATGGGCAGGCAGTAATGCATTACAGTAAGCGTCTTCTAACAGCGCCGGCGACAGTGCGACCACATTAGTAGGCGCACGTACGCGTCAACCAATGACCAATGGGCGAGCATCCCTAGTCCCTACTCTCCAGTCGACTGTCTCGCCATGACTGCTTGAACCCATGCATTTTAGGCCACGTCCTGTCGCCCATCATTCGTGCCATGCATGACGCATGTGACGTCAGTTCCAACGAAAAATAAACCACTTCAGTTCAGATCAGTTACGTCGCTCTGTACCAAGCCAACCTGGTCGTCGTGTTCGACGAGCAGTGCCTGTCGGTGGTTGAGATGTCGGTCGAAGACGCTCAGTTTGGCGTCGGCGGAGCCGCAGACGATGTATCGCTCGTCAGATTTGCTCGACACGCAGACGCACGTTATCTGAGCGTCGTGACGCACCTCAGGCAACACCGTCGCGAACGGCCGACTCGCCGTCATCTTAGTTATCGCCTCTGTATAAGACAAAATACCATCGGCGTAGCCATGGGGGGCACTGGGACGTGTGCTCCCCCCTTCTCTAGGAGAGACCACGAGTGACAATTATTTAGTGTCCAACTTGAGCTGATTTTTCTCAAAACGGAGCAAAAAATGTACCAAAACAATTCACTTTCACACACAAAATCCAAAAAAATGTCTAGGGAAGAGACAAACCTCCTACACCTCAAGTGCCCCCCTACATCCAAACCTTGGCTACGCCACTGAGAGATACTTAGCTGTTGCTACTCTGAAAAGTTTTTTTGCAACTAGGGCCTACTGTTCCATACAATAAGCTTAAACGTTTTATCATCGACATTTTAAAGGATATTTCTTTCCATCAAAGTACCTTATCTAGGGGCCTAATAACTATTTGCTAATTAGGCCTACCTCTTTTTCGTTATAATACCTGAATGGCACTGTAGAGCCAACCTTAAATAAGCTGATGTGCTGATAAGAAACTGCTCACTCACGCACTCTCGCCTCCGAAAGTATCCATTTGACAGATCCAACGAATATAACATTCAGATCAAAAGGCTGACCAATCTTTTCCTTCTGTCCTCTTTCCTACTTCCTTATCTCCCCTTCATTCCCAACTCCTTTTCCTCTCACATGCAGCCAGAAGATTTGGGGAGCGCTGTGAACTTTCCCAGCGGAGGAACGCAAGCACATTTTTCGGCTTTCAAAACGCATATGCTCTAAAAACAATATTAGGTCTAGTTTAGTTTTTTTGTTGATATTTGTGTTGAAGTATCTACAGAGTGCGGCCAAAAAAGTAACCCCCTAAATTTTTTTGCTGTTTTTAGCGACCGTTTGGAATTTTTGATTCGAAATTTCAAAGCTTTATTCGTTGAAAACTTGTACATTTAGCTGCCAAGTAAAATGTGATTCTGTTGAAAAACGACAAAGTTACAAACTTTTGAACATGACCGTCTGCCGATTTTTCAGCATTAAAATGTTCACGCTACAATGTCAGCAATTCAATAACATCGTTAAAACAACACAGTTAACAAATGATTAGACGCCAGAATTTTATTGTCACTGTGAATGCTTGAAGTGTCCACCGCCAGCTCCAAGCTCCAACACAAGCCTTCAGTCACTTAATTTGAGAAGTCTTTCACAGCCTTGTCGATCGGTCCTTGTGGCAGGTTGCCCCAGATAACCTGAAGCGTTTTCTTGACTTTTGGCGATTGTTTTTGGCTTTGGTTTAAGTTTTTTGCAGTAAGCTTCCAACACTGCACCTTGCATGCTATAGTTCATTGGGTTTGAATTTGGAAGCCAATAGTTTTTTTGTGATAAAATCTGGACAGTTGTCCTGCAGCCAGTTCTGTGCGCTGTGCGCCGTCCTGCTGGAAGATGAACCCGGTGGGCTGCTGGCGATTGCTTTGAAAGAACGATAATTTAGTGATAATTTATAAGCGAAATACATTACTGTTTATCAGAACGTCACTGTGACGTCATTGGCAGTAACGTGATAGCCGGTTTTTAAGAATGAAATAGCATTTTAGCTTGATTTTTAATGCTAAAAAATCGGTAGGCGGTGATGTTAAAAAGTCTATGGCTTCGTCATTTTTCACAGAATCACACAGTACTTCGCAGTTAAATATAGAAGGTTTTAGTAAAATTTCAAATTAAAATGTTGAACAGTTGCTGAGAAAACAGCGAAAAACTTTTGGGGGCTACTTTTTTTGCCGCACCCTGTACTACGAACGGAAATAGAGGCCTTTGGCCTGCTTCCGGCTATGATGATGATAATGATGGCCTTCGTACCCCGTCCTACATTTTTGGCCCATCAGGTGTCAGTCCGCCCCCCCCCAACTTTCTGTTTACGCCCATGAGAAATGCAGCGATCGAACTGACCTTCGTCGAGTAGACTGAGGTCGAAGTTGACCAGAAGTCCTTTGTCGGTGCCGACGATCAGCTGCGAATCGGTCGTCTGGACCACACATTCGGCTGTCGTGCCGATCTTGAGAATATACCGCATCATAACACCTTTCTTCCTGTTGCCACCTGATGACTGTTTCGTTCTATCAACCTGCTACAGACCGGCCCATGTGTACTGTGGACCTACATTGGGACATGGCTCACTTGGCAGCGACGAATAATAATAATAATAATAATAACAAAAAACGTTTTAACTCGGTGCTTTTGCACGACTCGTTTTCCATGGATCCACAGGACCAATAGCCATTCCAGCTTTGTTTTTAACTTACAATAATATTATGATAATAATATAGTCACTTGTAAGGCGCTCAATGTCAGCGAGCTGAATCTGAGGCGCCGGCAGTCGCTAAATGGGTAGTGACTGCTATTATAAACTGAGTAGGTGGGTTTTGAGATGACGTTTAAAGATTGGATCGGAAATACAATGTCTAACTGACTGAGGGAGAAAGTTCCAAATGTTGGGAGCTTTATATGAGAAGACTCTTTTGATAACAAGCTTCTCCCATCGACTCTCGTAAAATGGCCAAATTGGTTGTCACACTAATAACAATAACACGATAATAATACTTAGATACTTCAACAGTGTTTTTTCTTTAAAAACGTAGATTTCTACAGCCCTGTTAGCAGCGGCGTCGTGCGTAGGTAAAAAGTTAGGAGGAACAGGAAATATAGGAAGTTGCAATTTTCAAACAGATGGCTGCAAATTTTGCACACATGAGATTGCGGGTGCTCAAAATGTCAATTTTTACCCTGAATTCCCTCAAAATGGAAGCTGACATCACTTCAGCCCCAAATATTGCATTTTGGAAGAAAAGTTTTCCACGAAAACACAATTTTTAGAAAGCGCAAATTTTAGGGGCGAGGTGGGGACAACTGCCCCTTCCCGCTGCCAGGACTTCACTGCATATGTACCATACACCACCTTTAACTTTACCTGCTCTTCGTCGTAAGCGTCGTCATTGAAAAAGTAATCGGTGTCGGATAAGCGTTCGTCGTCGGCTGGCCAGTCGTCGGTCATGTACTTATGATAGGCCGTGATTGCTGGCGTCTCAACCAGCCGCCAGACGACTATGAAGCCGTGCTGAACGGCTATGATGTAGACCAGGTCGGTCGTCAGGAGAACGCTGTCCGGCTGGACCAGTAGGCGACTACGTACGACCATCGGTATACGACGTGTCCTCAAGTCATACACCATCATACTGCAGCCTATACGATACGATACAATAACCAAGGATTAGCGTTTGAAAACTCTGACAGACAAGCTGCCAGTTTTATCTAGCACGTAAACTAATACCCCGTTTACACAAACGTCGAGCAAATGCATTCAAAATACACGTGCTAATTGCTCGACGTCTGCTCGCTGTTTGCCAGCAGTCATCCAGCTAGCTCGACGAGCTGTGGTAATTAGCATGCTAATTAAGAGGGCGGGCGGGTTGTAATTGGAAGGCCTATATAACACGTGATCAGCTGTGGGCTAAGCCTAGGCTTACATTTGAGCCAGGGAGCGGGGTTCCATCAGGCATGCTTGATGTTTGCTCGATGTTATTTCAGTTCCAAGGGGAGAGACGAAAGGAAACAAGAAATTTGAGCTAAGGCTCACGGGACGCGCGAAAGCCTGTAGCATTTCCGGTTCAATGGTTATAGCTGAAAATTGGGGTGTTCACGCTAACTTAATATACAAATACCAAATTCTCTATCTGGATCACAAACGATAGTACCGTGGTGCCAAGGTCTAACCTAGGCCCTATCTCTTTCCTACCGTGTGACGGTCGGACGGATAGATGGAGAGACAGACAGACAGACGGATGGACAAAATTACGATGGCTAAGACGCGATGAAAGCAGTAGCTGCTTTCGCGCTACTGCTCTCACGCGTAATATAAC
>Ga0209671_1006211_pt1 | contig 12223 bp, 8 predicted proteins | sample WorMetHERISLAND2_2_FD_187401 | JGI IMG/M metagenome (GOLD analysis project Ga0209671, IMG submission 187401) | Marine gutless worms symbiont microbial communities from Max Planck institute for Marine Microbiology, Germany - Olavius geniculatus... | ecosystem: Host-associated > Annelida >...
AGCTAAACAATGTATACACGATGTGATTATTTCACTTACTTATTATAACTGCCAAATTTTTGGAATTTTTATCGTCAGCTGGTCATATGCGGCGACAACTGATAAGAAGTTCTGATTTTAGGCCATTGCTCCATTTCCAACCCGCGGCAGTAGCTATTTTCTAATTGGCCGAGTGATTTATCAAGACCGTCGTTACGTAAGCGATTAAGCTTGAGGTCTTTCAACCGCGAGCTCGTGGCCGTGCTGCTGTTGCGCGGCTACTGCATCTCTCCTACATTCAAGGACAATCATCGTCAACAGAAGCTATTCACAGGTCATTTTGTTAACTCTTTTGACATTATAAGTCAGCATTTAGCTGTCCACTGTATGTCAAAAACGACAGTATTAACTGACCGTAACTTATCGTGTTATAATGCAGATACCGTCCAGTAAGCCGCATTAAGCATCTCGTCCGTCTGATCGACATCGTTTAGCGTTCTTGTTTACTTACAGGTGGTTAATTACATAATGCCGCCGCTGACTAAGGCTTGTTGGGCAGTTCCAGCGTCAACTACTCTTAGGCCTAGGCCTGCCTTACGGTCGACACCTAGGATTCCTTGCAAATAAACGTACATGTATGGCCTCACATATACTTTTCGAAAGTAAAATACAGTCGATTTATATTATACGACATAGTTTTGCACCCCTGTAGGTCTACTAGACTTCAGTCCATAGACCACTGTTTATGAGTGCCGTAATATAATAAAGGGCAGTCGTAGATGTGATGCTGTAATAGTTTACTAACTGAATATTCACGCTATATAACAAATAATATAACAATAAATCGATACGCGTGTTTTAATATGTCGGAAGTTAAAATTATGTTATACAATCAGGAAAATTATTTTTTTTTAAATTTAGGGCTTATGCAAACTCTGAGCTCGATATGTGATTTTCGTTGTTAGGGTTAAGTAAAAACAAGCAAAGGTAGCTTTGATCTGAAGAGAAACGTGCTGAACGCTGAGCACGTAAGCGAAAAAAAACTGATTAAAAACTCACCACGTGAACGCGATGTGACTGCACAGGGCTAATGCTGCCAAAGTTCTAGGATGCATAAGTAAGTAAGTAAATTTGTATTGCGCGCAATGTTAACGGGAAAAACCGCTAAATCCGAGGCGCAAAGGGTGGGCGTGCTTGGGGACTAAGATAGTCTAAAAGTTAGGTTGTAGAAAATGTTTTGAAGTGGCAGTGTAAACAGCATTAAGCTTTATGTAAATGGAATTACGAGTGCTTCTCCGTCGGATCTCGATCGACAAGTTGTTCTATAGCTTCAGACCAACAGTACTGCCGTAAAACTCGTCGCCAATCTATGACTGTGTCTGCGGCACGGCGCACGTGCAAACATTGGAAGACCTGAGTTGTCCTGTTAAGTTAGGTTTAGTTTTTTAGTTTATTTTTTTACTGTTAGTTAGCTTGTCGTTGCCTTATTGTCCGATCTTAATTAAAAGTATTGTCACACTGTTTTGCGGCAAACAAAATGATGACGGTGATGTTCTTTTGTGTGTTTTTGTGTTTTCTAAGTATCATCCACGTTTTTATGCGTTGTTAACATTTGCTGTATTCGTTTGCTATAAAAAATAAAAACACTTACTTACTTACTTACCGTAAACGTTGTGCATGAAATTAGCACGGCGTGCACTTTCACTTGCTGATGTTTTTTGCTGCTGCTGCTGCTGCTGTGAAGTCACCGGCAATGGCTAACATCAAGGCACAATGCAGGGCGGACTTTCTTCGAGTATACACTTTGACTACCTGTATTTAAAACATCACAATCACGCCGTGTCGTAAAAAGCGTCCGCGATGACGACAAACGACTATGCCGTCTCTGATATGTGTCGATCTGTAGATGCAGTGAGAAAAAAATGAACAAAAATGCCGCTCTTAAATGACGAGCGATCATCAATTTTTATATCGTGACGACACCGCAAAATTGCGACGCATTTTTTCCTAAACAATTGCAAAAATAAATGTAGGGTTCGTTTTCCTATTCGTTTGTAGTTGCTGTTCTCAGTTACACAGAGAAAAAAATATAAGTTTTTAACGCGTGATGGCAGAATGCTTTGCGCGTCTTAGCCATGGCCTGGGCATCTGTCCGTTTGTCCGTCCGTTTGTCCGTCACACTGCTGTATTGTATCAAAACGGTGCAAGCTAGGATCACGAAATTTACACTGTGCGCTGCCCCAAAACTCTGGGTGAGGGGGTTTCCCTCGAACGAGGGCGTCAAAGGGAGGTACCCCCTTAAAAAGACGTTATTTTGCCGCTATTGGCTCTTCTACATGGTGGGCCAAAAAACGTGCCATTTTACTTATATCTATGACTTCGCCAATTATTGACCGATTTTCAAAATTTTTTCACTGGCACACTCTACAGACAATTTGCGATAATGTGATTATTATAGATCCTACCACAGCGTAAATGCTAAAGATAGACCCAGACAATCTGCAAATGAAATTTTTAGAATTAATCGTACATTTTAGTCGTCCAAGTCCCGACTCCCTAAGTTCAATGAGGCCTACGCACGCGGGCGACAACGAGGGGTACTTCCAATAAAAAGTGGTTATTTTACTGCTGTTGGCTCGTGTAGCGTGAAAACGATTGCAGATAGATACATGGTTATCATAACAAGCACTGGCGACGGGCTTTTTAGATCTATTAACATCGATGACCTTGCACGACCTTGAACTCCCAGAAAGGGTTTTTAGTGAATTTTTTGCAATTTTTGGCTGAACGCACATTTTAAGAGTGAATTGCGACGAAATGGCTGGAGATAGACTAAGACAACCTGGAAGTGAAATTTTTGGCATTAAACTCGAATTTTAGCAATATAAGTTTTGACCCTCTAGGTTTAAGGAGACCTGGGCAGGTGAGCATCAAAGAGGGGTATCCCTTAAAAGTGGTTATTTCACCGCTATTTGCTCGACTAGCGTAAAAAACAGTTGCAGATATGCACAAACATGCTGCTTATCATAACAAGCACTAGTGACGAGCTTTTAAATGGTGTCAACTTCAATGAGCTTGAATGACCTTGAATGACCTTGAACCTTAAGTGATAGGGGATTTTAGTGTTTTTTGCAATTTTCGACTGCAGCGCACATTTCAAAAGTAAACTGCGCCGAAATGGCTGGAGATAAACCTTGACAACCTGCGTAGGCGTATGAAATTTTTAGCATAAAACGTCCATTTTTAACAGTTTAAATTTCGACGTCTTACATTCAAGGAGTCTTCCTTACAGAGGTTTCAAATTTGGGTACTCCTTCAACACGCATTATAATTTTATTGCATGCTGTACACGATTGCCTAGATGACAGGACCGCTGCTGTCGCGCGTCACGTGAGCTTTTCTCAAATTACTTGTTCACAGCAGTTTTGGTAAAGGTTAAAAATTGAATGTTAAACTCATAACAGAGTTGCAGAGCGTCATCTGCCATATGGGATCACGCAGTATTATACTCGTCACCCGGCAGTTTTGCCTAGAAACATGCAATTTTTTGAGATGCAGAACACGTTTATTGTTTCTGCATAACTTGGAGAGCTGTAAGTGACAGTTGATTAATAGTCGCGCATGCGCGTATACTATTTTGGAACGAACTACTCAAAAATCTTTGAATGTTTTTCTATAACAAAGGAAAACTAGTGAGCTATGCTTAAAATTTGATGAACATCGGTGCATAAACAACGTCATAGTCTAAGTTTTCTGCACAGACGCCGGACGTACGAACGGACAGTAAGCCTATATCCATTAAAAAAGCAGTGTTTATTATTTAAAAAATTAGGGGCTTTAATTAAACTTTAAAAGATTAAAAAATTTTGGCGCTTATAGCCCCCGAAAAACGCCTTATAAGCTATTAACCGCCCTTATAGGTGGGTTTTTTACTCTGGTATTAGAACGTCTTCGTTGAAAACGCATTACGAAAGTTGAAATTTAGCACAAAAGAAGAAGAAGTCATCAAATTTTTGTCCTAAACATACTCGATCTTTCATTTAGAAACGCCAACCACTGCAAAAGTTTATCAAAATCGAACTAAAATTAAGGCTGTAGACGTGCTTGCAGACAAACAGACAGTTGAAACTGATTTTATAATCTGTTCCATGTTATAGCAGTGAGACAGATAATGAATAGATGGTGCCTAGTTACGTCGTCATGATATGCAGCAATTAGTTACGTTTCATATTAGCTGAAACAATAGTCAATGTAAAAGTTTTGACTTTGGCTCCGTGGCGCCATGCGGCTGCAGCAGGAGGAGGAGATGACGTAACACGTCTTCACTAGGTCAGTAGCGGTGAAGGCCATCTATTTTCGTCGCACTGTCCCACTGACCCCGGCAGTTAACGTTTCTCAGTGCCACCGCACTCCGCCATGCAGCGGTTAAAAAGCACTCGCTATACTTTTGTTCTGACAATTTATGTGAGATTTTTTCCGCGAGTCGATGACAGCGCGAGTTGACCGTTGTGCCGAGCATCTGGTCGACCATTGTCGACAATAAACGTATAAATGCGACGACCTGAGACGATGTGGACGGACAGGCGGGCGACGACGAGAAGCGGATCATCGACGTTCTTCAACCGGACTGCAAGAGAAGACCTCGCGTACGATCAACGGACGAGCGATGAAGCAACTGCTTCTTCTGGCCCTGGCCGCTGTCGTCGCAGGTTCGTATTCTAATCTGTATGATTTTTTCTAATTTTTTAAATTACGTAATTACGTTTTTTGAATTCGTTTGCTTACTTTTTATTTTTTTCATGACAACATTTTCTGCCCGCTTTTTTATCTTCTGCTTTTCGTTTCATGTTCTTATAATTAGTCGCTGAGCATTTGCTGCGCTTTCTTCTTGTTGTTTTGTCTACCATCCTGCCCTTTATTATGTCCCGTAGCAGTGATTCTGGCTCAAAGATGTGTTCTATTTATCTAAACTTATCTAAACTCCACTGTACTCCTGTTAGTTTTGCACTTTTTATAAAACTTTTATTTTCTTCCAGACATGCATGTTGATAGCCAAAAATATTCGTTTTTTAGCAGCTTGGGTACGACGTGCATTCTAGTGAATTACAATTTTATGAATTGAAATTAGACTCTTGATTTTGTACCGCGTTACTAAGTATTTTGTGTAGTTTACTTATTATAAGAAAAGACTTGAGCAATGCAACAATGTTGCGAGCCCCCAATCGCCCCTGGTTGCTACTGCGTTGAGAACTTGGGAATGAATTTGCGAGCCAGCTAACGTTGAAATTAACAAGTAATGTGAGCAAAGCTCACGTAAAGCGCGACAGCATAGATGCTACTACCCGGGAAATCAGTGTACAGCGTGCAATAAAATAATGATGCGTTTTGAAGGGCTACCCAAATTTGATGCCCCGTAGAAAGGATTCCTTGAACGTGCGGCGTCAAAACTTAGACTGTTATAATGTACGTTTTTTTGCTAAAAATTTTCATACGCAGGTTGTCTTCGTTTGTGTTTAGTTGTTTCAACGCAACTCAGTTCTAAAATATGCGCCAAAACCCAAAATTGCGAAAGATTCACTAAAAACCTTTATTTTGGGGGTTTAAAGTCGTTTAAGGTCATCGATGTTACTATCCCAGGAAAGCTTGTCATGAGTGGTTGTTATAATAAGCAGAAAGTCCGTGTTTACCTGTAACCGTTTTCACGTTAAATGAGTTCATAGGGGTGAAATACCGATTTTGTAGGGGGTACCCTATTTAATGCTTTTGCTCAAAAAAACCCTTTGGCCCAGCAGCACGAAATTTTGTCACAAAAACCTAGAGTCTTTGTGGCAGCCGACAGTAAAAATTTTTTGATTCTAAATAACGTTGTTTTGACACATATACAGCACTGTTACAGACGGACAAAAAAACGGACGGACAGACAGACGCCTAGACTATAGCTGAGACGCGCGACCGTGAAGCATTTTGCTGTCGCGCGTGAAAAAATGAATCACGTTTTTAGATTAGCATATAGGATCAATAATCAGTTAACTCCAAGATGTCAGACGATTAACTATCAAACAAGTAATTTGAGCAAAGCTTATGAGACACACGACAGCCTTAGAAATGCCTGTTCGCACATTGTCTTGGTTTATCTTCAGCCATTTCGTTGCAATTCACCCTTGAAGTGTGCACCGCAGCCGACAATGGCAAAAACACTAAAATAGTATATTTTAAAAGTTCATGGTCATTTAAGGTCATCGGTGTTAATACCGATGGAAAGCTCGTTACCAGTGTTTGTTATGATAAGCAGCATGTCTATGCCTACCTGCAACTGTTTTCACGTTAGACGAGACAATATCGGTAAAATAACCACTTTTTAGAGGGGTACCCCTATTTGACGGTTGCGAGTGCAGGCCACCTTGAACCTATGAGGTCGTGACTTAAACTACTGAAATCTACGTTTGATGCTAAAAATTTCATACACGGGTTTTTGTGATCTATTTCTAGTCATTTTGGCGCAATTCACTTTTGAAATGTGTGTCGCAGCGCAAAATCGCAAAAAATTCACTAAACTTTCTTATTTTGGGGGTTGAGTGTCGTTCAAGGTCATCAAGGTAGATGCTTCTTGTCATAAAGGACGGCTAAGTAGCTCAGCGGTTAGGGCATTGGATACGAGACCAAAAGCTCCACGGAAAAGTGCCCAGCCGATGCATTATCAAGTAGCAACTCTGGGCAAGTTGTTCACACCTACTTGCCTGTGTAGGTGAAAATGTCTATTGGCTGGTGTCGACTCGCAACTTTGATGTTGCGGTTCGATTCTCGCTGCAGGTCATTTGCAAGCAACTTTGAGCAAGTTGCTAACTTACTATGTGCTCGGGCCAACTCAGCCTTCTACCCACCGTGGGACGGGAAATGAGTAATAGCTCACGGGATGCGGGGTGAAGGTCTTGCTAGCTGCAAACTGCGGGTCTAATTGTTCGCTTAGGCGGGCAATGGATGGCCGCATACTGCGCTGTGGTATCACTAGCTCATGCCAGTCAGCTGCCACTTCCAAGGTTGTAAAGCACTTCTGGTCTTGAGTCCGTCTTATGTAAGAAGAAGCGCTATAGCAAGTGCTAGACTTTACCTTTACGTTTTTTACCAGTGCTTGTTATGATTAGCAGCGTACTAAGCATCTGCAACTGTTTTCACGCTAGACGAGACGATATCGGTAAATTAACCACTTTTTAGAAAGGTACCCCTTTTTGACGCTCGCGTGCGAAAGCCTCCTTGAGCCCGAGGGTCGGGACTTGAACTACCAAAATTTACGTTTGATGCTGAAAATTTCATATGCAGGTTGTTTTGATCTATCTCTAGCATTTTTGTTACTTTTGTCATTTTTGAAATGTGCGCTGCAGCCAAAAATTGCAAAAAGTCCGCCAAAACACCTCTTTTAGGGGTTCAAGGTCGTTTAAAGTCATCGATGTTGATAGGATTAAAAAGCCTGTGTTTGGTGCTTGTTTTGATGAGCAACATGTCTCTGCCTATCTGCAACCGTTTTCACACTAGACGAGCTAAAAGCAGTAAAGTAACGTCTTTTTCGGGGGAATGCCCTTCTTTGACGCTTTCCTTTGAAGGGAACCTCTTCACTCAGCGTGGTTAAATTTCGTCACAAAAAACTAAAGTTTTTGTGGCAACCCACAGTAAAGATTTCGTAATTCTAGCTTGCACTGTTTTGATATAATACAGCAGTGTGGCGGACGGACGAACAGACGACCAGGTTATGGCTAAAACGCGCAAAGCATTCTGCTGTCGCGCGTAAAAACGGTTTTCTCGTGTGGTGATTACAAAAACTGACTTTGTTTGATTGTTTGTATGCAGCGGCCGTCAGGTTCAACCGAGAAGAAATTACGGAATCAAGTAAATATATGTTATTTATAATCTTTTATAAACTCCAGAAACTCCATTTCAGTGTAAGATTACGTATAAAAATAATAAAATGACTAATTTTTGGACTGATTAATAAAAGTTAATTAAATAAATCACCAAAATGATTTTATCTTTATTTCTGCTATACTTTGATTTTATTGGAGTGATTACACAGATTTTCAACTACTCGTAATAAAGTGCGTACACATAGCTGAGTTAAGTGTATGTTAAACGATGGCATGGAATGAGATAAATGAGTGTTAAAACAACTCACACACCCAGACAGTGGTTTAACAGACACTCAGTAAATTAGTGATAACAAGTCGACCTACACGATTGTGTTTTCACTCTTTTTTTCTTTCCAGAGTTTACCAACTGTCCGGTAATTTCTGCGTACTTTTCCCATAATATTATCGCAGTGACGTATGACTGGCTGACTCGAGCTGTTTAAAACCCCAGTACAAATGGCTGGCCGGACGAAGAGGACGCCATGCCTCGGGGCGCCGACGATGTATACGGTAGATACGCCACTGGGTGCCAGCGTGGAATAAGGAATCCGAACTAGCTTCGCGGTGTGAACGTCATGTGCGCATAGTTTTCCGGCCGGGCGTGGAGTACACTTACAGCTATGAGTCGGAGGCTTTGAGTGGCACTAGAACCGTCAGCGACCAGCTGTCAGGAGTCAAGATTCGATCCACCGTCAAGATTCAAATCCATCGCGATGGAAGCACGCTGCTTAAGGTAAATGCCGTGTATTCATTTATTTATTTTTAACGCCTAAGACACTCAATTTCTTGGGGCTGGAATATTCAATGGAAAAAATGTATTTTCAGAATCATGGTCAGGGGCCAAACTTAGAAATTGGGAACGTGTCTGCCAGGCAAGCCGCGTTGGAATGTCACGTAGCGACAAACATTATTTAGGCCTATACACGCTTCAAGTTATTCCAAGTCGCACGAATATTGCCCGCAGTGTACTGTGTGTGACAAAATATGTTCGTGTAAATGAACGTATGCTTGTGTTTTGTTAACACTTGGAACGAAGCGAATAATTATATACACGGTGTATAAGAGAGTCTGCACCATGGTTTTTGAAAACTATGAGGGTACATTTGGTTTGGGCTACTTAATCGGCAGGGCTCCCAAACTGACGCATTGCACTGACGGGTTGTGGTGTGTGCACAGCTTGCCCAAGATTGTTAACTGGCAGTAAAATGGCCAAGAGTCGAACCTGCGACGGTGCGATCGTGAATTAAGTTTTGCGTTTGTTGTGACATCGTGTTTATGCACATGATTTGGTAGATGCAAAACGTGAACATCTACAAGGTAAACGACAGCGTGACGCAAGACACGGTTCCCGAGCACCAGATGACCCGTCTGACTGGCGAACAAGAACAGGTCGTGGTCGAACAACTCTGCAAGCCGATCAAGTGCCGGTAACATTGCTTGCACCGCGCGATCATTTTTAATGAACACTGCACTCGATGTAAATTTTAAACGGAAGCGCTCTAGAGCGACGGATTCCAACTATAGCTACTCATTTTTCCGTAGCGTGGTCTGTTTGTCTGTCGTCGTCTGTCACACTCACTCGTGCACCCTGTGTAAACGGTTCGACGGATTTAGATGTCACTTGGCAGGTGCACTCTAATAAAAATGCATTAGATGGGGATTTCTGAGCTTCCAGTAAAAAGTAGATTTTCCCAGCCAATACATGTATGTGCAATTGCACACTGCTGTTGCCAACTGGCAAACAGAAAAAAATTGATTTCGTTTATTGTCTAATTACTTTGTTGCTTGGTTTGCTTGAAAAACTTTTTTAAAAATTTTTCTGAATGCAGACTGCAAAAATCTCTAAAAATTTGTTGTGTACTTGTGAGAAGAGGCAGCGCCGAAAGCAGCAAAAGTAACCTGTTATTTCGCTGTTTTGTCAAAAAAGTACATTATCACGAAAAAAAACTTTGCTGAACGTGAAACAAAATTACATCCATGAATATTGAAGTGTAATCCTGTCGGATCTAAGATGTCGACGATAAATAATCAACGTGGCACATACACTATGTAACTAATTGCTCCAAGCAACAAATACATTTTTTGGGCGTATGTTATGTTTACTTCGTTTTTCTCCATCAAAAAAGTTTTTGTCATATTATGAGCAAATTCAAACTGAATCTTTTCCACGTAGGACATAAGTAAAACAAAAATGTACAGACAATAAAAATAATCGCTTTTTGGCATTTTCATTAGCATTAGCATTTTACAAGCAGAGGCAAAAATAGTTATGTACAGCGTGTTCGGCCAAACAGTCTCCCCCCAGATAAACAAATCTCAAAGGCTAGAAAATGTCGGACAGCAGGGCAAAATTTTATGACCGTTGGGGCCTGTTTGTGGCGTGTTGCAACACTTAAAAGAGCACTTAGTGCAGCAAAACATTCTCTAGTATGTAATCAATGCAAATAGCAGCAGTAGGCTAATTAAGAAAACCGTATCACAGTAGTAGCAAAAATGCGTATACTGGTAACGCTAAACTTCTGGTAAATGTTTGTACATCACTGTCGGAAAATTGATGTAAGGTCCCCACATTTTCACCGAACAGTGCATAGAGGAGTATTAATCCAAAGACGATTATGCTGCTGATGGCGTCTTAGGATGGAAGAGGGAGAAGTGCGAGACGTGCAGACCGATCAGTCGGACCAGTTCTGGTCAATCAACATCAAGAAAGGTCTTCTCAGTCTCTTCCAGCTCAAGATCAACGGTCGGTCGAGCATCAGTGACGACACTGAATCATACTTCTCATCAGACTCATCCTCGTCGTCATCAACGTTCAGACAGAGAAACCGCTTCTACGACTTGCTCAGCAGCCGACGCTCATCAAGCCGCACCAGCGACAACGTTTTCAAAGTCAACGAGGTTCGTTATTAACAGCAGCCCAGCTGTCGTTAAGGAAAGCCTGCGCCCCAAGGCTAGCAAATGGGAACGTGGTTTTTTACTTATTCGCGTAACTTTCAATATAACGTAAATCTTTGGCACCGTCCCAAGTACGCAAATTGCGACCAAACCGCTGCAGATATCGACATGTTTATTATCAACCTCCTATAAAAACTTACCAAAGCCATGGCTAATAGTACCATCGCCGACCCGCTACGACGTACTGTTTAGCCACAGCACATAACGTTACAGAAAAAAACAGGCAGACATATGGCAGACGGACGACACGTCGTAGCATAAGCGCGATTGCTACACGGTGTTTCATAAAAAGGCACCCTTTTTGTTTTTTTTATAACTTAGTCAAATGGTGATCAATTTGCATGAATTTTTTTCAAATGTAGCTGAAGAAATATAAATTCAAATTGTTTCAACAAAATGTGGCTGTTAGTTAAATATTCTTTGCTAGTCGTAATGTAACCCTGACGTCATAATGTGTCGTGAGTACAAACTGGCTTGTCTCAACTGGTTCTGTCAGTAGCTACCCTGCTTCGATGGTGAACTTTATTTGGTTTACTGATGAAAAATGTTCATCCTGTGAGCACCTAGCAACATGGAGGCATAAAATCAGGTGTCTCGCAATCCAAAGACTCCTCCATCTCGTAAGCGGAGTGTGCTGGTGCACTGTCTTGCTAAAAGGTGTAAAAGTTAATCTATCCCCACAAGTGTGTGGAAGTGATCGTTTTGGGCATTTTTGTGGCTACAATGTTAAAACTTCAACAGTTTGTCATCAATAAACAAGATAAAGTTCGCCATCGACGCAGGGCAGCTATTCACCAAGTCTGTCAGTACCGGTTGCAACAAGCCAGTTTGTACTTGCAGCACAGTATCACATCAACATTACGTCACGACTAGCAACGAATATTTAACCATCAGCCATATTTTGTCCAAATGATTTTTTAGCTATATGTGGTAAATATTTCGTGTAAATTGATTATCATTTGACTGAATTATGAAAGAAAGACAAAGGATGCCTTTTTATGAAACACCGTGTAGGCCTAGTACGGTCGGCTAAAACCATGAAGTCTTTTACAATGGCAGACTGTATTTAGTCAGAATAGAGCATTTATTAATGAAGCACAAAAGAAAAGTCACTTTTACAATGTAACGTTTTTTTGGCTAACATTACCTTAATAATAACCTTTATTCAACCAAAAAACAGAAAAGAAATTAAACGATTTAGGTTACACGCTATGCAGATAAACCGACAAATAAAAGTACTATGGATTCTGCTGTTGCTGCTAATGGTCAGTGCTAGTATACAAGGTAGTATAATTGATATTGTTGTGCTCAGTTGGATGTGAACGGCGAATGTGAGACGAAGTACGTGATTAAGTCGCAGCCTTCAGACGACTACTCGTCAGTGAGCAACA
>Ga0209671_1006212_pt1 | contig 12222 bp, 8 predicted proteins | sample WorMetHERISLAND2_2_FD_187401 | JGI IMG/M metagenome (GOLD analysis project Ga0209671, IMG submission 187401) | Marine gutless worms symbiont microbial communities from Max Planck institute for Marine Microbiology, Germany - Olavius geniculatus... | ecosystem: Host-associated > Annelida >...
CTGCCAAATTGTTTGTTATGTTGTTCGAATAATAATGTGTTTGTATGAGGCGCAAACATATGGTGCGCCGTTTGTTCTGCACAGTGCACATATCCCGCTGCTTGTGAACGTGAGAAATGACGATGTGGTTACGCGAAATATCTAGTAATTTTGTCGTAGTTAAAACTAACAACATGCTTTTTGGCATTTTTACTAAACTATAAACACCTAACAAGTGTATGAAATTTGGCGATAAAATTTCAAGCGGTTGCTCAGAAAATGTCAAACACTTTTGGGGGGATACTTTTTATGCCGCACCCTGTACATTACAATTTTTCTCGGCTCTATGTAAAAATAAGTTTTGCATAAGCTTTATTTGAAACACATTTTAAACGCTGTATTTTGTTGAGTTTCAACACGTTTAAAAGCAAAAAAAATCACGAATTTTTCATGAAATACATGGAAGCACTGGGCAACAGGCACGTACGAGTCCAGTATTTGTTATCGTTGTCACGATGACACATCTGCCAATTTTTCTGTGCTTGCTTTGTAAACTTAGAAATAGGCCTACAGATGTTTGAAGTTGCATATTTTTACTACTTTTATTTTCTACGAAAAAACATGGTTATTTCGGTCGAACTAAAACAGGCACCTGCTTTTCTGCTACTGTTCAGTGGTAGATCCTCATCGAATTATTCCAGCGCAGTGCAGAAGTGAGAAAATCTCGGTCAAGGCCACTGCAGTGTGTGTTCACATTGCTATTTTTTACTGTCTGTAATCTACCTTCATGGTACAATCTGATAAGCGTATTCGTTGCGGCATCTTGGGAGCAGTTAACATAAAGTCGCTCTTTACCAACGCCTCAAGACAAACTGATGTGTTGCAGCGCAGCGTCGGTCATGAGTTATCCGTGACCCAGCAGCAGCAGCAGCAGCGAAAGCGGCATCAATACGACGCCTAAAGCCCCAGTTAGTGAGACGAACAGAGGGACTAACAGTAGGCCTATGCCTCATGACGTTTATCGCCGCTTCTTCTCTGGATTGATTGCGCTGTCGAATCATGAACACTTTTATCAACATAACGTCAGGGAAAAGAAGCGCATGAACAATCCTTTGAACAGAGATGTATTTTGTACTAAAAGAACTGGATGACGCCTGGAACTCGGTGAAAGTAATTTGCAACTATTAGTATTTTAATAGTTTACCTCGGTTAATCACTCAATGATGCTACTTTATCTTGTAAAATAAAATGCTTCGTATATCGTTTTAATTGCAATAAAATAGACAAAAGTATCAGCAAAGTACAGAACTACAATAAACGCATTAAGCGTACACTGTATAGGCCTAATAGGTCCTAATAAGGTGTTTACACGATCCAGCAAACTTCCAGCAAACGTCTAGCATTAGCAGGTGTATTTTGAATACATTTGCTAGAAGTTTGCTAGACGTTTGCTGGATCGTGTAAACGCCCCATTATACACGCGTTGCGTAGGCATAGATAATAGCGTAGCCTAAACAACCAGACACTATAGCAAATGAATCTAAAATGTGATCGTTTTCGTCTTCATTTTTTCCAACAGCGTGTAACACGCTCCATCATCGCTAACGTTAAATATTATTTTTTTCTCCATGCAAAGCTCATACAGAGTCCAATACTATTGCAGTTCACGGTGAACTGCATACGACATTGATGCGTGAGGCGCTGAAAATGCAGGATCGACTGGGAAGCGACAAACTAAATAGCAGAGTTGTATTTCCAGCTTTAATCATGGCGTTGTGGCAAGCAGGGGGGGAAGTTAGGGCAGTTGCCCACCATAAATATTTGACTGTCGGAAAATTGTCGCAAAATTTTTTTGTGAAAAATTTTTGTCCAAAGAATGCAAAATTTGGGCTGAAAACCTCCCATTTAAAAAAAGTTGGAAGCAAAATTAAAATTTCTATAGCATCCATAATTTTCTGCGTCGGAAATTTTTAATGTTTATTGGAAAATTGCTGCTTTTTTCTGCTACGCCTACTTTTTTTCACTAACGATGCTTCCCGTCTAGTTTTGCTCGTCGGTTCGTCAAGTTCTGGTCCGGCATTCCGCGTCGCTCCTGACGCTTGACACTCAGAAAGTCTCAGAGCTATAATTACTGCCAAGTGACGCGGGTAGGGGAAAGTTGTTACTGAATCAGTGCCGGCGGACGGCGCTGTCGACATCGACAACTTGAAATGGACCTCACTCGACTGCAGCAGCTGTAACTAGCGCTACACGTAACGTCACATTGCGACGTCGTCTAGATTACAGACGCCGTGAGTGACGCAATTGCCAGTGTCACGGTGTTGGCCGTCTCACTAGAACTGATCCAGTATGGAGTAGGCTGACGAACGTTCTCGCTTTAATCAACTCCTGTCGACACGCGTTACTTACCGCCAACGCACCTAAGTCGAGTCGCAATAATGGCTTTGGTCTTCTGAAGAAAAATTTCGAAAACCGATATTTTCGTGTAACATCGAGTGAAATTGCAATCAAAGTATAGCTGCCCTGATGTGTTTGAAATCGTGGTTATAGGCCAACCAGCATTAGAAACAACTGTAATTAAAAGTGCGCATCACTGAATGGTAAGCACTAATCTACGGCAGTCATGCAATCAGTAAACCGCAGTCATGGTAACGGCAGTGAGCGATCTAATTATTTTCATCACGCGCGGACTCCATGCGTAGTGTGAACGCCGTTTAAGAATCCCGACTTCCGGGAGTTTGTTGTGGACAACTGAAACAAACTACGCTCGTCCATCGACAGGACAGCGGATCGGATCACGGTCTCCAACTAGGCATTTAAAGCCGACGATTCATTCACGTACTCTACTGAGCCCAGCCGGTTTAATGAGATATCTGATTAGGCCTACTATTTATCGCAAGTTTAATGCTGAGCGTGTCCGTCAAAATATATCAAAATATGGGATAGTATTGGTTAATTCAGCCAGCAGAAAATCACCTAGTGGATTATGTCAATGCATATAGACCTATTCTGTGTGAAAATAAATTGTACCATTTTTAACTGAACAGCTGATGACGTAATAGTCACATTTCACAGTATAAATAGCAGCAAATTTGAAAAGGAAGCGCTTAACTCAATTCCAGTTAATTAGCAGTTTATTTCTGCTTGCAGCATTAAATTAAACGAGCTGATAAAATTGGTAAACATTTGTGCAAAAAATGAAAACGCCTGTGGAAATCGCAGGCTTTTTTCGTGACGCGTGACGCACGATCTATTGCTGTGGCTATCTATAGGTCTGCCGCCGGAGTTGTACACTATATGGGAGGCATATCCGTGGCGCTTCGGCCAGCCATATTGCGTGTTCAAGACGTTCCTCACAGAGCTCATGTCGACGGCGTCTGTGCTGACAATCCTTGCATTCACCGTCGAGCGGTACGTGGCCATCTGCCACCCACTACGCGCTCAAGCCGTGTCCACACCGGCGCGAGCTGTCAAGATGCTCTTTGCGCTCTGGGTCGGCGCGTCGCTGTCCGCCGTACCGTTCTCAGTGCACACTCGCACGTACCACTACCTTGACGACCCACGTCACTCTGACGACCCGTTTGTTTGATACCACACACCCAATACCACCCACCTTCATGACCCATTAGTCTCGTGAGTGCGTGATTCCATTCACCTGTGCGATACTCCAGCCCTACCCCACGTCACTCTGGTAGCGCATTTTGACCACTTATCTGTCTTTGTGATACCTGTATCCGTGGACTTGTACTTATACCTGGACCCCATCTTCGTGACACCATGACCACCTTTTTGGTTCTGTCGTGCTAGTGCTATCGTATGATAATGATGATGATGATGATAATAATGTAGGCCTATTTAAATATTTTTCCCCACGTCACTCTGACGACAGGCCGCTGGCAGACTCCCTGGTCTGCAACATTCCGCGCTCGTCGATGACTCAGATGGTAATTACAGTTTATATTACATAATCACCACATCTTATATACGTTTTGCCAACTTGCAATAATTCGTTGTACGGTGTGGCGAATGATGATGACTCAGATGAAGTACTTGTTCCAAGCGTCGACTTTGCTGCTTTTCGTCGTGCCGATGTTCATCATGACCGTGCTCTACGTGGCAATAGCCCTGGCTCTGAGGCGTCGATCTGCCGTCCCACGACGAGGTTACGTGGACCAAACCACCGCCACGTCCACATCAGCCGCAGAGAGCGAGTTACAGCGTCGGCAGCAGGGTAACAGCATGACGACGGCAGACCGACATCGAAGACTGTCAGCAGCCATATCTCAGTCACCCAACACGCGACGGACTGTTATACGCATCCTGGGTGAGCGATGCTCGTCGCTTAAAGCCCAAACTCCACTTTTTCGATTTGATAGGGATTTGTTGTACAACACACTGTGCATGAATTTCGCAATAAATCAAAAGTCTATAGCAAATCAACAAGCTGTAAGGCAAGTTTTTAGAAAAAAAACAAAAAAACAAACAAAAGCCATAATAATTTGGCAATATTTTTCAGCTTGTTGCACGACTTGTTGTGCAACAAATGTGCAACAAATCAAAGTAGTAGAGTTTGGGTTTAACTAGCAGCTTTACACATCTATGGTTGTAGCTATAGTTGTGTCGCCGCCAACGTGTTGCTTGTTTCGCTGTCGACTGGACTTAATTTACTGCCGTTACGCCGCGTGCGTCTGTTTCGAGGCATGCTGAAAGCGTCCTCTGGAATCCCGCGGTATTAGCGAGTCACACAGTCTGACGAATGGAGTCGCTAAGACACTGCATTAACCTGCTTTTCAACTAACCCTATGTACAGCTTAGCGCGGTAGACGATAAATTGATAGCGCAGTAATTGTTTTTTACGAGACTTGCTACGTAATGCTTGACAATCGCGCACACTTTTGAATGCTTGTTTAGTGCCATTATTAAGCCCAAGGCAGCACAGGACGGGCACAATAATTGATGGATTAATGGGAATCCAAACCGGTGTCTTCACTCTACATTCCTCTTCTTGCTTAGGAACAATTCCGCAGAATTTGCTAAGGGGATGCCTACATACGTGAAACTATAAAATTAAAACTAAACTAAAATTCGGGTGCGATTTTTCACGCATGGTAAAAGCTGCCCGAAACTGTCTGAAAAAACATCGTAAGCGAGTGTTAGATTTGTTTTAGTTTAGTTTTCTTTTTAGTTCTACATGTAGACATCGCCTAACTTCGTCCTTTTGGAAGACGTTTGTGGTCAACTGTAGCATATTGGCATTGTTGCAGTGGCCGTGCTGGTGACGTTCTTTGTCTGCTGGGCGCCATTCCACGCTCAACGAGTTCTGACGGTCAGCGTGCCCGAGGATGCTTGGACGTCAACTCTCATTGAGATCCAGAGCACGCTCTTCTACGTCTCGGGTTCGTTAACGACGTCTCTCTTTTTATACTTTCTGTAGCCGCTCGCTCGATATGTGCCGCGTCTCGTTAGATCCTACTCTGTTGCTCGTTCGGCTGCAGGCGCGACGAAGCATAAGTAAGTACCTACATCGTCAAGCAGCGATGCGCAGTTACGCCCCAGGACTTTCCAGGAATAACGGGAAAAAACCAGGAAACGTGCATCTGGACATGCCGGCCGGTCCATCTACTCGGAAGGCTCTTTCGAACTGAAACTATGTATCTTAAGTGCAGCACACACACACTGTTTCTACTTCTCACGGCTCGCACACTGAGCGCGTTCAAGATTATTTACAGCTAACACGCTACGCAAATGACTTAGAGGGGAGGGGCTACTTAAGTAGGCCTAAACCGGTACTTGCTCGTCTGCCGCTGGCTAAATTAAACGAAGGTTAAGCCCGTGACACACAAGTCGTCTTCACGTCGCGCACTTTACAGTGTATCACGGCCTTCAGATTGAATCGCTAAGGTTCTCTGTTCGTGGTTGTTTACGATTTTTTTTCACTGGTCTTAAGAACGCGCTGAGAAAGTTATCTACATGTGTAGTGTTTGATGCAGTCTGGTATTCGTGCACTATGTAAGTGTTATGCAGGAGTGCTGTACTACGTAAGTTCTACGGTGAATCCGATACTGTACAACGTCATGTCAAACCGCTACCGCCGAGCCTTCCGTGACACGCTCTTCCGCTGTGCTCCACGTCGACGCCTACAGCCTTCACACGTCACAATGCTGACGTCACCGTTTGTGCTGTCGGCAGCGACCGCCTCTGTGTCACACGAGTGCAATGACCGTCTACGTCAGCGACTGTGCATCAGCCCTACAGCCATGACGTCATTGGATTGGGCGTCAGCCATGAAGTCACTGGGCGCGACAAGTGCGCTGAGCATGCGCAGTCCGTCCGAGGAAGAGATGGCGGCGCTCGGAGCAGCCGTTGACGCCGAAACACTGACTGCAGTGGGCGAGGACACAGCGACGGTAAAAAGAGCACAGAATGATGATGACTCGCAGACAGCTCCTGGTTCTGACAATGTCGGCGCCTACACGCCTGGAACTATCGACACGCGTGCTATAATGGAGGTCAGAACCCACCAATGCTAGCAGACACGCTCCATTTTCAGCTGCTGTTCCACGATCATGCTTAAACTGGTTATTTCTAGCACTATGTCTGCTGTAGTATAACGGGTGCACTCAAGCGTGATCAAGCGAACAAGAGTGCAGGCGACTGTGGAGTAAGTGTCGGTTAAACCAACGTCTGGAGCGTGAGTTCTTCTAACACTCACGTTTCCTATTCTAGACCGTGATTTAACGTTCACATACACTGTGTCTCAAAAAACATCTCCGACATTTTTGACCGTAACTTGAAAATCAATAACTAGATTTTGATAATTTTTGGTAAGAATATTCCTGACACAACTTGCCATCAAATGATTATTTAGTTTCCCACCTCACTCAATGTATGCTTCTGCATTACCTAGGAAAAGCAGATCAAGCGAAATGTGTTGAAATAAACAGAAAACTTGAAAAAAAACATCTTCCACATTATTGGCAGAAATATTTGTGACACAACTGGCTATTATATAAGTGTTTTAGTTTCCACCTCACCTAACGTCTGCTTTTGCACAACTTGGGAAAACAGACTAAGCATAATACGTGTTAAAATGAATGAAAACACGTCAATAAATTCCAGCTATCCTAATCTGTGGGCCCCAACAGCCGGTCTATTACAAGGTTTGACTGTCATGCAGCAGTGTGTTTACCGGATGAAGTCTAAAAATGGTTGTGAAGTCAAGAAGCGACTGGTACAGCCTAGATTGGTCTGGAGCAGAACTTTATCGATACTGCTGTCAAGTGAATGGAGAAAGCATCTTCTTGCCTGTGTTCGCATAGTGGGCTAACACTTCAAGCAATTTTACTACAGGCAGTTGAAAAATGGACAACTGGATGAATTATTAGCCAAAGTGTCCGAAATGTGAACAAAATGTGTTTTACACGTTATGTTAATTAAGCAGTCATATCGCATTGGATAAAAAGTGATATTTCGCTGGTTTTGTTTTCCCAAGGTAGTGCAAAACAAACGTTGGGTGAGGTAAGAAACTAAATGGTCATTTGATGGCAAGTTGTGTCAGGAATATTCGTACCAAAAATTGTCAAAATCTGCTAATTGGTTTTCGAGTTACTGTCGAAAATGTCAGGGATGTTTTTTTGAGACACAGTGTATATTGTACAACACCAACCGTGCGTGAGCAGTTTAATTTTGCCGTAGGCCTACATGCCGCTGGCCTGCTGATTTAGACATTTTAGATGTGTGAAAAGTACGAGTACGTCACATATTGTACAGCGCAAACGTTGGGTCAAAATGGCACCCTTTTGGTATTTGGCTTTTTTCCCTCCTTTGATGCATGCTATTATGTTTGCAGTTTTTGTTTACTTATGTATCCTGCTACTTTTTGGCCCACCAGTATAATCCACGGGCGTCCAACCAACTAACATGCTTGTCTCTGTTATTATGCGCCTCCGCATGACTTGTTTGCTACTTATGACGCTGTGTAAATGTTTTAATTAACAATTAATTGATCAGTGTTGCAGTGTACGTGAGTTGCAATCGGTCAGCTTCTTGAGTTTTATGCGGCCGGCCTGATATTCCGCATTGCAGGTCTTGCCCGTCTGTTCGCCCGTGTGTATATACGTCTCTGTCTCTTACGAGCTATACTAACTCGAAAACAAAAGGCGCGGAGAAACCCATTACAATCTGCGCGCCAATTTTAGTCTAGGTCAAAGATCGGAGTAGGCGTTTGCGTCAGGGTTACATTACATTGCAAATTTTTAACGTGGCTTAAGTAAAAAAACTGCTAGGACCACAGATAAAAGCGTTAGTCACGACAAAAGCACAGAAGGGTAAGACTGTTTGAACAGAAATGTTTTCAGTTGACGGCGAAACTGTGACAGTGTGTTGGACCGTGGACGCGACAATGTCCGGTAGTAAACTGTTCCATAGCCGAGCACCAGCGACAGCGAAGGCTCGGTCACCAACAGTTACGCGCTGCGACTAGGGGACATCCAGCTGGCGTGTCAGTGAGGACCGCAGACGTCGTTTTGACGGCATGCCGGACAAACGTCGTAGGTCTGCAGCCAAGTATGATGGAACTGTGCCGTTCAGTGAGCTGTAGACGATCGTCGCCAGCTTGAACTGCACACGCTCGGACGCTCTCAACCAATGGAAACTGGCGAGTGTGTCGGTGATGTGGTCCGAGCGCCGCAAACCGGCAATGGATCGTGCGGCAGCGTTGAGTACCGACTGGAGGCGGCTGTACAGGTAGCCTGGTAAGCCTACCAGCACAGCATTGCCGTAGTTTAGCCGGGACAGGACGAGGGCGACGACCAGTGCTTGGTAAATGGACGTCGGCACCGAATGTCGAATGCTGCGCAGCTGACGAAGAACGGCAAAGCAGCTGGCAACGGTTTTCTGAACGTGGCATCGCATGCTGAGGTCGGCGTCGAAGTAAATTCTAAGATCTCTGACTGACTGGTTGCGCAGTGCACTGGGAGACTACGCACACAGGTTGACGGACGGCCGCATATGCTGTCAGTACTGACGCGCGACAATTATTTATACACTGTACGTATATTTTACGGCTATGTAACGTAGAAGCACACCTGTACTTGAGGGAATTATATGCCGCTTTTAGTCGGTGTAACATCTCAAGTCAAAGCAGCAATCAACAAAAACAAACTATGCGTTGTATTTATTCGATATTTTATAGTTCAACAAATTTCTGTCGTCCACAGGCATGAACCGATATTCACAAAAATCTTTTATAGCAAACTGTAAAATTTAAAAATTAATTTGTACATCACAGTCAAAGACATATAATATCATTTACAGATAGACATTTTATAATTTTAGTTATTTCGTTAAAGATATAAAATAAAAAAATCCTGTCAACTTTTTTTCATACTCTAACGGTATTAGCAAAAACAAACGTACGCGGTGACGGATCCAGAATTTTAGAATAGGGGCAAAAGGGTAAAGGATGGGGCTGAGGGATGGGGCTGTGTCCCTTCTGCAGAAACTTTTCTTTAAAATTTTATGCAAAAATAATGCATTTTTGTGGAAAATTTTTACTCGGTTATAAAATGCACACAGGTAATAGAAGGGGAGGGAGCGCTCCTTCCCTGAATCCGCCACTGAGCGTACGTAGTATAATAGTGAAAAGTGTTATCCGCCTATTGTGCGCGCACAGTTCGAATGAAAGTTGTCAATAATTGTTTTATGCGATTTTTGTCCGTATTTTAGCAGTTTTCGCTGTTGAAGTGTGTGAGGTGTTTACCGATTTGGTGACGTCATGACCATCTGTATCTGTGCATACAAAACACAACAATGTAGGCTACACACGCAGACACCCTGCTGCTACTGCTGTTGTCGTTGTTCACGGACTATTCAGGTTGCCATTTTTAATTAATTAGTTGAAACTAAACAGCTTTGTCAGTTAGTTTTTTCATAAGCTATTAGGGATTAGGATTATATAATCTGTGAAATCGTGGTGGGGACGCTACGGCGACGTCCGACATAGCTTAGGCCGCTAATAGGCGTACAGTTTTTGCTCTGCACGTGACGTGAATCAACAGCATCACGTTGACCAACACCAAAAGGGCTAAATCCATGAACTTTGCAATAACATAAGGACTGTTATTGCTAGAGTGCATAAAGGTGATAGTGCTCTGTTGAGGGAGCAAAGAAATCAACTTTTTATAATCATTATTAATTTTCTCGCGAATTTTTTATCTAAAGAAAAATACGGGACATTTAGCATCTTGCCAGACAGCACAACGCAAATTCGTGACATGCCAGGAAATACGAGACGAATGGCAACTGACAGCTCTATTGACGGAGCCCGGATGCATACTGGCTGCGCCGTGTCATCAATACCGTCTTGACTGGTTCTTTCGAAGGATGCTGAGCGGAAGACTGCTGCTGCCGCTGGATCAGCTGCATGATGCTGATGTGCTTGTATGATCCACAGATGGGCGATTAATTAAAACCATTCTAATTAATTAGCTAATTAGCTTAATTAGCGTTAATTATAATTCAGATTAATTGGTGAATGAGACTTTTTTAATTCGAACGTTAATTAGTTTGAAAATTCCTCTAAGCACAATGCATTTTAGTGAGTTGTCTAGTTAGTTTGCTATTGCCACCGTAGCACGTAAATAACAATTTGATCGTTGCACTGTTGCTTATTTTTAGGCTGTGCTCTGCCACACAAATTTTTAATTTTTAGCAAGAGATTGAAATGTCAATTTGAACCTGATGTCAGCGAATTCCAACTTAAGCTACTAACGGCCTAACTATAATTTCTCACTAATTATAAAGCAACGAATGTCAATTTTAATTAATTGGCTTTGAACTTGTATTACTTATAATTGTAACTAACTAAATGGCAAACTAATTCTAATTAATTAGAAAAATGGCCCATAGTCCATATTTGTGACGATGATGATGGCGATACTACACGCATTCTCATAATTATTTAATGCAGTCTTGGCCTGCTTCCACTTTTTTCTGATTGCAATCTAAATTAATAATGGTTTTTAGTATTTTTTCGATCGTTATGCGGTATTCTTAACAGGCCGCATTACGGCCTTCGCCCGTTGCCTACCGGTCCGTCTGTCCGTCCTGTAGGCTCCTCGGTTCCTAACTCGAAAACAAAAAGTCGTCTAAAATGTCTTTAGCGAGTAGGCCTATCATCCGAAAAAGTAAACTGTTAAATGAAGAGACAGCAAACCTGGCTTGAGTAAATTTAATCACAGCTGCAGCCAGGATGACGCTATAGGGAAGGAGATTGAACGAATCACTAGATCGGCGCAGTGGCGATAACACTAAGGCCGTTCTTGCGCAAACACTCGTTGTGACGTTCTATCTCGTCTTTACACAGCTCTTCGCCGCCCTTCTCCTTTATACTGAAAACATCAACGTCATCGTTGTCATCAGTTCGATTTAACAAGCACGCGCGCAGAAACAGCAACGCAAAAATTACGCAATAAAGCAATAATACGACCAAGACATCAAATACATTGATCCTAAACAAGTTGAAAGTAATTTCGTAAACGGCGAAATCGCTGCCCCTGGTGAGTTATTTAGGCAAGTGCAAGTTTTGGTTGTACAGTCATCGACATATTTAGAAAGAAATTATTTCAATGACACAACAACAAATCTAGAAAAAAATTGATCGTACGGCATCCAAATATTTTACAGTGCAGCGACAAGTACTTTTGAAATACTTGTAGTAACGCTTTAGCCTACTGCAAAATGCAGTGGTGTAGCCAGAAATTTCAATTGGGGGGCTCGTCTCCCTTTCCCTTCCCTCCCTTTTCCCCTTTTGTCGTTTTCCTTCCTGACCTCTCCCTTCCCGTGCCGTCCCTTTTCCCTCCCCCCTCCTTCCCTTAGAAGTAGGACCCCCTAAAATCCAGCTAGAGGGTCTGGGGAGCGCTGTGAGCTCCCCCAGCCGGGTCTGGGGCGGAGCCGCAGCCGAAATCGAATTCGATGCATTTTTGCTTTAAAAGATGAGATCTGGCGGCAACAATTTCAACTATTTTCCCGAAAATAAACTGACTAAATTGGCAAATGTTGTGCAGTTTATACGTATGCTTGTTTTGTCTGAAAGATTGGGGGCCTGTCCCCCTTGGCTACGCCACTGGCAGAATGTGCTGGCGAAATATTTTGACAAGAAAGCCTAACCGTCGGTAGTAGCCTACAACGCGCGATGCATCGTTCGATGCATCGTTGAAGTGCCTGATTCGGTTGGGTCTTGTC
>Ga0209671_1006213_pt1 | contig 12221 bp, 8 predicted proteins | sample WorMetHERISLAND2_2_FD_187401 | JGI IMG/M metagenome (GOLD analysis project Ga0209671, IMG submission 187401) | Marine gutless worms symbiont microbial communities from Max Planck institute for Marine Microbiology, Germany - Olavius geniculatus... | ecosystem: Host-associated > Annelida >...
CTGAGCTGGTTTCATGAACGATGGGTAATAAAATGTAGGAACAGTATTATACTGTTCCTACATTTTATTACCCATCGTTCATGAAACCAGCTCAGTTTAATTCAACATTATTACTATCTGTGTTTGCGCCATAAACACTTCAAAGTTGTTGAAATAAGCAAACTAATTTATACAAATTTTTTTGCGTCCAAAAAGGCGGCCCTCTAAAATTTGCGGCCCTGTTCGGCCAAACCGTTCGAACGTGCTTAAGGCCGACACCGGCCGTGACTGTTCCACAACTGGCATAGCCTCAAACTGCACTTCGATTTCAAGTTCTATTTTCGACACTTTCCAAGAGACGCTCATTTTCCCTACGCAGGGGGGATATACCTCATTCGTGCATGCTTATTTCCGATCCCTCGGCGTGCACGTTTTTACCGATGAATTGTACAACACCAAAGACAACGTAAACTCACTCGTTGTCGAGTATGCGTTGTCATCAGTCTAGTCAATTTCGCGCCAAAACAATATGTCGGCTAGCAGGCACGTGGTGCTGCAATTACACGAACGGAAATTGATTTCCGTCAGTATGATGCCGGCCGTTAATAACAGTAGCTATAATTATTAAGCGCGACTTACCGTTCGAGACAAGTGTTGCTCAGCCTATACAATTGTAACTCCAGCTGTTTATCTTCGAGCGTTAGCTACGCGTCGTGTGAACCAAAATGCAGAAAGTGCTCTTCCAAACTTCTACAGACTGTTCTTCCCCAAATCGTATAAACTCGAGTTTTGGAGGGAAGTAGCGAAATGGGCTTTTTGTTGGGATAGTTATACTCCAATTAAATTGTTCTGAGAAGGTTATCTTAGATGGCTGTCTTGGCGTCTCAACGTTCCCCATACCTCCTACCCGCATTCATATTTCGACTTGTGCAGTGTGTCGGTGTCGTTTTTGAGACTTTTTCTTATCACGTCTTTATTTGACTCCCAGTATTTTTTTCTGTCGACACCACTGTCTATATCACTACTGACTCTAATACTTTTGTGGATTTTATCTATTTTTTTATTACTTTTTCTTTTTTGTTTTTTTTTTTGCTATAACATACCAACTTTGGTAGATAAATATTATGATCAGTTCGGTTAATTCCTTACGATAGGTGCGCTCAGAGCTCGAATGCATGAGTAGTTTCCACTACTTGTCATAAAACGATGAGAATAATATCAAATATTTGTACCTGATTACCTTTATTTGCTGTATAGGGACAAGTGATTTCATCATCGCGTCGCATGTTGACGACCTAACGCGAGTGTCGATCTCGGCCAGTTCGCTAGGGGGCGACGGACAATGGCGTCTGGTGGCGGAAGTCCGACCACGTCTTCGTCGTCGTACCACGGCTTCGCTACGATGTTCCTGCGCATGCCGATGTCGTCGTCGACGCTGCCTGTGCAGGGACAGTGCACCGTCGAGGATCGGCGCGTCACGCTCAAGTTTCCGTTCACAGGCATCGAGTTTGACCTGCCCGGCGCGCCGCGCGAGAACCGCAATGACTTTGACTTCACGATCCGCAGCGCCAAGGGCGATATGACAATGACGATCGGTTACGTCAGCGAGCTGAAGGCTTTCACCGGCACAGGACGCATGGACGTCGGCGATCAGGACGACACGCCTGTACTGACCTTCTGCTTCTACTCACCAGACAGTCCTCTCAGTCGCCTGCCCAGACTCTGACTGCTTGACGGACGTTTATCCGCGTCAACTCCGTTCTGGCCATAGTAATTAATTCTTTTCTGAACTTGTTAGGCTATTTGCGATCGTTGACCACTGCAACTACCGCTGTTCATACAGTCCACGTTCGTAGACCAGGCCAGACACTCAGACAGTGCCGGCGCCAGAAAGTTGGAGGCCCCCGGAAATACAGCTGTGAGGCCCCTATATCGGGGGGTCTGGGGGTGGAGCCCCCAGCAGGGTCCAGATGTGGAGCTCCTCGTCATATGGTCAGGGGCGAAGCCCCCTGTACCTGAAACACTTGGCTTTTGGACGTTCAATGGAAGCCGCAAATTTTCCCACATTTCAAAAAATTTGAAACGCAAAAAAATCATATACAATTCCTGTTGTTTTTGCGAAAAATGAAGTTTTATAAGCCGCAATACGTCACAGATTACTGTACATTAATGAAAAATAATGGACTTGTCCATTTTGGCTTAACTTTCTACATGTTTCCTTATTTTACATTTTGAATATATCTTTTTAAAAACTATATTTTTTCATACATAGCATGAGCCCTCTGAGCATACGTAAGACCCCCCCCCCGGCCGGAGGGTACGGGGGCCCTTCCGCCAGCTCTGCACTCAGACAGGTTTCTTCGTGTCGACCCAAAGAGTTTGAATTTACTACCTAAAACGCTGACATCAGTGACCTCATTTTGACATTAAGAAGTGTAAACCAACATAGTGTATAGTCTTCAAACGTTAACTTTAAACAAGTTATTTTTCACATAGGCCTATTTTTTATTTACAGATTTGCGAGTAAATTAAATGAGTGATAGAATGATAGTTTTACCGTTAACTTTGCCCTGCATGATGTGTGTTAGTGTCGCGTTGTCGTTTGTAGCTAGGCCTATGTTGTCGGTTGTGCAGAAGTCCGATGTCGGCCCATTGCGCGTTGTCGCCAGTTGCTTAGTTGTCGTGCAGGGTGTCCATATAAAGACAGGTAAACAAATTAAAACGCTAGTCGTGAGATAATGGGTATATACACATGTTCTCGTAACTTTTACAAACCACTGAAATATAATTGTAGGCAATTTTAAATTATAGGCCTAACGCGGTTTTCTATTGAGGATAAGCTGGGATTATAATACGACCGTACAGTTGAATGGCAGAACCAGACGATTTATTATTTGGAGTTTGCAGTTAGACTCGTTCACACTGGGTCCCAACAATGACTCCTGGCAGTGTTTTGTCATGGCTTTTATAACCACTTGGAATTTTGAGACCAAACGTTTTACGAAGGTAACATTAACACCGATGCAGTGTGAACGTTTCACTGATCTAAAATTTGCAGTTTTTTCCCGTTTTTTCGTTGTCCGTGCTGTCAATTTGTAAGTACAATTTTTAGCATCAATACGTCAAGAGATGCCTGCTAAAAACACGATGTAAAAGGTGACCAGCAAATAAACCCTGCTTGAATGTTAAATTGCGACAATATGATCACGGAAGTCCCGTCTGGGAATTTTGAAGTAGGCTACAGTGTGTAGAAGATAAGCCAGAATCAGAGACTGTTTGAATGAAACTTTCATAGGCATAGAGTCCGCAGTGCTTCGTCGCATCTGGGGTACATTTTGAACGTTTCCTATGACAGACATTCTTACCTCTAAGGTAATCTTCATTTAGCATTCAAACGGTCGTTCAACTGTTAGTTGCTTTTTAGCAGGTGCATAATTAATATTTTCAACTTCTGTTTCTATCTCGGTGCTAAAGTTTGCTTTGTAAAGTCGCGAGTACGGACGATAAAAACCAAAAAGCCACAGACTCGAACTATATGAGCGAAAACTATCGGAGCATATAGGCTAGCGTTGTATAAAGTGTTGGCCTCAAAATTTTTGGCAATTTTTGGGCAAATAATGACGATGATCATTCATGGACACCCTGTAGACCCAGTTGCTTCGTAGTATGCTGCAGGCCACAAATGCTAAAGAGTACAGTAGTGATCAGTGCTCAGTTGCTATTAACAACATTATCGCAATATTGTTAATAAATGTACATTTAGGCTATGTGTTGTATCTACGTATTATTGACGTTGTAGCATGCGCATCCGTTAGAACTTGGCCTTGGCCTTAAGATGTAAATTAATACAACTAAAGCAACTTATATATTGTAGCCTATTTGAAAAAAGTCCGATGGCATAAATTTTGAGGCGTCCAAAAATCTTATTGCTGACCGCAGTATAGTCGTATAGTCCTGAGCAGACATGACAGACGACGGACGGACGGACAGACAGACGACGTGCAATGCTCAACGCGGTCTACCTGACGGAGATGCGAAAACATGCAGCTCGATATTGGTAATGAATACATCGGGCTTTATTGTATCGTTCAATAACTACCTTATTCACCTGATCAGACTAATGCGACAGCCTAACTCCACTAGGCCTACTCGGAGAGGCAACTTCTAAATGAAAATGATGCTCATGCGGCTAATTTCGCTGCATGCAGGAATTTCATAATAACCGGGCACTCACGGTGTGTGAGATGCTGGCATGTATTCTGCAGAAAATTGAAGAACCACAAAAGAAAATGGCACGGTACACAACCAGGCCTAGAGACTCGTTGTTTTGTACAATTCGGTCGTAACTCAACAAAACGCGATCCGCTGACAGATCCGACTGCGGGCCTGCGAATCGTTCAGTCGATGTGGACCATGTGCCGCAGCTTGGCGATCTCTCGATCTCGTTCGTCGAGCTGGCGCTGGAGGTCGCCTGCGGTCTGGACCAAGTCTTCAGTCTCGGTCTCTAGCTGTGAGATGCGGCGGCGCAGTTTGTCAAGAGTCTTGGTCATGTCCTCCGTGTCCAGCTGAGCGTTGATGACGCTGCGTCCTGTCATGTTACTGATTGCAATGTCCAGTGACGCCTTCGCGTCATCGACCCCTAACAATCTGCCACAGCAGCGTAACACAAACACTCTCAAAAAGTCCTTGCAAATCGATAATATGTTTCGATGCCTTACGTACAGCAATTTACTGCAATAATTAATACAAGGCTCTGGTTACATGTAAAGTGTTAAACAATGTTACAAGTTACAGCAATGTTTTAAGCATATTTCAACGTTAGCTTAACCATCGTTCATCTTAAACACGTTTGCAATTCTGTCAATTTATTGCAAGTTTTATTTTGTTAAGCACAATGAAACAATGCAAAACGTTATTGCTTTCTGCAGGTGAACGTTTAAATACATAACTGCTGGAGAAAATAACAAATCATTAAGGTCACGACGAGCTATCAGAAGCTAATACACGCATGCGCCACCGCCATTGACTAGCTACTACCACCCGCGCCTACGATTCGAACTAGTGCTTTGACATAATGGCGAGCTACATATGCAGACTACAGGGTGGGCCGAAAAATGGCACAAAATTTTTGTATGCCAATAAAATAATCTTTAATTCACCGATCATATCAACCGATTTTAAAACTTTTTTACTGTCAAAATCAGGAGAAAATTTGTAGTAACACTGTTACTAAAATTCCCGCCACACCTCAAGTGTGTCGCTACACTACCTAGTGAAATATCAGTGTCTTTAAAGCAAAAATTGAAAACAAGGCGATATCTGTAACAACACATTCTAAAAAACTAACAACAAAACAACCCGTTTACTGCCTCAATTATTGTCCAAAGTAATTGGAACATCTCGCAGTTATCACATCATATGTTTATTGTGTCCACCTTGCTGCTGGACGACGCACTCAAGCTGGCGACGTCACTGACCATTGGCGCGATTAACCAAACGCTGCAACAGTTTTCCCCACTCGGTGCTCCAGAATTGTCGTGAATTGTCAACATTGATAAACCATCTATGAAAGAGCCCTGCCCCCAAACAGCATAATCGACAGGATTTAAGTTCGGGCTGTTTAGAAGCCACATGTCAGGCTCAATAAACGTTGATCATGCAATTGGTCATTGTCGTTGCCAGCTTGAGTGCGATGTCTTACATTTCACAAGGTAGTGTAACGACATCTAAAAGGTGTGGTGGGATCTTTGGTGTTAATGTTACTACAAATTTTCTGCTGATTTCAACAATGAACAAATTTTGAAAATCGGTTAATATTTGATGAAGTTAGTGGCATTTAAAAATTTTGTGCCATTTTTTTGGTCCACCCTGTACTTACTTACTTATTTACTTACAATATACACTGTTTTCATTGATACGTGTCCTGGCAGTCGTTTCTGACTTCATGCTACGTTAAAGTCAATTCGTACATCATCACCATCATCTTCTTCACAGCCTAAACGTACATGTCCATCACGTTCAAGAACAAGAATTCAAGACAAGGATGCGGCTAATACATTCAGTACCAGCATCTACTCTACATTAGTAATCTTAACACGTTTGCGTCGGTCAGGCGTGAACAGAGTTCTAGGCCTACGCAGGGTCCGCCATGCGACAGCGTCACAGACGCACAACGTACCTGTACCCGTGGTGATGCCAGCATTGGTTCGGTGCGGAAAACGATAGCAGACTTACTTGAGACATTTTTCCTTCTCGTAGGCGAGCGACTCTCGTTGATTGATGACAAAAGTCATTTGTCTGAGTAGACGGTCGACGTTGTCAGCGACTGCAGCAAGCGCGTTATATTCTGACTCGCCGGGTGTCAGCAGAGACGGCGACACGCCACCTTTCAGCATCCGACGTACGAACTCCTGCGTCGTCGTCAGATCGTGAGCGTGAGACATCTAACAGCAAGACGCAAATGCGGCGCGAAATCCGGATTCAGTCCGTGGTGCTTCACGTAACTCATAGAGTACTGAGGTCCACAAGTAAGGACGCAACTTCTAATTTTAGTCACTCACTTAAGCAAATGTACGTACTTTTTCATTTTACACACCTCCGTTAGCCTACAGACCTCAGGCCTGTGTTGCTGCACTACCTTGCAAAATTTAAATGTTCAGCTATGCACCATTGGAGCATATCAAATTCACAGTGTTGCGAAGTCGTTTATTTTCAATCTGTCCGATTTGCTAACTTCTTGCTCGTAAATGCACGCAGATTAATCGTTCGCTGTGTTACGTCAGTCTGCCCTCAACACTCCTATGTTTCGCTCGCTACTTGACAGTGGATACGCCGGTGATGGCAAGTCGTTTCGAAGTGACCTATTACGTGTGGAGCAGAAAGTAAAACTTTACTCATACACTCAAGTCACTCGTGCACGCGCACTCAGTGCTGTGACAAACATTTAACCAAGCAATGACAATGGCAGCAAAGGTAAGGTTTAGGCCTATTTATGGTTGAGAGAACACACAAATATATCAGAAATCAGTGACGTTTTGCAAGTAGACCTACCAGCTGTTTTTCATGTTGACGTACGAAGTCGCGCAAGATGCTGTCCAGTCTTCTCTCGGTTCTCTGGCGCTGTTCTGCCACCCTCCCCGCCTCGGCGAGCTGTTCCACCAACTTAGCCGTTTCCTGGCGGTATTCGTCGTCGGCAATTTGTAGCTTGATCGCGATCAGCTCCGCCATTTCTTTTTTGTCAGATTCCGCGAATCGCTTACTCGTACCAAAACGCCTAGACATTATTATTATACCGCATACCAGAGCACCAATCACCGTGCTCAAGTACATAAGTTATGTAGCACGAAACCTTTGAATAACCTCGAACGTGTTCCGTGTGTTAGTAGAGAAAGTAATCGAGAAGTAGGCCTAACAATGTTTTGCGCTGGCGTCCAAAAGTAAACATAGACTGCGTGCTGCGTTTGAGCGAGTCAGCAACAGCGTTCCAGGAACACGAACGTGACAGACCAGCGTGTCACGGTGTCGAACGCATGTCATCTGAACTTGGACAGTGCAAAGCAGCTATAGGCATAGAGATTTTGTAAACGGGCTTCTTTAACGTAGTAGTAGGAGAATGACAAATTGCTATACCTAGTAAGTAAGCGTTAGGTAAACTAATAATTTTTTTAAATGATGATAAGCTTAAATAGTTAACCGATCGAGCAATGATACTTGATAAGCAAAGAACATCTAACAACCTTGTAGCACAAAGTAAAGCAATGAAACGACAGAGAACATATAGACCCGTGAACGAGCGCCGCGGCTTCGTGCAGTGTTTCCGGCAGAGGTTTGACGTCACCTCGTTCGACCTTGAGATCAGCTTGAAGGTCACGCACCAGCCACTTGTAGCTGCCGGCCAGCGCCTCGCAGAACAGACGAAAAGAGTCGGTCAACTTGTCGGCGACAATGTGCTCTACTAGACGACAGACTCTTGTCTGATTCGTCCTCTCAAGCTACGCGCGTCAGAAACAACGAACATTCGACACGGAGTGAACGAGAAAGTGGCATTTTCAATTGAAACCACGTACGTGCATCTGCCTGCGAAGACTGGAAAAATATACAACTACTCACACAAACTGTGTAATTTTTTGTACGAGCGAGTTCAACATTCATTGTCAGCTACTGCTTTAGCGGGTCTTAGCCATCGCAATTCTGTCCGTCCGTCCGTCTGTCTGTCTGTCTGTCACGTGGGTAGATCAGTCAAAAACGGTGCAAGCTAAAATCGCCAAATCTTTACCATCGGCTGCCTGGAAGACTTAGTTTCAAAAACCGTAAAGCTTTTTCATAAATTCGAAGGGGGTCACCCTGAACGAGGGCGCAAAATGAGAGGCGGGAAGGAAAAATTTGCGATTTTCAGCCAATAAGTCGCTGTAGGCCCCTATCTCAATAACGGTGCGAGAAGGCCTAGGTTACTAATCACAACTAATAAAAAGTCGTGCACTGGCTCTCGATTGCCACCAAATTCAATGACGTTAGATGACCTTAAACGCCAAAATAGGGGTTTTATGGATTTTTGGCGATTTTGGACTGCGAGAGTCAACGAGACAAATTTCCAGAGCGAATTGCGTCGAATTCACTACACATAGACTAAGACAAGTTGCGTACGAAATTTTCAGCATTGAACGTAGATTTCAACGGTCCAAGCTTCGATTTTCTAGGTTCAAGGAAACCTGCGCACAAGGGCATCAAAGAGCAGTACCCCATAAAAGTCGTTATTTTGCCGTTGTTGGCAAGTCTACCGTGAAAAAGGTTGTAGATAGGCATGGATGTGCTGTCTATCACAACAAACCCTAGTGACGAGCTTTTTATTCGTATTAACATCGATGATTTTGAAAGAATCTGAACTTCAAAAATAAGGGGTTTCGTTGTTTTTTTTACAATTTTCGGCTGCGCCGCACACTTCAAGAGTGAATTGGGACGAAATGGCTGAAGATAGACTAAGGCAATTTGCGAACATGAACTGCTATAGGCTTTCGTATTAGCTCAATTTTTTGTATAACACAGTTAACACTGTAAAATTCACGGAGACTTCGTCAGTTTCAATATTAGCCTACAGTTCTTTCACGCATAAACATATATATCGTAAAGCTCTGGTCTCTGGGTTTGCACCCTCTACAAAAAAGTCCTTCCCGAGACATTGTCAATGGGGTACTGGCAATATAATTCACAGAACCTGTCCGTGACGGACATGGCAAAACGTCTACTCGAAGAATTGGAAAATGAACCCAGCGAAGACTAACTCATTAATGGTGTGTACTGAAACATACAGACTAGGCCTTACGGATTTATTCGATAATTGCACCGCGTTCTGTGACTGCACTTGTTTCGTGACATCTCTTCAAATTTGCAGCATTGGACTAGGTCTAGGCCTACATGTGTGGTCTTGCTAAGCTAGTCGATGTGTGTGGTCCGACAAATTACTTCTTGTGTCAGTGGCCAATAATTACCATGTCCCGTCACGTATTTCATCACGCTATAGGTTAACTTTACACAACAACTGATGTCAGGTCATGGAGAGACCAGTCCTTTGCATTAATACTATGCAGACATCAAACGAACGTTAATTGTAATAAATAATATTACAAATCTAAGCATAACTGGCTACAATATAATGCAATGTTATGCTAACAATTTTCAGATAGTATATGCCTTCGCGATTGCCACACGCTGCTTTGGTTCGGCAGCGACAGGGGCATTTATCCCCTCTAAGTCCTTGGAGCAAGTCCCCCAACTCAAGGTGAGGCGCCGTAGGCGCCGAGAATGAGGCGCCGTAGGCGTCGAGGGATGGGGAATGGAGAGGGGGTATCCCCCTCCCCAGCCGACTAAGCGATCTGGAGGAGCGTCGTGAGCTCCCCCAGGGGGGTCCGGGGCGGAGCCCTGGCGAAAAACAAATTTGATGCATTTTAAACGTCACAGAACACTTCTGGTTGCAAGATATTGTAAATCATGAGAACAGCGTATTACAAGCTGAAATGCAGTATGCCATGAAAACTGGGCAGCAGACTTGAGCATTGGTCACAGTAAGAACTAAGATTCGTGATATCTCGAGGAGCAACCAAACAGTAGCAGCGCCATTAGCAACCTGCAGATTGTCACTGACACTGACAGAAAGACAGACACACAGACTAGACTACTAGAGGCCAGTTGTCATTCATAGGCCTAAACAGCTTGCATGAGTGACATCTGCGTCAAGAAGCAACCGTACATTGTTAATGAATGGTTATAACATGATAAGTGGTAAGTTCAAACCAAATGACACCAGTAAACAACTGAGGTTACATCATCATTCAAGTCTATAGCTCAATATCACTGACACTGGCGTGTTACTGACAGACAGTCTGACACACAATGCTGTTCTTTTAGCATTCAGACACTCTTGCAACAAGTAGCAATTGGTCACAAGTAAATTGTTTATCACTTCTAATATTCTGATCACTTGCAGCTGGTTGCAAAAAAATATCACGATGCTGACCTCCCACTAAGTCCAAACAACTGTTTGAGCCTTTAAGGTTCAAAAAGGTTACTAGGGGAGAAGGTTTTTGAGAAATTTGGCGGAAGTTTAATATTATCATTCTGCATTTCTGATATACTGCATATACGAGCAATACACCAGAAATGCAAAATTACAATAATTATAATATTTAACCCCCCTCATTTTCAAAAATCTTCCTAGGGGGAAGGTTTTTTTGGGAAATTGGGGAGAAGTTGAATATTATAATTCCGCTTTTTTGATATACTGCATGTACACTTTTCCCCTATTTTCCAAAAAAAACTTTCTACGAGAAAAGGGTTTTTTTTTGGCAAATTAGAAGGCAAATTGAATATTCTAATTTTGCATTTCTGATATATTGCATGTATACTCCCCCTAATTTCACAAACACTTCTTAGAGGAAAAGGTTTTTTGGAAAATTAGGGGGAATTAAATGCTATAATTTTGTATTTCTGATACATTACATGTACACTTTTCCCCTAATTTTCCATGAAATCTTCCTTGGGGAAAGTTTTTTTTTCGAAAAATTAGGGAAAAGCTGAATATTATAATTCTGTATTTTTAATGTATTGCATGTACATTTCCCCCCTAATTTCTCAAAATAACTTTCTATAAGGGAAAAGTTTTTGGGAAATTAAAGGGGAAATTGAATATTATAATTCTGCATTAATGACGTATTGCATACACATGCAAAACATTCCAAAGGAAAAAGGTTTTGTGGGCAAATTAAGCGGAAGTTAATTATTATAATTTTGCATTTGTGATATAACATGCAATATATGAAAAATGCAGAATTATGATATTTAATTTCCCCCTTATCTTTCCAAAAAACCTCACCCTCTATTTTTTTCATGGAGCACATGCTCCAAGGTTTATATGGCGTAGACGCCCCTGGGCAGCGACACACGGCTCCATACAAAATAATTGATCTGATCGACTGACGCGATCATTAATTCACTAACGATATTGTGTTGCATTTGCTAATGTGACAAAAAGTTCTAAAAATATCAGTAGTTTGTTTTGTTTTTCGTTCTTTCAGTATGCTTATGCATATTTCGGTGTTTACGCTACACTTCTGTAAAACTTTCACTGTTTATCCAAGCATGTTATTTATATCGGCACAGCCCCAAAATTGGCATTTCCACTATTAGAAAGGTGTTTTTGGAAAGTTAGGTAAAAGTAGTAACTGGGAAGGCCAATGTCCCAGCGGCGTCTGACAATTTTGCAGTTTATGGCAGCGCCCAGCTTTCAAGAGGCCGCAAACAACCAAAAATCAGGATAAAAAGCGCGCAAAAAGCAAAACAAAAAACGCAAGAAATTTGCGCGTATGGGTTCACCAGTAAACTTACTAAACGTAACACTGAAAACAGCAAATGCTTACTAAGCTCGTTCGTCATTTGGGGTAACCTATATGTCATTGTGAAGTTGTTAAATGCCCGGGTTTCCGGCAAGAAAAACATTAAGGGCAGCTGTATGATTCGTGCTATTCTGTTCTGTTTCATTGTAACCGCATATATACAGGGTGGGCCAAAAAAATGACATAGTTTTTGTATACCTCATAACTTCGCCAAATATGAACCGATTTTCAAAATTCTTTCACTTTCAGAATCAGGAGACAATTTGTAATGAAACTGTCACTACAGATCCCACCACACCTCAAACGTGTCGCTACACTACCTCGTGAAATATCAGATGACGCACTCAAGCCTGCCAC
>Ga0209671_1006214_pt1 | contig 12220 bp, 10 predicted proteins | sample WorMetHERISLAND2_2_FD_187401 | JGI IMG/M metagenome (GOLD analysis project Ga0209671, IMG submission 187401) | Marine gutless worms symbiont microbial communities from Max Planck institute for Marine Microbiology, Germany - Olavius geniculatus... | ecosystem: Host-associated > Annelida >...
GTATAGTGAATAGGCAATGTGGACCTGGGAATTCCAAATATGTGGTAATTTTCGACCCCCTGCCTACAGGTCACGTGACACGGAGCATGCGCAGTGAACTTTTGGCCTTTAACATGGGCAAATGCAAATTTGAGGCTTTATATCTCCGTAACTGTGCAAGATAGACGCTGGTTCCAATGGACCACCAATAGGAAACCACATGTGCCGAGTCGAATGGTCACGTGACCGATGACGTCACGTGACCCCAAAAGGTCAAACTCGTGACCCCAAAATCTTCGAAGCCCCGTATCTCCGTACCCATGCAAGATAGGTGCATGGTCATCATTGACCACCATAGGAAAGTGCCCACGCCAAGTCCGATGGTCACGTGAACGATGACGTCGCGTGACCCCAAAAGTGGAGGTCGTGACCCCAATATATTTGGGGCCCCATATCTCCATAACGGTGCAAGATACACGCATGGTTTCAATGGACCACCAATAGGAAACCATGTATGCCGAGTCCAATGGTCACATGACTGATGACGTCACGTGACCTCAAAAGGTCAAACTTGTGAAATCTTTGAAAATCTTTGAAGCCCCGTATCTCAATATCTATGCAAGATTGATTCATGGTCATCATTGACCACCAACAGGAAAGTGCTCTCAACGAGTTTGATGGTCACGTTCTGATGACGTCACGTGACCCTTAAAGATCAAAATCGTGACCCCCAAAATATTTAAGGTTCAGAGTCTTTATGGCCATGTAAAGCAGATGATTTATAATTGACCATCAACATAAAACTTTGTCATTGTAATAAAACAGCAAATATAAATGTACAAAACATCAGTTTATACACTTGTTAATGGCAACATGCAATGAGTGACACATCGAAAGCAGCAAAAATCATAAAAAGATGATATTATTCAACAGCACATTGACAGTTAGGCGATGTGATGGTGAGTGATATCGCCTTTTTATGACTTTTGCTGTTTTCGATGTGTCACTCATTGCATGTCGCCGTTAACAAGTGTATAAACTGATGTTTTGTACATTTATTAATATCAGAAAGTCAGCTGCACAAGAAATGACAATGAAAACTAATCGCAATGACACCTAGTAATTCCTGTGCTGCCAATTGCAGACTGGTGTAAAAATAGGGATGGGGACCATGTAATATTACACAACAGGTCATGAAAAACAAACTGACACTCCGAATACCACCCATTAAAACTAAAGTAACAAGAAAGCCTAGCTAACGCAAAGGAAACACGCAACAGCAGTGCATGTTTGAAAGCCAACTGCGAACAAATCTAAGCTCACCAATCCCAGCAACTTACATTGGGTACGATGCATTCACATCGCCAGACGGCGCCACCATCTCACATGGCTGCTGCTGTTCGAATGACCAAATGCAAGTATTTTGAAGAGGGTACCCAAGTTTGATGACCCTATACGGCGTACAGAGAATTCCTTGAATGCAAAAGGTGCAAAATTTAACCTAGTGAAAACTACGTTTAATGCTGAAAGTTTCATATGCAGGCTGTCCTGTCTATCTCTAGTGATTTTAGTGCAAATCGCTCTCAAAATGTGCGTTGCAGCCAAAAATCACCAAAAAGTCCATAAAACCTTTATTCTGATGTTCAAAATCATCCAAGATCATTGCTTTTGGTGCCAATAAAAAGCCAGTGTAGGACTTCTATTAGTGATTAATAGTAACCAACGCCCTATCTTGCACAGTTTCTGAGATACAGCGGTTTACTGGCTAAAAATCACAAATTTCCCCCTTCTTATTCAGTGCCCTCGCTGGGGGTAACCCCTTTCAAATTTATGGAAAAACTATAGGGATCGTGAAACTAGATTCTTCAAGGCAACCAATGGTGAAGATGTGGTGATCCTAGCTTGCACCGTTTTTGACTGATCCACCCGTGTGACGGACAGACAAATGGACGAACAGAATTGCGATGGCTAAGATGTGCTACAGCCAGTGCGGTTCTAGCCTGCAAAATCTGGGGGCACGGCCCCCTGGCGAGCATGGTAGCGTGAGCCTATAAGGTGGGTCAGGGCAGAGCCCCCAGAAGAATTGAGGGGCAGAGCCCCTGGTAAGAGGGTCAGAAGTCTGAAGCTGTAGCACTTTTGGTTTTTGGACGTACAATGAAAACCGAAAATTTGCCCATTTTGTACAACTTGAAATGCAAAGAAATCAGATATTTGTTTTATATTTGCAAAAAAAATCATGGGTGGCCACGAAACTGGGAGGGGGGTGGAGCAAAACTGTGGACCTGTGCTTCCCGGCCCGGGTCTAAAACCGCCACTGGCTACAGCAGTAGCTTTAGGGATCCTGAAACTAAAGTCTTCCAGGCAGCCGACGGTGAAGATTTGGTGATTCTGGCTTGCACCGTTTTTGACTGATCCACCAGTGTGACAGACAGACAGACAGACAGACAAACAGTCAGAATTGCAGTAGCTGCTGTCGCGCGTAAAAATACCACATTGTAACAGGCTAGATGCAAGCAGATGTTTTTTTTTCTAGCAGCCTAAATCTTCGAAAAGAAACAGAAAGATCTATAAATATTTTTCAAACTCGAATAAAATTTTACAAACTACGTTTTTTTAAAGAATAAAGTCCGTGACATCGCGACATGGGGCATTGGAAGTACAGAATTTTCAAGCATAACAGCAGAATGTATACAAACATTGGTCTTTGTAGTCTAACCAGCGGTGTTGTCTTAAGTTTCCAACCATCCATAACGTTCATTGACAAACAACAGTGAATACAAAATGCTCGTATCAACCACAATTTACTTTATGTTTCTACACAAAGCGCTCACACTGGCAAGATTATTATGCAGCAGAATGCAGAAACAAGAAAATTAAATGCAATTAATAATTGTCAACACCGAACGGAAGCCACATCCGCACCACGCAAAAAGACAGAGGAAAAGCCGACTTAAGTTTAAATTGAAACGTAACGTAGCTGAACTGAACTGAGTTGATTAAACACATTTCCAGCTCAAAAGCTGGATAGCTGAATATATACAGTGACACACAAGCAAGGGCGGCGATTTTCAGTGAGCATTGGGGGACGAACTAAGAGGTCTGAAAATGGAAGTCCCCCAGAGGGGTCCAGGCCTGGGCAGAGCCCTTGGTGGGGGTTTGGCCGGGGCGAAGCTCCCAAAAGCTGAACACTTTTTATTAAAAAGGTCGACGATTTAGCAGCTATTTTTGCATGGAAATGTTTAGAAAATCGCCTAAAGTACAGCATTAAAAATTCAAGTAAGGGTTTGTGTAAACACACAAAAGTCATAATGAAATGAATGTGTTTGGCTATTAGGCCTTACTTGAACGCACTAAACTCGGGGGCTAGTTAGGACTTTAAGTTTATGGGGCGTGAAGTAACGGGGTCTGGAAAACAGAAGTTTTCTAGTGGGGTCCAGGGACAAAGCCCTGGAAAAGAGTCTGGAAAACGTTGTGCTTCAGAAGCTGAAGTTTTTTTTGTGTATAATTGCACGCATTTTTGCATTGGTGTAGCTACAGGAAATTTTTCCTGGGTAAACAAATTCAGGGAGTTTCTTTCCTTTTTTTACTTGTCTTCTCGGTTCCTTCTTTTTATTTTTTGCCTTTCCTTTTATTTCGTCCATCCTTACCTCCCTATTTAACCTTTTCCCATTAACTTTTACTTTTTTTTTTCTTTTTTCCTAGCTTTAGAGGAAGTCCAAAATTCTAGTTATGGACTAGGTGAGTGTTGTAGGCTTTCCCAGCGGGTTCTGGGGCAGAACCCGAGCCAAAATCAAATTTCATGCATTAGGGCCTATAGCCTTAAAATGTGATCTGCTGTAGGCCTAACAATGTTAACAATTTTTCTGAGAATTCAACTGACCACATTAACTTTAGTGCAGTTGAAACAATAGTCCTAAAGACGAACAAAGATGGTGCCACAGACTTAAAAGCAGGGCTACAAATAATCGGCAAGCGAAGCGAGCAAAAAAAAAATTGACCTGTTGTAGGTGCAGAAATGTCGAGATATCGCGATTCGAAAATGTAGCAAATATGGCTTAACATGCCTATTTAGGCCCACAAAATCATGTCTTCGGGGAATTTTGACCCCCATACATTATTTTGTATCATCGAGACCTCCAAAAGGCCCTATTTTACACGGAAACACCCGTTTTGAGCCATAAACGGTCGTGATCGTTACACAGTACGGCAATTGCACTAAGCAAGCTCTCAGTGAGCTACAAACAGATGTGTCGTCACAGTTGCATCAGCTCATGTCACAAAACAGTAATCGGACTGAGGATGTGTTCAATCAGCTGATGACAATAATTGTGTTGCAGCTTCGTCAGAATGACGTCAGTATCAACAATAACATCAATCGAATACTCTATCAGCTGTCTACAGCTACATCGCAGAGCAGCACTCGCACCAACCAACAGTTCAGTGAGCTCATGACAGCCGTGTCACAGGGCAATGCTCGCACAGGGCAAGTGATGGATCAGTTGGTATAACAGTTTTCTTTCGCCTGCAGATCATAGAGCAAAATAACGCCAATCGCAGCAGACGCACCGACCAGCTGACGCCAACTGCGACGTTAGAGCTGCGTCAGATTATTATCAAGTTCTCAATGAGCTCAGGACAGTCTGTTGTGTCTCAGAGCAAGGCTCACACTGAACAGATGCTGGATCAGCTGACGACCCGCGTGTCGCAGTTAGAAAGAACCGTGTCCATATGCAGTCAGGTGCTACTGAGTCACAGTCTGAGACACGTCTGTCTGTCACGCCTGCAGACATCTGTGACACACCAGTCAACTGCAATGTCTCAGCTACAAACCGGCATGACGCAATTGCAGAGGGCCGCATCACAGTTGCGGTCGTCCAGTGCTCAGCTGCAGAACGAAGTAGATGAACTAAAGACTGTCATCGCGCGTAGAGGTTAAATGAAAAACAGCATTTGTGGGCCTATCATGCCAAATTTTTCTTTAGTGAGTGTTTTCTTCTGCTCAATTTTTTTTCTCTTTTTTTTCTTGTCACTCTGACCTATTTTTTTACTGTCGCTTTTTTACTGTTTTTCATTTTTCTCCCTTTTTTTGATCCTGTCTCTCCTTATCCTCTTCTCTTTTTTCATCATTTTTTTCTTATTTCCCTGTTTTCCCCACCGTTTCTTATGTTGTTTTCTTTTTCCTACTTATTTGCTGGCAGCCTTCCCCTACGTTTAGCCATAGAGGTTGAAAAGTAGGCCTACATGCAAGTATTTACGGACTGTTTCTCCCCTGCATTCTCCCACCATTACGTCCCTGGAAACCAGGAAATTGAGGAAAACTCAAGTTGCTCCAAATATAATGATAAGTAACAAAACTGATTAGAAAATAATTTAATTCGTTCAAAATGAGGCGGGCCTGCTAATTTTATTAGTTTATTGGGTTTCGGTGACGGCTGTTGCGTTTTTCTCAGAACGATTTTGTTCGCCGCCAGATGTCACTACGTTAAACAAATTGTCATAGATATGAGCAAGTTGGTGCGACCCTTCGCTGCGCTTAACTGTAGCCTCGATGAACTGTCGCATGATGAAGTGTCATGTAACCTCTCAATGCAGTCCACTACAATAGCCTATCAGCAATATAATAGTGCGCTAGCTAACGTGTTAACCTGTGCGTTAGAAATTAACACATGCGTTAACGACGTTACAAGATAATGCCTTGACAGCACTGCACAAAACCCTGTTTTGGAAAAATAATTTACTTTGTCGAAAAATCGTAACTTTTGCCTCATACCTACGTTGTATGCTTATTGTTTTCTGTGTGCAGGGTGTCCTGCTACCTTCACGTAGCCTACCTTCCGTCAATGAAAGCCTGCTACAAAGCAGTGAATCGTCACGTGAACTGGTATGCTACTGAACGCGAATGTCAATCACTGCATTAAGCTGCACATCTACTCGTCATCAACGACGCACAGGAACAGCTGGTTCTTGCTACCAGTCAGTTTGCATTCCTTGTTTTTACAGTCACCAGGGTCATGCTATTGAATGTGTATTGAGTCATTGGGCTGGAATTTGGGTAATGCCATCGTAATATTGTTCGTCTGTCCGTCTGTCCAGTGGGGCGTTGATGTACGCTGATCATTAGTGCTGGGCTATCTGAAACGTATTGCACAAATAATAGCGAAGCACGCCCGTTTTTACACATATAACTTCGACGACAGAGTAAGGGGGATAACCTCAGATTACGGGTAGCTAATTATAGACTAACAGAGATGTAGCATAATAACTAGCGAGCTTTAACCCAACAAACTGCTGTATTCATATTCACTGGCGGATTCAGAAGCTGGAAAGGAGGGCAGTAGGCTACGAGCGCGGTGGCGCGAGCCTTTAATTCGGGTCTAAGGGCTTAGCTCACAGTGTGGTCAAGGGTGGAGCCGCTACCTAGATGGTCGGCGGCAAAGCCCACCTGAAGCTGAAAGCTTTTTGACTCAGAAAAAGTCGTATTGTATTGCGTTGCATTGTGTTGCGCATTTCCGTACTCTAGGCTTTATATAGCATTGCATGTCAAAACTGTAAATTGTGTGATTTAGGGGTAATTTTGTCGCACGATGTCAACCAAATTTTGCGTGCTCGTTTTAAGTTTCAGAAAATTTGTATGAATATGTGGCGTTTGTTCTGAGCTGGCAGAAATATCTGCTACTTGTTGCGGTAGTCAAGCAACTTGTTTTGCAGTCACATCAACAAATGCATTTATCTAATTCGTCGTTAGCCTGTAAACTGTTAACATATCATTCTGCTACATACTGGGGCGCACTTAACGGTTTACATATTTGTCGCCCAGATGACGGTAAACACAAAGTAACACAGCTTTATTGTTATTGCAGCCAAATGGCTGAATTAAGTTAAGAGCATATCAACACATCTCAGACACGATATAATTTACATGTCCAATACGACCGACATATTAAAAATACACAAATATAAAATAATATATGGGACTACTAATTACTGTTATTACTAGCACAAGACACAAAGTCATGCGGCGTGGTGGCAGTGACAGCTTATCCTAGGCTGCGAACATGTCGCGAGCATGTCTCCAGCAGTTGATGACGGTGGTGGCGTAGGCGCGTCGGAACTGTGTGTTGAGGATGCCGTAGATGATGGGGTTGACGCTGCAGCCGGCCCAGAACGCCAGCGACGTCAGCATGTAGACACTGCGGTCAAGCACGGCGCGCCGGTCGGCCAGGTTTGTGATGGTGAACGGAAGGTAGGTCAGAGCGAACGCGAGGAAGACGGCGAGAATGATGTGCAGAGAGCGAGAACGCTGTCGCTGACTGCGTTTCAGCTTCGACAACCACGTCGCCGACAGTTCACTGACCTCTGCTGCATTACCTCTTCTGACTGTAGCAACACTGAGCAGTGATTTTTCTAAACGTTCTTTCGGTTATTTGGAACAACCTTCTCTCAAATATTTTGCTGCGTAACACGAACTTTGCGATCAAGAGACATGCAAAACATTTCTGCTTAATACCGCTTAACTGACTGTCATCCAGCGCCTATGTAACTCTGCATACTAGCGCTATAAAATATGTTTATCGTTATTATCATTATCGTCATTATCATGGCAACAGTGACGTCGCTGACAGTTCACTGAACTCTTGACCGAACAGTCGACGACGCAGTAGCGACGGCGGACCGTCTGTTAGAAACTGTTGCAGGCGAGCGACTGACAGAAGGACGGTGCTACCGATTTCTGTCAGCAGCTGGCCGGCTGTCGCGTACTGATTCCTGTTGGTCGCCTGCTCCTCGACGTCTGCGGCGACTTCCGGCGGCGTCGCTGCAGCACAACTGGTCGCAGCCGCCGCCGACTGATTGACGCTGGTTTCAGGCCGTTTATCGTCGACGTCGTAGGTTGCGTTTTTGGCCGGGACGTAGTAGTCGCTGCTTTTGCTGCTCGTCGAACGTTCAGGCGACCACGATTCCTTTTTTCTGCTACAGCTGCTTGCCTGGCGTGGTGACGTCACCAGCTGATGATGCTGGAACGAAATGCGACGTTCTCCGTCTTTGTCTGCATTCATCGTATATCATAATTATTTATCACACAACGACAAACCAACCGATTTTTTTAACCAAAATCAGCACTGTGTCTCTAAAGGCGTTTTATTTTACAATTGTTGATATCTTTGTTAAATACACACAGATATAGACTACAAAATTTTGTCACGAACACTATGAACATTTGGCAAGAACGAGGTTATTAAATATCTTATTACACTTTAACTGGGTCGTTAAATTACCGTGTATATCATAAGCTGGCTAAAATGACTCAAATCACGGTAATACATAGACAAAAAGTCATCGAAATGAGAGAAAATTGGTACAACAAATCCGTTCCCGCACACATCTAGTGGCAACCTTTTTTATATGTACACGGTAACACCAGAATGTCGGACTCCGAAACGGTGGTGTGTCGTTGAGTTGTCAAGTTTAATCCACTACTGCATAGCGTCCCATTTAGACACAGAGTTTGACGGTACATCAGAAAAGAAGCCATCCAGTAATGGTTTCAACAACATAGAGAACGAACAAGCAAGTGCCGGTGCCCGCTGCTTTAGAAAACAAAGCTAGTAACCTTCATGTTTGGTTGTCGTCTGTGGCTTTGTCTGTTCTTCTTCTTCGTCATTGTTGTGGCTCAAGCAAGTCGAAGTGTGTCTATGTTCACTGATCGTTGAACTCCACTGGATAACGGTCGATGTGTTTTGCGGCGTTTCATCGTTTGATTTCTCCATCCGCGCGACAACCGTTGTCGCGCTGGTAACGGCAGCGGGCAACAGTCTGTCTGGAAAGTCGGCGTCAACTGTACGTTGTTGGCATTCCATCACATCGTCAGAATATGAGTTCTTGTCATCTTGTGTCGCCATCTCGTGATGGTTGGTGTCTCCTGCGCTGTTTGCGGTGTGGCATGCACGAGAGCCTGCGGGTCAGCTGGAACAGACCCCAGCGGCAGGACTTGTCGGTCGTCTGCGTGAACGCTGTGTTGACGGGCGACCTGCAGCTGTCGATAGGCGCGCTTGTAGTTGTCAACCTGCCGGCCGACCTGTCGCGTGCGGCGCCAGATCATGGCGTAGCAGTAGACCATGACGAGACACGGCACGATGAAGCCGGCGCAGAAGATGAGCGTGAGTGCTTCGTACGACGCGGCGCGGTCGTAGCTGCAGTGACTGTACTGATCCAACCAACCGACGCGTGCAGGCAGCACACCGACAACACCGGTACATTGTCAAAACCGGACCGACAAAACCGGAAACGTCAAAACTACCCCACTACACGAACAATAACCCTAACCCAAACTTTGATTCTTAATTAACGTTATTTCTTATCCTAACCCTTGAAAAATTCTTAACTTATCTTTACACCAATGCCTAGCCCTATCTCGTACCTTAATTTCTAACACTATCCCTAAACCTAATTTCTAACCCTAACCCTAACCAAATCTTTGAACTTATTTTTAAACTTAAGCTTATATCCCTGTTTCCTTGTTTTGTCGGGACACCGACAACACCGGGCAGCACGATCAGCACCGCCGCAAGCCAGGCAAAGACGATCTGTGACGCCACGGCCGGCGCCGACGACAACCAGCGGCCGTGAAAGCGCGGATGCACGATGAGCTGGTAGCGACTGGTGGCGATCAGGGCGACGTGAACCGGTCCCCGAACTGATACATACCGCGTCCGGCGGAACGCTGAACCCCACTCACTCAGGGCGATGTGAAGCGACGACGACACGATCACCGTCGTACCGAAAAACGTGTGCCAGCGACACAAGGCCGGCGAGAAGCGCCAGCGACGATAAATATACAAAGCAACCTTTCCGATGTGTACACCAGATGTCAGGCTGAGAAATAACGGTGTTTCGTTGAGTTGTCATGTCTAGCTCACTACTGCATAGCGTCCCAATCGCAATACGTCATTCAGTAATGGGTTGAAAACACACACAAGCAACTAGCAAGTGCCGGAGTGAGTTAGCTGCTTTAGAAAATAAGCTAGTAACCTTCGGGATCAATTGTCGTCGTCTTTGGACTTGTTTGTTTGCCAAGCGCCAGCGACGATGAATGTACGCGTCGACGTAAAACGGCATGACGGTCACGCTGAAGATGAGGTCGGTGACCGACAGAGACGCTATGAACACGTTGACAGATCGGCGCAGCTGTGGACGCTGAATGACCGCTGTCAGGACTAGCACGTTGCCAACGACTCCGTTATACTTAATTTGATTAATCCACATCAATCGGCACTGAGTTATCACCTTCTGTGCAAAAATCCAAGATGGCGGCGGCCGCCATCTTACATATTATTTCTGTTTGCTGTCAGGACTAGCACGTTGCCGACCACTCCGATCACAATCATGAGTGAAACGACGACGCTGCAGACTTGTCCCATCACATTGAGTGGCTCAGTGGTCGGCTGTGTCACTTGAATGACGTCAGCAGCAGACGTCGCCGTCAACGACTCCATAGCGTATAGTCACCACTAGATATTACGTTCGCTAGATTGGTTCATTGGTTCCTACAAACACGTTCAACGTAGGCAGAATATACAATTTAAGTCCGCTATTCCGAAAGCTGAAGAATTCCCGCTAACCCTAACACTAACTCTAACCCTAACCATAACTCTAACCCTAGCAATGTGGCGCGTAAGCCTATCTGCACAGTGAACCTTCGGAATAACGGACAGTCGAAATAGTGGATCTTCGGAATATCGAACCGGTATCGAATATACTACGCCATTTTAGTCTTTCTGCAACATCCCGTATCTCTCGTAGATTTCGTTTCAAACTGCTGTTGCGCGGTTGTTTTAACTTAATTTCTTGCAGTCTGTCTAAATACACGCCTAATATATTTGCAATTCTATTGAAGTTTAAAAAGTCACTATAGTTTAACAAACTATAGTTTTTACTATAGCTACAAGTTTACAACAATTACTACTTACTGCGCGCATCTCAAATTATGTTACAAGTACAATCAAAGTAATAAAAGTTATGAATAAAATGACACGACTGCATGCGGAGCGCCAAATTTAGTCTGGTTAGCAACAGTGGCGGCTAGCCACAAGAATCATCACGACTGGGGTAGTAGCGTTTATTGACGAAAGGGGTTGAGGTAAATATGCCACCTAAAGGACTCAATATAGACGAAGGGTGGCCAAAAAAATTACCAATGGGCATAGACCTCTTAAAATGAGGACTAAGGGCTCGCGAACTTCGGCCTATCGGCAACAAACTGACCACGTTTGACAAAGTTGTAGTAAAATACTAAAAATACCTACGTGGGGTTTAACCACGCTGTATGCACACACAAGAAAGTAGGCATCATACAGTAACAAAATTGTTCGCGTTGTCTGTGACACTATGTGGACAAAATTTTGTAACAAATAGACCACGTTTGACAGTTCTGTTACACTAAAAATACTAAAAATGCCGATGGATCCAAATCTGTGAACCGGAGCATGGCCGGCGTCAGTCCTTATTTTAAGAAGTCTATGCAAATGGGGTAAAAATGGAGGCGCGTAAGCGGCTAAAATGTCGCGGAAATTAGACGTTGCACCGTTGCACGGATCATCTAAAGTGAGGAATGAATATGGTGTCTTTCGCGGCCGATTTAAACATTCTGAAGTTAGTGGCACGACGGTTAAGGTATTAAATTTGAGACCAAAATGTCCCCGGTTTAACTCCCAGCCGATCCTTTAACAAATAATAACTCTGCGCAAGTTGTTCACACCTGCGTGCCTGTGTAAGTAAGTAAAAGTGGTCTGGTGGTTGGTGTCGACTCGTAACTTCAAGGTTACGGTTTTTATTAATACAGTTGTGAACGGCGACATGCAGTGACTGACACATCGAAAACAGCAAAAATCATAAAAAGATGGTATTATTCAACAGCACATTGACAGTTAGACGATGTGATGGTGAGTGATATCACTTTTTTATGATTTTTGCTGTTTTCGATGTGTCAGTCACTGCATGTCGTCGTTAACAAGTGTATAAACTGATGTTCTGTACATTTATAAAATTTGTGTGAGAGACGGAAACACGGACACCTGTATGATAGCTAAGATGCTCATACCATAGCTGTAGTTTGTAAACTCTATGAGCTAAAACAATTGCAAAATGTGCATACTTGTAAAAAAAAACAAATCAGATTAGAACATGTAAATAATGCTTCGACAGAAATAACACTCGCAATGATTTCAGCACGAAAGTTTATCATCAG
>Ga0209671_1006218_pt1 | contig 12218 bp, 4 predicted proteins | sample WorMetHERISLAND2_2_FD_187401 | JGI IMG/M metagenome (GOLD analysis project Ga0209671, IMG submission 187401) | Marine gutless worms symbiont microbial communities from Max Planck institute for Marine Microbiology, Germany - Olavius geniculatus... | ecosystem: Host-associated > Annelida >...
ATGTCGCGTAACAAACAGCGTTAAAACACTGGAGAAGCACTGAGGTTCTTAAAAAATTAGCTTATGCACGTGGTTTCAAATTAATGGGGACATTTAAACTGTGAATAGGCATAATTGATAGTAGGTTGTTTGAACGCATAACTATCTGGCGTTTTGCAGTTTGTGTGGCATAATATAATGTTTTATCTCTAAATGCCAAACTAAAACCATTATAGAAATTTTGCCGAAGTAATCATAAGTAGATGTGGGTTTGATTTTTTCTGGGACACGGTATAATTACTGTTTTAATTTCTGAGTGTATAGTTTTGGCTCACCCGGTATAAGCGCTTTCAGCTGTTTTGAGAATAAAGCAATCTTCTGTGAAGCAAACATTTGCATGACCCTGTAAAGCGGTATAGCGCTATCTTGTTTTTTACGTGTTTGTGATGCTGATTAAAGATGTTGTTTGATATTCTTTGCAGCTACTTTAGTCCCGAAGAATGTCTATTCATATCGCACCGCGATGCACCTGATGACCCCACCAGGTTAGCATACATTCGCATTATGTCATAACACTCAAAAGCTGTTAACTGTATGCCAAAAGGTCAAAGGTCGGTGGACAACCGCATAATATGTCGGCATTGGGCCGACATAGCTTTATTGCCAGTTTTTTTTCAGCTTGCTCATAAAAGATTGAGTCGCTCATTGCTGACATTTAAGCCGAGAAGCTAACTGAACGTTGACAATGTTTGACAAGATGTAAGCCTATGGCTCTTAAATCTTGATACTAAGATTTAATGTAACAGTTTTCTATCGCTGATAAAAATGCGGCACATTAATGGAGTAGCATCAATGCTGACATCAAAAGCCGTTTAAGTTGTCACTGGCGTGATAGAACCAAATGATAAATGAGACGATTAAAGATGAAAATGACAGAACAAGCCTCGCCAGCGCAGGAGAGTATTTTTAAATGTGAAGGGGGAGGCAGATACACCTGTGGCATAAACATTTATACTTCAGGCCTGTTTACTTCTTTTTTGTAGTTAATACTTTTTGTTTTCGTTTTTTTTATTTTTAAGGGGGAGATGGCTAAACGCAAGGTCCCCGAGACAGGCCGGTGCGCTATGCAGGACGTAGTGGCCGCAAAGTGGCTTAGACGCACGGCGGTGAAAATAGATCCGTTAAACTGCGCGCGCTTGGTGCCGCGGGCGCGAACAGCGCTAGACGCCAACGGATGTCATCGACGCGTCGTTTTGTCTTCTTAACGCTCTTGACACCCCGCGACGTTTTGTCAGATCGATATAACGGCGCAGCATCAACGCCCACACTCCACTACGTCGACTTGTCGTGAATGTTTTGTTGGACAGTAAGTCATACAACAAACTGTAAAATTTCCTGATTTTGTGAAGTAGCAAAAGACGAGCGGGCTATAGCTACTTGTGGATTTGTGGCAGGCTTTCGATTTGGTATAGAGTACGGACGTCTGCTGTACAACTTGTCCCGTGGGTCTGCTGCATACTTTCGACTTGCTGTGGCTTTATCGTGCAGCTTTTTGTACAGCAAAGCGACAACAGGTCGAACTGGAGTGGAGTTTGGGTCTAGCACTTGATACGCTGCTGAGATCGTATCGAGTTTGTAGTGACGTCGCCGACGGCGTCAGTCAAACAACGCCGCTGTTGTTTTACTCGTTCAGCTGACTATAGCTAGGCTACTAGCGGGATGCTGCTACGTGCCGTTAGAGTCGCCGAGATGAATTGTCGCACGAAGGACATGAAGCGTTCGGTGCAGTATCGAACGCATCAATCAGTGACGTCAGCGCACCACCAGCAGCAGTCACGTCTTCATATCGTCTGACAGATCCACGAGCGCCGCTGAAAAGTACTATACTCGGCCACGAAGTGGGGAAGCGTGGAGTCGGAAAATGATCTCTGTGTGATAGGAGGGAATAATTTCAGCGAGGGACGACGTTCTCCAAAAGCTTAAGCTGTATTTACTGCATTTTTTCTCAATTTTGTAAACTTTTGTGAACGAACTAATTGAAATTACATGGTTTAATGAGCGAAGTTTCTGTGAACAGTGCATGATAATGCTATAATGCTACAGCTAAACGAACATAACCATTTGTGGTCAGATAGCACGTTTATAATAATGCTATGGCCCAGTGATGGGTATGAGCTGCCTATTTAGTAGCTACAACTACTGCCTAACTACTGCTGTCGAAAGATTAAAAATGTCTACTTTTGGCCAGGGCTGGAAAAACCTAGTTTTGTGGAAAAATGTTAGGTTTTAGTTTTTTAAAGGTTTTAAAGGTTTCTTTAGGTTCTAGTGTACAAAGGAAACTGGGCGCAAATTTTAAGTTACAGGAAAACATCCTATACTACATTCTTTTATGTCGCACGTCAAATAAAAGTTTTCAATGAAAAATGTCAATATAAAGCTTAGATTATGCCTATAATCAGTTTAAGAAGTAGTTATCAGATGACTGACAATTAGTAACTACTTTTAAAATAGTAATAACTACTTTTAGTTTTAGCTACCACTTAAAAGTAGCTATAATCACTTGTTAAGTACTTGGGAAGTACAGTTATAAGTAGTAGTTACTGTCCATCACTGCATCGCTGCTGGCGAACTGAATGCATAGCTTGCTAATTGATTAAGCAGGAGTCAGTAAGCCAAAGTTTCGCATGTTCAATTAAGATAATAGCTGGTTAGAAGGAGCTTGCGTAAAGTGGCGGCAGCGAATTAAATTTTAATTCGCAAGTAACTCCGCACGCGGCAGCGATCTTCTCGTTAACATTATAGATTTATAACGTGTTAATGGATAATATGGCTATCGTTATACGAAGTGAGATTACCATGGGCGTCAGTGGATTAGGAATAAGGGCATTTCCCCCCAAAGTTTTCAGAGTTTGTTCCCCAAAGTGAAGGACTGTTGACTTAGAATTATTCAGAGCTAAGCAATTTCTAGACCCAGAAAAGTTGCTTTAATGCCAAGAATTTACAAAAATCGTTTGCGGCTTGAGCTGTGCCGCAGATTTCGATGGAAGAATTCACAACACTCCAGCAAACTTTTTAGTCGACTGAGGAGGGCCCCTGTCTGGACCCAATCCCGTCGCCGCTTTTTGACCCCCAATGTTGGTCACAGATCGACGCCGCTGACGATCACGACGCTAGTAATACTTAGTTATATTGTGTTAGCAATTGGCGCCTATGGTCTCTGTCTGTCCTCATGAATTGAACGCAGTTGAATTCAGTTGAAAAGAAAACTGTAAAGCGCTGGTAAATTGACGTCCCCCGTCCACTGCCGACACAGTGCACTGAGCCGTATTCTCGTTTTAGTCGCGCACGAAAAATTCTAACCTGCGGACATTTTCATACGAATTTAAAAACAAGTTCGGTCATCGCATCACGTGCTGATTGGTGTGAGATGATTTAATTGTCCGGCGCTACGTTGACAGACAGTGGAGAAATTTATCGCATTCGAAGCAATCCATTTGCGACGGCGCCGATATGAAATGAAACGACGTGCCACTGTGTGCTGCGTGCGTCGTCAATTGATTGCGCCCGCCGGCGCCGCTGCCGCGGGGTCCGATTATGAAAGATGCATCAACTCGGTCGCCACATTTGCCTCCGGTTTCACGTATCATTCGCTTTATAATTCGACCACACACCTCGGAACGTATAGCGACCACACAAGACGACTGCTGGCATGCATCATTGTGTCTGTGTATGATTGCATGGGCGTCGAGTTTACAGGGACGGCGGAGAAATGCTCCGGTAATCCCTGCGCAAATGGCGCAAAAGTATCATTTTGTGTACGTACTATTTGCTCCAGATTGAAATAATATACAAATAATATCTGAGTGTCAACTGCTCATGATTATCAATTTATACAAATTGCAAAGTATTTTACTAGAACTCAATACTTTTTGTACACTGAAAAAGTAAATTTGCTGCTACCAAAAGCTTTCCGCTGATAAAATTTCGCCAAAATGCATTGCTCCTATCCCTTGTAACATTTTTGGCGTTTTGACTCTCGGTGCCTTGACCCGCGTTAGGCTACTAGTTACTACAGTGTGTCTCAGAAAAGCTTTGCCACTTTTATTTTTTGAATAACTTTATGAAGCATTGGCCGATTTCGATAGTTTTTGGCACGCAAAATTGTGAAAATGATTATAGTTTTGGCCAATTCACTTTAATGCTGTCGCTACACTACCTTGTGAAGTGCAAAAGTCGCAGTTTGGCCATTTACAGCAATGAACTCACACTGGATAGCGCATGCATTGGCTCAGAAAATGACTGAGGCCACAAAATTATTGAAAATCGGTAGATCATTTAGCACTAATCGTATTGATTTTAAGATCGTACGTCAACGAAGTGAAATGATGCATCAACAGCAAGTGAGCCGCTCTGGGTCAGCGGTTACTGAACGCGCTGTTAGCACGCGGCGTCAACGTTCATATCGCTTGCTTTCGTGCTGGAGAAGAACATTTTGAGCACATGCTGTAATAGAGATAATGTGATGTGACACGTGTGACCTTTTGCGAGATAATAACTGTTACTCGTGTTTGTTGCTATTCAGTCAATTATTTATTAGCCGACGCATGCACTGCGCAGTATGGATTCATTGTTGTAAACGGCCAAACTGCGACTTCTGAATTTCACAAGGTAGTGTAGCGACGGTATTAAGGTGAGGTGGCGAAACTAAAATTGTGTACGTCAGATTGTTTCTTGATTTTGTTTGCCAACAATTATTAAAATTGGCCAATGTTTCACGGAGTTATTCAAAAAATAAAAGTGGCACAGTTTTTTGAGACCCGGTGTATAAGTCGATGCCTCGTATGTGAGATTGTTCGTGTGCGATGCGCAGGTTTCTGAAATGGGACGACGCGCCGTGCGATCTCAACAGTGTCGGCGGCATCCGGGCATTGTGTGAGCTAGACATGCGGTGACGTCATCGCTCGACGACCTAGATATTCCAGCTGACCTCACGTGACCTGGCCCACATTCGCCGTCGCTATAGGACGCACGGTTCCTGAGTCCCTAGTTATACGGACTTTTAGCGTTATGGCAAGCCCATGGGATTCTCACTTTTTATTGAGCAGTCGTTTTTAATAAGCCGCATTACGCGTCTCTGCTTGTTTGTCTGTCGGTCTGTCTGTTATAATTTATCCCGTACCTGGTCATAACCCGAAATTTTTGTAAAAAAATGAAAAGGCGCAGAAAACCGAAATTGGCGTAAATGTTTCACAGGGATGGAGTAACCGGTTTGCCAATTTGTAGCTCAGACCTATTGTACGGCAAAATCTCCAGAAATGATCACGACACACTAGGCGCGTGCGCCGGTGATTTGCTGTGAACGGTAGACAGACGACCGCATGAATGTCGGCACGTATATTGTTGTCTCTGTCGAGCAGTTAGTATCATACATGATCTGCCTATATAGACTTACGCGTGACTCGAGGTTTTCTTTCAATGTCGAATGTTTAGCGAGTCGACTGTCTATTGAATGAATGGAGTTTATCAGTCCGCTCTATGGAAGACGAACGAACGTTGAATGCTTTACTAACAGCCAAAACTGTTTCTGTATATGTTCTGCTCAATTTATATTGCACATTTTGAAATTTATATCACATATATCAAGCTTGTGCGATGCCTTGCTTATTGCAGCGACCGGTTCACCTTTAGCAGTCGGTCGGCTTTTACTGTAGATGGTCCGAGAGGGCCATGCGTGTGTATTCTGGGCTTGGCTCGTGAATTATAGTACAGTACAGTTGAAGCTGTTTCTACCTTGATAAGTTAAGCTGTCGTCGACATCGATTTCAGTCTTACATGAGCTGGCATCTAAAAATAGAAACTGTGCCTGGTCACAAGGGTGTAGGGGATTTCCTCCTAGACATATTCCCCGGAATAATTTCCTCCCCCAGATTTAGGCTATTCTTTCCAGAATATTCCGTTTAGACTTTTCACCTGAAATTTTTTTACCCTTTATTATCACTCATGCTAAGGTCTCTTTTACATGTTGATCAATGATGGCAGTGTGTTAATGTTTGAGCTGTAGGCCTACATTGCAATTGTCATAATATTATTACGAGGAAACAATTAAGCAAACGTATAAATTTTGTGCACAAGAAGTTTTTTTTAAATTTTCATTACTATCAAACAAATACTACATAGACGTCGTTATGGGTATATACTAGAATGCATATTATAATTTTATTAGCATAGTTTAGAATAAAATATAAAAGTCGGTTTGTCTCCAGATTAATACCGTAATTAGTCTGCAAAAAATGAATAAATTTGTACACGACAACTACGTTTGCAGTAGTGCCTTCTCCTTAGGCATTGTATATTGTCGAATGTGGCAGAAACGGAAAAGGGAAAAGTTTAGGATGATTGTCCGTAGGGACGTCCGGGAGAATACGTTCAGGGGCGATATCCGGCTTCCGGATATTCGGGAATCAGGCTACGGCGCAAAGTCCATTATTTAGATTTGCTGTGGACTCTTTGTACAGCAAGTTGTTCAACTTGTCGCGGCATGTTGTACTACTTTCTGTCAAAGCGGGTGGACTAGTGAAGTTTGCGACTAAACGATGATGCTGACTCGAGTCTTTATTTTCGTGACTCAAACTCAGACTCGAACCCTCGTGACTCGGACTCGAAGCCACTGGATTCGTATAATAACTTGGAAGTAAGTAAAAAATTTCTGTCAATCCTGTTCGTTATTGGGAAAATTACCTGCATATTTTACCTTTTGTTTGTGTGTATTTGCGTTTTCTGCATATGGATTCATACGGTGATGCAATACTGGAGTCGGCAGTAGACTTAAGCCGGACATAAGTCATTATTTTTCGTGACTCGGACTCGGACTGGAACTAAGAGGAATCGCCTACATCACCATGTTGCCAGCGCGTACATCAGCGATGACGGGTACAAGCTTGATGATGATGATGATGAAGCGGTGCGTCATGCGATCATCAGCATACAATAATGACAATACTTCGTCACTCTATAGTTGTTGGACTTCGCCATGGAGTGCTCAGTGATGCGGCTGCGCTGTTAATTGCTCTATTTCCGCAGCTCAGCTGAATCCTGATGAATCGCTGACAGCTGCTGTCAGTCAGCTGATCGGTGACGTCACTCATGACGCCCACCACTTATCGCCGCCAACAACCAGTAGCGTTGCACGGACGTTTACGACGCCAGAATGTGAGGAGAACGAGAACAATTAAATTAGGACGAAACTACAAGGAGAAAGAGACCATTAAATTTGGTCTCAATTTCGCGTTGGTCTCGAAAATTCAACATCCCTGTAGCGTTGTTGCGAGGGAGGCAAGGGCAACTTTTCTACCCCCTACAAAACAAATTAACTTGCAAGATACAATGAACAATAGAAAGTTGCATATACACACTTTCAAATGGTATCGTGCTTGTGGACGACCTTCTACAAACATTCAGCTTTTAAAAGAAATGTTTTACAGCACACTACGAATATTTTGAATGCATTTATTTGTTAAATTGTCTGTTCTTTTGTTTCTTTATTTGTCAGCAGGATTACACAAAAGTTACCGGCGGATTCTGCTGAAATTTTCATGAAAGGAAGCGAAGGTTAGAGTTGGCCCGACTTAAAGGTTAAAAAATAGAGGTGGTTAGATTTTTCTGGCAAACGATGTGCCACCTGACAAATGCGAAAAAAATGTTGTTTTGAGTTTTTTACTTGCCAGGTGATAGCACCGTTTTGGTGGGAGTTTGCGGTCTTTGACTGCCCTTTTATTTCCCGTTTTATATGTTCTAGGATTCTAGCGCATGTAGACAAACAAACGTGACTAGGAGCCTAGACGATAACCCGAAACCAGGCTAGAGAGAACGAAATGTCGACGACTCGGTCTGTTAGAAGGAAATTGCTCGTGTGATCGTGTGCCTAAGTAAGTTGAGAGATATTAGCTGATCATCAACGGCGTGCGGTAAACAATGTGATGAACGGTCGGCCACAATGTATTACTGCGCGTCACCACTGATCACACATATACTGCTTCATCCCTTCTCTCTGTCGCTCTCAATCTAGCAGTTGGAGTAGATTTTCTTTCTGTTTAACCTAGCTCCGTGTACGCTCATTCGACAACGGCCATGTTGCTGACGCCACCGGACGCCAACCGCAGCAAAACGCGCCAAGTATCTTTGTGACTGTTTTTGTAACTGAGTCGCCTGTAGCATAGCCAGCAGCTTACATGCAGCCTTAAAGGTCTGTAGCACATATGCCGATATCACTTTATCAGGCAGCGTAATAAATGCAGAATGGGCCAAAAATAGATGACATCAGATTTGCTGTTCATATGCCAGTGAAAGACGCTTGAAACATTTCACAAATTCATCATCATAATTTATTTATCAGAAAACAAACAGTAAAAATATGAATGCACACAAAATACGTCGTAATAAATAAATGATGACAGAAAATGCGAGTCACGTAAATAATTAAAGTTAAATGGATTGCTGAGTTAGATAAATACCAGTATGGACTTTGTCGTCAATTCTTTGTAATGCATATGACATTCAGTCTAAAAATGGGCGCCAAAAATTGGCTTCATAAAACCGCCTCACATTTCTGGAACGTGTGTCATGCAAGCCTTGTATCGAAATCTTGTACGAAAATCAGCGCCGGTTTTTCTGGACTGTATGTCATCGGTATGACATGCGTGATTGGGTAAAAAAAATGAACAGTTGAGATAATTGTCACTGAATACAGTGTAATAGGCCTAACATTTGTGTCAACTAAGCTACTTATTTTTAGGGCTCTGACACTTTAATTGCGGTACATCTCCACGTACATCTCCAAAGCCATTCCTATCACATTAGGGAACTCGCAGATGTGCGATAAAAACTATTAAATAAAGCAACTAAAATTACTGGAGACGGTCGCCGTCGATTTCGTTTACTGTTTATTATAGAGCCGGACGTGGCGCCATAAACTTGCTGAGAAAGCTATATTTTATTGCATATATCGCAATAAAACAGCAATAAAATAAACTGACTTGGTTTATTTGCATTTACTGTAGTTTTATTGCACGTGTGTGCGGACTGCCGCGATGAAACAAAATTACAAGTCAACGGCCAGCATCTCCAGTTGTTTTATCTTGTTTTATGTCATTTTATTTCATCTATGCGAACGACCTACGTCTTTTAAGTGCGTCCGTTGATAACAATATATGTTTGTGTAGGCTATATCGTATTTAAATGCTGACTGCTCAGTTATTTGCTGCTATATTATTCGTATTTTTCTATTCAACTGTTAACAGTTGCGATTAATGTTCTGTTCCGTGTGGCAGACACTGCTGCTGTTGTTGTTCAAATGCATTCGTCACGAGTTATTGTTTGATAACATTATGCAGTACTCTGAAATGTTTATCTTGTCCTACTTGTCTTTTGCTAGTGGGCCTACTATAGTACGAGGTATGAAGTTCATATTAATATTAATTTTAGTAGCATCGTGGCAATTATAGCGTTTGTGTCATCAAGCTGGTTGTGTACGATACATAGCCAATACGCTGGTACTGTATTCAATTGTGTGTCGCTGTACTGAAATCTAATATAATATTATAGTTAATGCGCAGCGACTTTAGATTATTAATTGCGCAAACGTCAGATCATTGTTGCGTTAAATGCTGCAAGCGATTAATATCGATCACCAATTTTATGAACACAAAACAGTCTGTGTAGGCTAATCAATCCGTATATACTGACCACTTATTTAGCCTGTTAATTAGGACTTCTTAGAATCTGCGTAAATACGTGCCGCATGTTGAATGATTTGCCTCTGGCAGTGTGTAAATCTTACTTTTACAGAGATGATTTCGCATAAACAGCTAAATCCGTCGTGTGGAAGCGTGCGGCGCTTTGCGTGTTGCGTTTAAAGTAGGGCTAAAAAAACTCACCTAGCTTGGTCGTTGCTTCATTAAAAATCTCGGTCCGAACTTCCGAAGCTGGGCATTTTACGTTTTTTCCTGAATATGATTGGAACACAATAAACAAAAATTGTAGGCTTAATATCGATGCACTGGAGTTGTTAGACACATCGTCAAATACATTACGAATTGTTTGAAAATCTTTTTTGAAAAGGTGACAGTCACATTCTTAGAAAAATTAATAATCAGTTTTGTTATCTCATCGTCAATCCAGTGCAGACATAATATTATTCGTCCGTTTTCTGTCCTTTGACCTTTGTTTTGTTGAGCTAAAAATTGATACAACGGTTTCCTGTCTCGGGTAAAGTTTTTGCCAATTTTAATACGATTTTAGTTAGGACTACAAGCTCGTATGAGACGGACAGACGGTCAGGCGGACAAGACGCATAATGCGGCTTATTGGGACGGCCGCATAACATTTCGAAACCAACTTAGCCAATTTAACTTTTACAACTAACGCTATAAAAATACTGTAGTTATTTTGATCAAAAATTCGGTTAATTTTACTTTTTGATGACAAGGGCGCGTAAATTGTGATTCGTAGGCCAGCCCATTGAAGGATTTTGCAGCCCACGAGAGCGTTAAGTGCAACGACGTGCTGCCATCTTCTGAATGAAAATGAGTCCCGGATATATTCAGCGCTGTTGTTGCAGTAAGTGGTCCGTACTCTGTAGCAAGTAATTTGAGCAGCTCACTTGACGCACAACAGCATCGGTGCTGTCACCTAGGCAATTAGTGTACAACCTGCAATAAAAATAATAATAGTGCGTCTTCAAAGAGTACCGAAATTTGAGGCCTCTCTACGGAGGATTCCTTGAACTTAGAAAGTCGAAACTCAAAAGACAGCTAAAATCTACGTTCTGTGCTGAAAATTTTGTACGCAAGTTGACGTTGTCCTGGTCTATCTTCAGTAATTTCGGTGCAATTTTCTGCTGAAATATGCGTTGCAACCTAAAATCGCCAAAAAGTAATAAAAATCCCCTTATTAGATTTTAAGGTCATTCAAGGTCATTAATGTTGGTACCTTTTACGAGCTCTCTAGCAGTGCTTGTTACGATAAGCAGAAAGCTTATGTCTAAGCCTATCTGCAACAGTTTTTAGGTGTTAAAATCTACGTTCATTGACAAAAATTTAATACGCAGTTTGTTTTAGTTTATCTGCAGCTATTTTGTCACAATCTACTTTTAAACTGTGCGCCGCAAACAAAATTCACTAAAACCTTGTATTTTGGTGGTTCAAGGTCATTTAAGGTCATCGGTGTTAGTACCTTCGGAAAGCGCGTCACCAGTGCTTGCTGTGATAGGCAACAAGTCGATGTTTATCTGCAACCGTTTTCACGCTGGACGAACCAATAGCGGTAAAATAACGAATACTTTTTGACGCTCTTGTTTTAGAAAAATTTCGTAACCCAGCAACAAGAAATTTTGTCGCAGAAAACTAAAGTTTTTTTGGGAGCACACATAACGACTACGTGATTCTATAATTGCACCGTTTTGATAGGGCAACAGGGTGCGACAGACAGACGGACGCCTAAATGAGAGCTAAGACGAGCGAAGCATTACAATACTGTCGCGTGTAAAAAAGCCCCTGACTTTTTACATTCATAACTTTATCAAAACCGATTTTTTTTCTACAAAAATCTTTCATCAACCACATCAATAGTAAATTTAAAGTGCACAAATCATCATATTAATTTGAAACGCGTTCTGAAATATGCCATTGTCATCTGTAGAATATAGGCCTAGTGAAAGTAACAAGATCTAAAATGTAATTCATTACTGGCAAGCCTACTGATCCTGTTCCAAAGCTGACTATATTTCACAACGTAGTCTAACAACGCGATTAAAGTGTGACAAGATAATTAATTAATTACAAATCGACTGCAGATTGTAGAGGTGACAAAAATTTCAAAAATATTTTACATGTTGTTTGATGCAGTTATGACACAGATTACCTTACCTTACCTCCGGGGTGGGCAGGCTCTTACACCTGCCCAGCGCTGAGGCCGTATCAGCTCGGCCCAATGCGCATCCCCGAATGTAACCACAAGGTTACAGGTAGCGGCCATAAAGCCGTAGATGGCTATGAAGCAGTAAACGGACGGCTTTAAAGCCGTAAATAGACGGCTGTGAAGCCGTAGTGGGCTGTGGAGCCGAAACCAGCACAAAAGCACTGGTAACGTGCAGCAATCTGCTCTCACGTTTTGGTCAGCGCTTAGTCAGCTCCTCGCCTCCAGATTTTAGAAATCTTTCGGGTCATCGGTGCAAAGCCCCACCA
>Ga0209671_1006223_pt1 | contig 12213 bp, 10 predicted proteins | sample WorMetHERISLAND2_2_FD_187401 | JGI IMG/M metagenome (GOLD analysis project Ga0209671, IMG submission 187401) | Marine gutless worms symbiont microbial communities from Max Planck institute for Marine Microbiology, Germany - Olavius geniculatus... | ecosystem: Host-associated > Annelida >...
CTGCATGCCTGCCTGGACGGACCGGTTTTTGATGCCGCCGAAATTAAACTGTAGTTTGGCGGCAAAGACCGGGGCAAAGGGTAAAAAAGACTGAAATTATTTAGGATTCTTGATCTGCTACATCATCAGGCGGGGTTGTTTTATTCAATGCCGAAAACATGGATAATTTTTAAATTTTACGTTGACTTGTATCGAATCCTTTGTTAGGTTCTGAACCTTTAAATCGATCTGGTTTCAGATTTCTGGTGTTAGAGAGGGTGCCAAATTAATGAAAAGAGAAACCAGGCGCATGGCCAAGGAAATGGCCTATTTCAGCAGCCTTGGCATCTCGGTGGCATTGGCAATTTTCATCGGATTGGGAATCGGGGTCTGGTTGGACCGAAAATTCGATACAGCGCCCTGGCTTACGCTGATTTTTCTGATTTTCGGAATCATCGCCGGTTTTCGCAACATCGGCCGGGTCATAAAGCGAGCCCGCAAATTGTGAATTGGAGCCTGCGCCTAATTTGATGCAAGGTTAGATGCTCCGGCGACTTTGATGAATCCGCTACCGGGGGGCCAGGAATCGATTACATCGATGATCCTGTGGCGATCTTCGGATAATTGAACACAAAGTGGGATTAAAATAACTTGGATATTCAAAAACGCATACTGACATTTGTCACCCGGTCAAACTGGATCCTGTTTCTGGCCGCCAGTATTGTCGGTTTTCTGATATTGCCCGCGGATTTCGCCAAGGGCATTCTTTTTGGAGGTCTGCTGGTTACCGTTAATTTTCACCTGCTGGCCGGCACGTTGCGCAAGGCATTGGCCCCGCCGCATCTTTCCTCCCACAACGTCGTTATTGCCAAATATTACTTACGATTTATCGGCAGCGGTTTTATAATTTTTATACTGATCGCCGGCAACTATGTGAACCCGGTGGGTTTGGTCATCGGCCTTTCCGTGGTCGTATTCAGCATCATGCTCGCGACCCTGTGCGAAATCACGAAACTCATTTTCAAGGAGGCGGTATAAGGATGGAACATCCCTATTTATTTTTAGTCAAGCTGTTCGAGCTGATCGGGCTGGGGCATTTTGCACATGCCTACCCTCACGTAATTTACTCCTGGTTTGCTATCCTCCTGCTGGTTGTTTTTGCGGTGCTGGCTACCCGGAAAATAGAACTGATTCCCACCAAAGGGCAAAACTTTTTCGAGATAGTGATTTCGGGGATGGAAGAGTTCATGGTCGATATTACCGGCGATGAAGGCCGCTGGTTCTTTCCCATTATCGCCACCATATTTATCTACATTGCCACCTGCAACCTGATGGGACTGGTTCCCGGTTTTTTCCCCCCCACGGCCAGCATCAACACGACCGTCTCCTGCGCCATCCCGGTATTTTTGTTTACGCACTATATCGGCATCAAGTACCACGGCGTCAAATACATCAAACACTTTCTGGGGCCCGTCTGGTGGCTGATTCCAATCATATTGCCGATCGAGGTCATCGGCCATCTGGCAAGAGTTTTGTCACTTTCTTTCCGGCTATTCGGCAACATCACCGGCCATGAGCTGGTTTTGATGATTCTCTTTATGCTGGCCGGGGCGTTCTTTGCTCCCCTGCCGATTATGGCCATGGGTATATTCGTGGCCTTTGTCCAGGCCTTCGTTTTCTTCCTGCTGTCGATTATGTATTTCGCGGGCGCCATGGAAGAAGCGCATTAAATTGAATATTTTCGATTGAAGATTGAGATTGAATATTTCAGGTTCGCCTGCGGCGGATCGATTTTAAAAGGCAATCAATCTAAATAGACGGAGCGAAGCGACTACCATAATTATTCTATATTCATTTTTCATTATTCATTGCTTTAAATGGGTGACATGGAAGAAGCCCAATAACATAATAACTATAGGAGGAAACTAGAGTATGGAAACAAAAGCATTAGAGTTCTTCATCGCGTGTGTAACGGCAGCCGGTTTCGGCATTGCAATTGCAGCCTTTGGTTGCGGTATTGCCCAGGGTATCGGACTGCGTTCAGCAGTCGAGGGTATCGCCCGAAATCCTGAATCATCCGGTAAGGTAACCGTTACCATGCTGATCGGCCTTGCTCTGATTGAATCGCTGTGTATTTATGCGCTCGTCGTTGCTTTGATCCTCATTTTTGCGCATCCCCAGGCAGCTTCGATTGCCGCCCTGTTTGCCGGATAAAACGGAAGATACGCCGGAATTAAAAAAGGCTGCACCCGTTCAGGGGGTGCAGCCTTTTTTTATGCCCGAAAATCCGGTGTCCGGCCGCGTGGCAACCCTACTGACAATTCTATACATTCTTGTTTATATGGTCGAATTACTTCAGCATGTTGTTCTCCCCCAATAGATCCTGGATGCTTGATACTTGATGCTGGATATCTAAAAATACACCTACCGTAAATTCTAACAGAATCCGGTATCCCGAAAGCAGTATCATGGATCAGTCAACACGGGCAATTGTTCCTTTCGGCAAATTAAATGGATTTAAGAATGTTCTGCAACATCAGGATAAGCGGCTCGCAAAGGCGGTTCCGCGTGACCGTTTCTTCACCTCGGCAGTGGCTGCTTGATCGTCGCGGCCGGTCCGTCAACGGCAAATCTTCAATGAAATCCTTTAGTTTTTCCCCAATCTGCCGATAACGCCCATAAGGGTCCGCGTGCCGGGCAAGTTGCGGCGTTCAAGATCCCAAATTTCAATACGATTTGGCCTGTAAATAAAGGAACTTTATTTTGAAAAACCCGATAGCCGGTTTATATCATTTATGGACCAACACGGTGATTGACAATGGATGAGCAAGATATCCTGCAGCAGCTGGATAAGATAAAGGACATACCCACGCTTCCAACGATCGTATTGGAGTTGAACAAGCATTTGAGCAACCCCGACGCCTCGGTTGCCAGTGTCAGTAAAACGATCGAAAAGGATCAGGCGATTGCGCTGAAAGTACTGAAGCTCATCAATTCCCCATATTACGGGTTCAGTTCCAGGATCAGCAATGTTAAGCACGCTTTGGTTCTGATGGGGTTTGTCGCGGTTCGCAACGTGATACTTTCCGTCTCGGTTATCAATGCCCTGCCTAAAAATCTTCTGTTGCAGGATTTTGAAATGGACGCTTTCTGGCGGCATTCCCTGGCAGTCGCCGTGACCAGCAAAAACATGGCTCAAAAATCCAGACTGGAATTGCCGGACAACTGTTTCGTCGGCGGTCTCCTCCACGATGTCGGCAAAGTAATACTGGTGCAATATTTCCAGGATCTGTTTCTCAATGTCTGGCAATGCATGCAAAAACAGCACCTGAGCTTTTACGAAGCAGAGAAACAGGCCTTGCCGATTTGTCATGCCCGGATTGGAGCCTATCTGGCTGAGCGTTGGGCCCTGCCCAAGGGCCTGGCCCAAGCGATTCGATCGCACCAGGAATTCCATCCCGACCTCCCCAACGCGAATTTTATAATGATAATTTATCTGGCCAATATACTGGTCAACAGTTATGACGAAAATCAGGATTGTAAAATTGATCTGGCATCCGTGCATCCGGTTGCCGTCAAATTTCTGATGGAACAATTGGATAATGTTGAAGACTGGTATTTCAGCCTGAAGGATGAAATTGAATCGGCCTACGCCTTGTTCCTGGAATCGAATCTGTAGTAGATTTTAGATGACAGAGGTCGGAAGACAGAAAAGAGCCGAAGTTATTAGTTATTGGTTATTCGAAATTGATACTACCCGTTAATTTCAATCCGCAATCCGCAATCTGCAATCCGCAATCAAATATCCCTCCACTCAAATCCGAATACCGAATGCCGAACGCCGATCGTGTACGATCCGTTATTTTCAATCCGAAATCCGCAATCTGCAATCCGCAATCAAATATCCCTAAACCTTAAACCCTATACCCTAAACCTTTCTTGCCGAATACCGAATGCCGAACGCCGGATACCATTTACTTATTTCTATATTTATTGTTCTTCACTTGTCATTAGTCATTAGTCATTGGCTATTGGTCATTAGTCATTCGGTCACTTATCAAGTATCTTCGCAAGATATTGCCCCGTATAGGAGTCGTCGATTTTTGCGATTTCTTCCGGAGTGCCGCAGCCGATGACATAGCCGCCCTCATCGCCGCCTTCCGGACCGAGGTCAATGATGTGATCGGCGGTTTTGATGACATCCAGGTTGTGCTCGATGACGATGACCGAGTTACCGGCGTCCACCAGTTGATTGAGCACATCCAGCAGACGGCGAATATCATCGGCATGCAGACCGGTGGTGGGTTCATCCAGAATATATACGGTTTTGCCGGTTCCCTTCTTGCTGAGTTCCCGGGAGAGCTTGACCCGCTGGGCTTCGCCTCCGGAGAGGGTGGTGGCCGGCTGGCCGAGCTGGATATACCCCAGGCCCACCTCGACCAAGGTTTGGAGTTTGGACCTGATTTTTCCGACCCGCGAAAAAAACGCCGTGGCCTGGTTGACGGTCATTTCGAGAACCTCTTTGATGTTTTTGCCTTTGTAGCGAATCTCCAAGGTTTCACGATTGTAGCGCTGGCCCCGGCACACATCGCAGGCGACGTAGACATCCGGCAAAAAATGCATTTCAATTTTGACAATGCCGTCTCCCTGGCAAGCTTCACAGCGGCCCCCCTTGACATTGAAGCTGAAGCGGCCCGGTTTGTAGCCGCGCATACGGGCTTCAGGGGTGCGGGAGAAAAGGTCTCGGATAAAGGAAAAAACACCGGTGTAGGTCCCGGGATTGGAGCGCGGCGTACGTCCAATGGGGGACTGGTCGATATTGACGATTTTATCGACATGTTCGATCCCGCTGATGCGGCGGTGGGCGCCGGCCATAATCCTCTCCTGGCGCTTTTTCTGGATCAAGGCCGGATGCAGGGTTTCCAGGACCAGGGTGGATTTGCCCGATCCGGACACCCCGGTGACGCAGGTAAAGCAGCCCAGGGGGAAAGCGACATCGATATTTTTTAAGTTGTTGCGCGCGGCGCCTTCGATCACGATTTCCTTATCGTGATGCAGGCGGCGGGTTTGCGGGATGACAATCGACTTGCGGCCGGATAAATATTGCCCTGTCAGAGACAGCTCATCAGTGAGCAGTTCGGCAGATTCCCCCGCAAAAACCACTTGGCCCCCGTTAACGCCGGCACCGGGACCCATGTCGACAACATAATCGGCGGCGCGGATGGTTTCCTCGTCATGCTCGACCACCAGTACCGTGTTGCCCAGATCGCGCATTTTAAAGAGCGTGGCCAGCAGGCGCTCGTTGTCCTTCTGGTGCAGCCCGATACTGGGTTCGTCCAAGACATACAGCACCCCGGTAAGCTTGGAGCCGATCTGGGTGGCCAGGCGAATGCGCTGACTTTCACCGCCCGATAAGGACTGGGCGGCCCGATCGAGGGTCAGGTAGGACAGACCGACACTCCGCAAAAAGCCCAAACGCTCGACAATCTCCCGCAGTATTCTCCTGGCAATGATTTCTTTTTTGCCCGACAGCCTCAAGTCCAGGAAAAAATCACGGGACTTGAGCACCGACAAGGACGTCACTTCGGCAATGTTGAGGCCGCCGACTTTCACGGACCGGCCGGCTTGGTTCAATTTCGTACCCCCGCAGTCCGAGCAGGGCCGGAAGTTCATGTACTGCTTAATTTCTTCACGAATATAGTTGGAGTCGGTCTCGCGATAGCGACGCTCCAGGTTGGGAATAACGCCCTCAAAGGGCTTTTCGTATGTGTAGCGGCGGTTGTCCCTTTCGAAATAAAAGTTGATCGTCTGCTGGCCGGTGCCGTTTAGCAGGACCTGCTGAAAATTTTCCGGCAGATCTTTATAGGGGGTATAGATATCGGCACCATAGTGTCTAGTCAATGCATCCAGAAATTCGATGAAATGCATGCTGTTGCGTTTGGCCCAGACACTGACGGCACCTTCGCGCAGCGACAGCTCACGATTCGGAATAATCAGATCCGGATCCAGTTCGGTGGTCCACCCCAGTCCATCGCAGGTCGGACAGGCGCCCTGGGGGGAATTGAACGAAAAACTGGCCGGGGTGAATTCCGGATAGCTGATGCCGCATTCTATGCAGGCCGATTTTTCGCTGAACAGGATGGACTCCTGATCGAGGACGAGCACCGTGACAATTCCGCCGGCCTGGGCCAAGGCCAGTTCCAGAGAATCCGCCAGCCTTTTGCGGATGGCCTCTTTGATGATCAAACGGTCGACGACCACGTCGATGTCGTGCTTTTTGGTTTTCGCGAGTTGGCCGACCTCCTCGATGTCAAGTACCTCGCCGTCCACGCGCACCCTGGCATAACCCTCTTTTTTCAGCCGCTTGAACAATTGTGCGTGACTGCCTTTTTGTCCCCCCACCAGCGGCGCCAAAATCATCACCCGGGAACCCTCGGCCAGTGACATGACGCTGTCCACGATTTGGTCGATGGTCTGGGAGGTAATGGGGCGGCCGCACTCGTGGCAATGCGGCGTCCCGACCCTGGCAAACAGCAGGCGCAGATAGTCATATATTTCAGTGACCGTCCCAACGGTGGATCGCGGATTGTGGCTGGCCGTTTTCTGTTCGATGGCAATAGCCGGCGAAAGACCTTCGATCAAATCCACATCCGGCTTGTCCATGCGCTCTAAAAACTGGCGGGCGTAGGTCGACAGAGATTCGACGTAGCGGCGTTGGCCTTCGGCGTAAAGCGTGTCAAAGGCCAGGGTCGATTTACCGGAGCCTGACAGCCCCGTGATAACCACTAGCTTGTTGCGCGGCAATTCAATATCGAAATTTTTCAGATTATGCTGTCTGGCACCCTTGATCGTGATCATTTCCGAAGTCATACTTTTACTTACTGGGTTCCCGGATTTAATTCAAACATTTTCGCCGCGTCAAAAAAAGCGATCGGCCCGGAGCCGCTAACCGCCTATTCTGACTGCAGTTTATCTTATTGGAAAAGTTATGAACAATTTTTTTATTAACTTTTTTAAAATTTAAAGATAATAGCCGAAAATTAAAGATTTCAAGAGATGCCTTGATTGTTAATAACTTTGGGATATTGATGGATATGCCTAGAATACTTGAAAAAATTTACGGGTATAAAAAGTGCGTGATTATGCCTAGTTGTCAGGCAGTCTATAAAAAAATAAATGATTACAGGAAGATAAAAATTGTTCAAAACAAACTTACCGGACTCCAAAGATTGGTGTTTATCCGGTTTGACACAAAATCCCGAATACCATAAATCAGGTCCATGTTTTCTGCTGGTTTAAACAATCTGACGTAAACCTTCCCAACCCATAACTTCATAACCTTAACTGTAGAGTTTAACCTGCAGCAGCATCAACTGCTAACCTTGGCTTTGTTCTGAATGCAGGCTAATGGATAATCAAAATACGCCCTATGGAAGCCGTTTGGAATAAGGTAAAATCCGCGATAAAAAAGCGCATCCCCAACCACAGCTATAAAATGTGGATCGAACCGCTGAAGGTTGAGCGCACTGAAGACAATGCCTGCATCGTGTATTGTCCGAATTTTTTCTCCCGCAAACGGGTACAGGGCCTTTACGGTGCCATCATTCTAAATGCCATCCAGAAAGAACTGGGCCAGGAATGTGAACTGACGTTTAAAATCTCCAACAAGTCAAATGGGCGAAAACCCAAAGTCGTCGAGGATCTTCAATTGCCGTTGCCAAATGACAATGCCCGACCGTATAACGGGCGCTTCTTACGCCAAAACTTTACCTTTGACCAGTTCGTTGTCGGCAGCAACAATGATTTTGCATATTCAGCGTCGCTTGCGCTGGCTTCGCGCCGGGACATCCAGCAAAACGCATTATTTCTCCTTTCCAATACCGGTATGGGCAAAAGTCATTTGTCCCAGGCGATCGGTCACCATGTCATGGCCACCCATCCGACGGATCGGATCTATTATATCACGGCTGAAGATTTCAGCAACGAGATGGTGCGGGCTTATCGGCACAACGCCATTGACAAATTCAAAGATAAATACCGCAACCAGTGCGACGTCCTGCTTCTGGAAGACGTCCATTACCTCAGTGGCAAAGAACGAACCCAGATAGAGCTGGCTTTGACCCTCGACACGCTTTTCGAATCCGGCAAGCGAATTATTTTTACGGGCTGCTATCTGCCGGCGGAAATACCCAAGCTAAATGATAAACTCAGATCGCGGTTATCATGCGGCCTGATTTCGGCCATCGATCCGCCCAATTTCAGAACCCGGGTGCGCATCCTGCAAAAGAAGGTCGGGGCGCACGATTACCGGCTGCCTGAAAGCGTGATTCATTATTTGGCGGGCGAATTGACCGAAGATGTCCGGCAACTCGAAAGCGGCCTCAACGGTGTGGCGGCCAAGTCTTCTCTGCTGGGCGTTCCGGTTGATGTGCCGCTGGCCGAAAGCGTCGTCAAGAATATTGTACGCCAGCGCAAACGCATCACCATCGGCGTCATCAAGAAATTGGTGTGCAAGTACTACAATGTAAGCATAGAAGATGTCGTATCCAAATCCCGCAAACAAAATCTCGTGCGTCCCAGGCAAATGGCTATCTATTTGTCACGGCGCTATACCGATTCCCCGTTGCAGACGATCGGTAAGTCATTCAATCGCTACCACGCCACGGCCCTGCATTCCATCAACAGCATCGAGCGCGGTCTTAAGCAGGACAGCTCGATTCAAAAGCAGGTCGGTTTCTTTTGCCAGAAGCTTGAGAACGGTAAATTTTAATTCCGGTTCGCCTGTAGCATCTACTGAGCAAATTCCACATCCTGGAAACAATAGAAAATAATTGGTTGGCGCCGCCGGAATTAAAATTTAATATTTTTTTATTTATTCTTCCTTAAGCGGGGTTGATTGGCCGATAGCCATTTGTCACGATGATCAACCTCAGTTCCTGCTCCCCAATTGAAATGACGGAGCGCAGCGACCACCACCATTAGTCATTTGACATTAGTCATATTCATTTCTCAGAGCTTCAGCAGTTCCAGCATCTCTTCATGTACATGCCCGTTGCTGACCAGGATCTCGTGATCGCCCAGGTTGTACGGTTCGTTGGAAAACGTGGTGACACTGGCGCCGGCTTCGGCGGCGATCAGGGCCCCGGCGGCGGTATCCCACGCCTTGAGGCCCTGCTCCCAGAATGCTTCAAAGCGGCCGCAGGCCACGTAGCAAATGTCGAGGGCGGCCGAACCCAATCTGCGAACGGCCTGTGAGGCTTTCAGACAGTTGCCGTAGCGGACAATAACCGGCTCGAATATTTCCAGTATGTGATAGGGAAATCCGGTTACCAGCAGGCTGTCGGCCACCGCTTCGACATTGGAAACCTGGATCGGTTGACCGTTTAGTTGCGCCCCTTGACCGCGCTGCGCCGTGTATAGCTGTCCATCGACCGGATTCAAGACCACTCCCAGTACAATCTCATCCCGCCGGACCAGGGCGATCGAAATGCAAAAAATTGGCAGCTGGTGCGCAAAGTTCACCGTGCCGTCCAGGGGATCAATAACCCACTGAAATTCGTTGGAGCCATCATTGAAGCCGGATTCCTCGCCCAGGATGGAATGCTCCGGAAAGCGGCTGTGAATCATGCCGATGATTTCTTTTTCAGCTTCGGTGTCGGCTTCGGTTACGATTTCCACGGCGTCTTTTTTGCGAACGTGGGAAATGTTGCCGAAGCGCACGCGCAATACCTCAGCCGCCTTATAGGCCGCCGCGATGGCTGTTTGATGGTAAGGGGCCAGGTCCATAGTTGTTATTAGTTATTGGTTATTGGTTATTGGGTATTGGTTATTAGTTATTGGTTATTGGTTATTGGGTATTGGGTATTAGTTATTGGTTATCGGGTATTGGTTATTAGTTATTGGTTATTGGTTATTGGGTATTGGGTATTGGGTATTGGGTATTAGTTATTGGTTATCGGGTATTGGGTAATGGGTATTAGTTATTGGTTATAGGTCCGTAACCTTTTTACCGAATGCCGATCCCCGATACCTTCTACCGCCATCTCATCCCTGAGCGCCATGCGCCATGCCCTCTGCGCCATGCGCTCTGCCCTCTGCGCCATGCGCCATGCCCTCTGCGCCATGCGCTCTGCCCTCTGCGCCATGCGCTCTGCCCTTTGCCCATATCCCGTCTCCAGCGTCGCTTACATAACATCCGGCATCCGGCATCCAGTATCCGGAATCCAGTATCCGGAATCCAGTATCGAGTATCCAGCATCCACTATCGAGCATCCGGTCTTCAATCCGCAATCCGCAATCCGCAATCCGCAATTGCATCATCCCGCATTCCGCACCCCTGCCGCGCCATAGTCCTGCTTCATCGGACGACGGCGGGTCCGACTTCCGATTTCGCGATAACCGCCTCCATTCGCTCAACCAGCGGTCGCAGTGATGACTTCGACCGGGCTGAGATCAGGGTGCCTTGGAGTTGGCGGCCCAACCGGGCACTGGTCTGGGGATCGATCAGATCCATTTTGTTTAACACCCTGATGGTTGTGGTTTTCTGTAAATTGAGGTCGGCCAGAATTTTTTCTACCGACCTGATCTGCTCTTCAAACCGTGGATTGCTGATGTCGATGACGTGCAGCAACAGGTCTGCATTTTCCAGCTCTTCCAGGGTGGCCCGGAATGCCACCATGAGATCATTGGGCAACTCCCGGATAAACCCGACCGTGTCGGTGATAATGACTTCCATATCCCTGGGAAAGCGCAGTCGCCGGCTGGAAGGGTCGAGGGTGGCAAACAGCCGGCTTTCCGCAACCACATCGCTTTGGGTCAGCGTATTGAGCAGGGTCGACTTGCCGGCGTTGGTATACCCGATGATGGATATGACCGGCAGGCCTTTGCGCAGCCGCTGGGCCTTTTGCTGTCCCCGGTGCCGGCGAACGGACTCCAGAGATTTTTCCAGTCTTGCGATTCGCTCGCGCGCCCGGCGGCGGTTGATTTCCAATTTTGTCTCCCCCGGGCCGCGGCCGCCGATGCCCCCGGTTAAGCGGGACATGGCCGTATTCTTCAATACCAGGCGGGGCAGTAAATACTTCAGTTGGGCCAGTTCGACCTGCAGTTTCCCTTCCCGGGTCTGGGCGCGTTGGGCGAATATGTCTAGTATCAACTGGGTGCGGTCGATGACCTTTAAATCGATCTGATCGGTAATCGATCGAATTTGAGAGGCTGTCAGCTCCTGATCGAAAATGATCATGGTTGCCGCGTCCTGCAGGGCGACGATAGCCAGGTCCTGCAACTTGCCGCGACCGATCAACAAGCGCGCGTCGGCTTTGCTGCGCTGCTGGATGACCTTGCCCACGACTTCGATGCCGCCGGAAAGCGCCAATTCCTCGAGCTCGGCCATGGACGCTTCGGATTTTGGCTTTGTCTCGGAAGATACACTGATCAGCAGGGCCCGCTCCTTGTTCGAATCGGCTTGATGTCCGATGCTGACGCGGGAAAGTTCGTCTTCAAGCGCCTGAATCAGGGACTGGCAATCGATGTCCAGCTCACCGGGGTTCAACGGCGACAGAATCTGATAAGGTTTTTGCTGGGGCTGCCGGGGCATGATGTGCGCGGCATGGATCTTTAGCGGGATGCCCTCGCTGTCGCTGGTGATCACGGCCATCATATCCAGACGCAGCAGGGACAGGTCCATCAGGTCATCGGTCGTCAGAGATTCATGATTCAGGTGCGTGTGGATGCATCGCAGGCCGATCAGGCGGCCGGGTGCAGCCCGGTAGGCGCTGGAATCGGGAATGACGATTTTTTTACTGTCGCCGACAATGACAAAAGCAATTTTGTTGCGCCGATTGATCATGATGCCGATCTGGCGCCGAATTTCTCGGCTGAGCCGGCAGAGATCGCGCGCAATTTCGTGGGTCAGCAGGTATTCCGGCGGTATGCGACGGCGGTATAAATTGCCGAGTCTTTTTATTTGGTTCGCTTTCAGTCCGGTGGTATTTCCGTAGAGTTTTTTCAAATCAGCCTCTGGCCATCGCTTCTTCCGAGGCCAGGTTTTCAAAGCGGGTATAGGAATTCAGAAATGACAGCAACACATCTCCCGTGGGGCCGTTGCGTTGTTTGGACAGCAGAATTTCGGCCGTCCCCCGGTTGGGATTGTCTTCTTCTTTGTTATACACTTCGTCGCGGTAGATGAAGGCAACGACGTCCGCATCCTGTTCCAGTGCCCCGGATTCTCTCAAATCC
>Ga0209671_1006225_pt1 | contig 12211 bp, 7 predicted proteins | sample WorMetHERISLAND2_2_FD_187401 | JGI IMG/M metagenome (GOLD analysis project Ga0209671, IMG submission 187401) | Marine gutless worms symbiont microbial communities from Max Planck institute for Marine Microbiology, Germany - Olavius geniculatus... | ecosystem: Host-associated > Annelida >...
CGCTCATGTTGACCTACCCTAAGTCGACAATGCACGTTCGGCGTATGCCAATGCATTTGAGTTCGGGCCACGTGACTTTGATGCCGGGAAAATTTTACCCTCCCCCCCTCTAATTTTCCCCAATCGGACTTAGGGCGCCGGGCGGACTCACGTTGGGCTTTGCTTCAAATTTCTAGTTCCAAATGTTTTCCATCTAAAAGAAAAAAATTGTACTGAAAGTGTTTTAGTTTGTGGGAATTTGGCAGTAAAATTGCATATGTTCAGCACCTATATTCTTCTCTGTTGGAAGTTTGCATCTGTTTATTACAAAAATTGCAACTTTGTATCACTTCTGCTTTCTTAACTGACGATACCACTCAAAAATAAAACTCAAAGCACTATGAATATGGTCCCTAAATACTGTAAATATGGTCACGAGTACGTTAGGCAAGGCGGATCAACTGCAACCACTGCTGCTGTTATATACTACTAGTGCTACAAATTAATGCAGTAGGAAATACTAGGAACGTATTACTAGGACGACTGACTACGGCAACTGCAGTTTTGCTGTCAGTGGTCTGGCCATGTAAAACAATTTACCAGATGCACTTTCACTAGACATGTCACTGTCCTTATTTTGTAAACGGTTGAAAGCATTGCTCATGACACGTCTGCAACAGTCGAGATAGTTTATTTGTGGCATTTTATTCAAATTTGTACCATACAAATGACAAAAGTTGGCAGCAGGGTCAGAAGCTCAGCACAAAACTGCCAAATTTACTTACTTAGGGACTCGGTATTTTTTCCGGTCCATCGCGGTTGAATCACTGGACTTAGTGCATGACTCATGCATGGGTCAGCACGACATTTTTTTGCTGAACTTGGTCGGATGATTTCAGCTCATTCAGGGGATGACCATAAAGGAACTTTTTGTTTTAGCATATTTCAGTTTTGTTGCATTATTTCAATTATATTTTTTTGCATGATAGTTCTGTTTCATTTGATGGTCCATTTTATTGATATGGCTAATTTCAGAGACACCTTTAGAATTTTCTTAGGGCTAAGAAATTAATGTTGATGATTTGTTGACAGGTACAGAAGGTGAGTCAGTGCCCGTGGACTGTTCACTGCCGGCGGCCTGCCTCCGGCACTCCGCGGCCTGTCAGACTGCATCCAATCAGGCAGGGTCTAGCGCAAGCCAAGACTCCCTGGCAGCTACCATCAGCACGGGGTCATCGTTACATCGCAGGGGATCATTCTCCTCATTGTGCGGTACAAAGACAACCACAGTGAGCTCAGAGCAAGCACTGCCTACAAGCTGTGTTGACACGGACGACGTTGACAACGATGCGCCTGCGAGACTGACCAATGGCACTCCACTGAATCTGTCAGCTGTCGACAAACACACCACACACAATGGTGCGTTGTAGCAGTTGTTAGTGGTGGTATTAGACACCAGAGGTCACATTTTCACAAATGATTTAGGAATTGCAAAGAAGTTTTCTTTGACACTTTGACAGCCTTTTAGCATTTCAAAAGAACTGCTTCTTTTCATATCACTGTAAACTAATTCATTCAGTGAGATGCACTTATACAGATCATGTGAAGTAAGCACCCCAGTTTCAAAGCTTTTTTGGAAAAATTCTTTGGAAAATGTATTGTCCTGGAACATCGATGGAAAACACAATTTACTAATTTACCTACTGCTTCATCATTTAAGCTGATCAAACGCCAATTTGCTTTACTCACTTATTGCCGGTTTAACAGCACTGCAGTCTGCCATGTAAATAATCTATGACATCACATGTGACGTCTAAACTAAGTGTCAACATTGTGTACTTTTGTAAAAATTGCATTTTATTATGCAGCTTTTGTTTGTAAGACAATGTTAGTCCTTTCCTACATATTTTACTAAATTCTTTCAAAGACATTTTCCATGAAAAAATTCGAAAATCTGCATCTTTTCTTAGAAAAAGCAGTCTTCAAAAATGTGGCCCCAGGCGGGGTGTTGATCTCAGACTGACCAGTGGAGTTGTAGTAGATGAAGAAGGTCAGTGCAAAAGTGATTGGTGTAGTGATTGGTGATTGGTGGAAGTAATCGTCGGTGTAATATCTGTTCATAATGTTGATTACATCCAGGGAATGTCAATGACACATGTGATGCATTAGCTACATCAGAGGACAACTAGATGACTACTAAGCACTAGCTACTAGCACAACTACTACTACTAATGCCACTACTACTATCTTACTGCTGCTGCTGCTGCTGCTAAAGGTAAAGGTTGTCAATTTGTATAGCGCATCATCGCGAGCATGCGCACGCCTCTATTGCACTTTTGTCACTAACCAGAGCCGCCTGCCACACGGCCACCATGTGTAGCCTGCAGACACAGGCTGGCGCAGCGGCCAGCTAGGCAACCCCAGTCAGCTGTACCAAGGTCCCAACTTACTACTCATTTTACCGTCCCATGGAAGGTAGAAGGCTGAGTCGACCTAGCTGGCAGGCTTCGCACCGAGATGGTTTACCTGCCTGCAGGCAGTCACCCATCGCAATACTTACCGGGCCCGGCGTAGAGTATCTTCGTTTCAGCCGAAACGCGCTATCAACTACGCCACGCCACCAACCTACTACTACTAATATTACTACTACTACTGCTACTGTTACTGTTACTATTACTGCCTCTACTACAGTGCTGCTATGTGCCCAGGTGCATTAGCTGCTGCTTCGGACCAACATGACTCAGACATGGACACATCGGAGGACAACGATGAGACAACAACTGTGACAACGTTGGTAGCCAACGGCTGTGTGAATGGGCCGTCATCGTCAGACCGTCGGCCAAACTACGCTCATGACAATCTCGCAACAGACATCTTTGATGACAGCGATGCAGGCGACGACCATGCCGTCAACTGTGACTCTGCGATGGGTACGCCACTACGCATACTGATTGTTTGATTAGGTGTAAAAAAAAAATAATTCTTGTACTTCCAGTTGCCATCTGTCCGTAATAAATACCTCTATCTCTGAAATTTTTACTGTACCCAGGAAAATGCTGGCACAGTTTCTTGTTTTCTTTCAAAGTTTTAATGAAAGAACTGTTTGCATATACACTGTGTCCCAAAAAAAACATCCCGGACATTTTTGACTGTAACTTGAAAACCTATTGCCAGATTTTGATAATTTTTGGTACAAATGGACAACTGACACAATAGCCAGTTGTGTTAGAAATATTTCTGCCAAATATTATTAAAATCTGCTAATCTTTATTCAAGGTACGATCGATAATGTTGGGGATGTTTTTCCAGCTTTTCTGTTTCTTTTAACGCACATTTTGCTTGATCTGCTTTCCCTAGGTAGTGCAGAAACAAACTTTGGGTGAGGTGGGAAACTAAATGGTCATTTGATGGCAAGTTGTGTCAGGAATATTTGTACCAAAAAATATCAAAATCTGGTGATAGGTTTTCAAGTTACAGTCAAAAATATTGGGGATGTTTTTTTTGGGACACAGTGTAGTTTGTTACGTTGCAGTCTTTTTGATTTTGTTTTCACGGTTACTATTCAATGTGTCTCTGTTTTACGTGCGAAAGCAGCTACTGCCTTCAGCACGTCTTAGCCATCGCAGTTCTGTCTGTCCGTCCGTCTGTCCGTCTGTCACACGGGTGGATCAGGCAAAAACGGTCCAAGCTAGGATCACCAAATTTTCACCGTCGGCTGCCTGGAAGACTCTAGTTTTAGGAACCGTAAAGCTTTTTCATAAATTCGAAAGGCGTCACCCCGATTGAGGGCGCTAAATGAGAGGGGGTGGGCAAAATTTGCGATTTTTGGCCAATAAGTCGCTGTATCTCAGTAACAGTGCGAGATAGGACCTAGGTTACTATTAATCACTAATAGGAAGTCATACACTGGCTCTCGATTGGTGCCCAATTCAATGACCTTGAGTGACCTTGAACGTCAAAATAGGGGGTTTTATGGATTTTTTTGGCGATTTTGGGCTGCGAGACACATAGCAAGAGCGAATTGCGCTGAAACCAATTGAGATAGACATGGACAAGCTGTGTATGAAATTTTCAGCATTGAACGTAAATTTCGACGGTCCAAGTCTTGATTTTCTAGGTTCAAGGAAACCTGCGCACGAGGGCATCAAAGAGCGGTACCCCTGTAAAAGTCGCGACGAAATGGCTGGAGATAGACTGACAGTTTGCAAACAGGAACTGCTATAGGCTTTCATGCGTCCTGTGAGCATTAGCTCAAATTTCTTGTTATTAGTTGTTGTCTGATGCTACATGACCATGTGATGGCAAATGTTATGAAATAAAAAAATTAGTTTTTATTCTCCATCTTTTCTTTCACTGGACTGCAACTGGAAGCACAGGAACTTTTATTTCAGGCTTTATTATTGCTACGCACTTAAGCAACGGTAGTATTGTTTTCAGCATTGTTGCACAGTTAGCAGGATAACTCATGAACTGTTCACTTACCTTACCTCCGGGGTGGACAGGCTCTTACACCTGCCCAGCGCTGAGGCCATATCAGCTCGGCCAAATGCGCATCCCCGAATGTAACCACAAGGTTACAGGTAGCAGCTATAAAGCCATAGTCGGCTGAGAAGCCGAAACCAGCACAAGAGCACTGGTAACGTGTAGCAATCTGCCTACACGAGTTTGGTCAGCTCTTAGTTGGCTCCTCGCCTCCAGATTTTAGAAATCTTTCGGGTCGTCGGTGCAAAGCCCCACCACCACGGCAAGGTGGCTGACCACGGTGGGGGGAACTGCTCACTTAGTTTGATGGAATTTTGCATCAACATTCACATCGACAACCTGTTGAAGCCTATCGAGTAGCGCAGTCAAGGTCATGCGGGTTTTGTTTTTTGTGTGTTTCTTGCATGCATGATACTGTTTGAACTAGTTAGCATGGATTCACAAAATGTCATTCTGTAAGATGGTGCCTCTTCATTACTGCCCGTGGAAGTGATTGCAGCTACCCATGGGCAGTACTTAGCCTTCAGCAAGGCTTGACCATCTTTCATTGTCTTCATAATGCAGCTCAGCAGTGCTGGCACTATTGTAAGGGTGATGAACATTAAATCCACTTTTTTGGAGGTCTTCTAGCATCAAAATCTTCTTGCTGATTTTTGTAAATTTAGCATAAAAGATTGGTATTACATTGACAACTTGACCCCACATGTAAAATGTGGCTACAGTTGGTAGGAAAGGGGCGTGGCTGCTGATGGTGGATGTTGTCATGTCTTGGTCACCAATGGTCCATTCTGATCTTGGTGGTTGATTTCAGTTGATGTATGACAATAATGGCATGGCTTAATTTACATACATACATACGAACATTTGTCTCGCAACATCATCGCTTATGTTAAAGATATCGGCTTTTACAACCGTATATAATGTTGTTTTTATATTAGCTTAATAGCCTTGATCTTAACAAGTATTTTAACTTTGCTTTTAATACATAAATTAACTGTTTTTAACTAATTTTGACTATGTATGACACTGAATGGCCTATTTTGTGCTGATGTGCCGTTAAGAAACTACTCACTCACTCACTTTGTAATGCACAGCACTGTCAAGTATAGCTTGAATCAGTCATGGGCTGTTGCTAGGTGGTGGTGGAGTTCAGGTAAACCATGGTTCCTACGGTCAGGGGAAGTCGGGGAATATCAAAGTACCAGGGTGCAAAAGTTAACAAAGATGCAGAAAAAATTTTGAACTGTTTTACGCAGACTGTATACAACAGTTCACAAATTTTTTTCTGCCCGCTTCACTCGCAGATTATTTGTGTCTACACTGTTAAATTAGTTCCACCGCCTTTGTTTCTAGTGTGATTGCAAGCGATCGAAAGCCAACGTTGGTATTTCGCGTGAACAAATTAATCAGGGAAAGCGATTCATTTTGTCCGGGAAAGTCAGGGAAAAGTCAGGGAAGATGAATTCTGCAGAGTCGTAGGAACCATGGTAAACAAACCGGAAATTGAAGGTGAAACACCATGGCAGTAGTTCTTGTTGTCACACCAGCAGTATGCAACCTCTGAGGCTGTGTCTAATAGTCATGGATCAAAATATCTGAGAAACATGCAACAAAATACGTAGTTCTTAACCTCAGAATGCACCAAAACTCGTTCTTGGCCTCACTTAGGAGCTTAACACTCCCCTGGATTCCTTAGTGGGCTGGGAAGGGGTATCGCCTCCCAACCCTATCTCTCTTTCTTGAATGCTTTTTCCATTTTGATCTGGGTGCGACCAGTGCATTGAACCACAGTATAGATGCTTTTTTGTTAATACTGTTCCTACTACAATGACAACTGCTATATGTCTGGAATTGTTTAGGGGCAGTGAAACAGCCGTGCTACTACTACCACAGTCAGTAGACTGACTACAATTTGCTGCTACTACTACTGTGTGTGCAGATGTGGACATGAGGCATCATTCAACTACAACAACAACAACTACTACTACTACTACTGCACGTCTGGAGTTGTGTGGGGGAAGTGAGATGGCTGTACATCAGTTGCTGGTGTTTGGTCGATATCTGCATCAGCTACTACTACAACTACAACAACAACAGCTGAGAGTCAATGCCAACAACTCACATCAACGCATGCTGCGTGTGAGTAGTAGTAGTAGTAGTAGTAATAGTAGTAGTAGTATGAATTATGGACATTTCACCTCCAGGATTTTTTGCCCCTAAAGCATGGATGTTTTGCTCTAAAGACATTTTGCTCCCTGGGCGTTGCATCAACAAAAAATTGCAGATGACAGCAAAGATGGGCTGACAAACGGAGGACGCGAAGGCACATTTAGCATAGTAGTCAGGGGGAACACAGGAATGTCTTTCCCCAGAATATTTTTGTCATCCCTTTGGACATCTAAAAAGGAAAAAAATAATACAAAACTTGTTGCTAGATGTGATTTCCAGAGGTACAAAAAAGCCTCAAAATGTGATGTTTGCTCCAAACCCTGTTTGCTTACAGAGCTCCCCAGACCCTTTAGCTGGATTAAAGCGTGCCTACTTCTAAGGGGAAGGAAGGGTAGGCTTCCCCTGAACAAAAATTTACCAGTACATCACTGGGTGCGTCTGTTTGTCTTTGCAGTCATCCGAAATTTTTTCAGTGGGTGACACGTCAGGAAAGTGGCGAAACATTCTTGTACGGGTTAGTAGCATTACTGAATCAGCACAACCGCAGTGTGTGATGGACCCACATTAACGTTTGTCTTAGGCATTCCTTCTTCCGTTAATCTTTAGTTCTGTCTCGTTCGTGCGATTCTTCGATGAAGTTATGGTGGCTTGGTGGCTTAATGGTTAGGATGTTAGACTCAAAATGAAAAGGTCATGGGTTCAACTCCCGTTTAGGTTGCTATTAAGTGGTGGTTACTGCTAAGACAGGTAAGTAAGTAAGTAAGTTAAGTGTAAATTTATATAGTGCATAGACTGTCTGTGGACAGGTAAAGCATCTCTGCTTATAACCAACGACTCGGGTGAACTCGGGCGTGGCAGGTAAGTCGAGTACCACCAGCCTGTCTAGCTGGAGTTAAGGAGGGGTGCGTTTACCTGTGACAGGTGACACTGTGATTCCATGTGGCAGGTGACTCTCTCTGTAGCTCAGAATGTCTCCGTCTGTCTGTCTGTGTCTCTGTGTTTGTAGGAAGCATTCAGTCTGTTGGCCTACTCTGACCCGTGGAACAGTCCTGTCGGCTATCAACTCGCCGCCACACAAAGAGAACCTGTCTGCATGGCACTCAATAGTGCCATTCTCGGTAAACTGTCCTCAGACATTAAACTAGTTTAGCGATAGACAGTATGCAAGGGTGGCCAAACTACTTTGAAATTCTTTGGAAGAAGTATCCATTTTTCCAGGACCTGGAAAGTCCTTGACGACTGAATAGGGCCTCGAAAGTTTTGGAGTTTGGTATAAGAGGGTATTGAAAGTCATGAAATTTCAGTACTTCATAACCATCGTTACTGTGATGTGAAAATTTTGCAGTCAGCACTTAACTCCCCAGTCCAGTTTTACACTTCAGATTTATTTTACTTACTTCAAGATCGGTGGACTGGACAATGTACAGTAATTTACAAAAAAATACCATATATTCTACTGATTACTTAACCATCATTTGCTGTGTAACTGAGATTAGTAATGCTAAATATGATTTTTGCTATTAACAATTTTTTATGATGCCACATTCACTTCATAAAATATTCACCAACAACATGCACGAAAAAAATTGCTGGAATAGGTTTGGAAGGGGTACTTAGAAGTCCTAGATGAGCTTTTGAATTATTTCCCGAAATTGTGTTCACCCCAAGTGTAGCAAAAATGTCAGTATTAGTCATTTGTGCACGTGCTTGTTACAGTTCGTGCATACAGATTAGCTTACTGTAAAACTTCTGATAAATGCTGGGGATATTTGTAGACTTGCAATAGTAGTAGTAGTAGTTGTTGTTGTTATAGTATTAGTAATGTAATAGTAATTGTAGTAGTATCTGTAGCAGTATTCTGGTGTGCTGTAGAGTTGCAGGGTTTGCCTAAGCAGCCACCGCTGGAGCTTGCAGTTGCCCACGCCCGACAGTGTGTCCGTCATATGGCTGCAGCTAACCTCGCGTCTTGTGCCTTCACCAATATAAACGACTATCTCTAGAGCAGAATAAACTTCAGTTCCCACCAGTGGCATCATGGTGGAGGGTGGGAGGTAGTGGATAATCCCCCTAATTTCTAGCTTGTCATTGTTTTTGGCCTGTTCTTCCAAAAAATAATAATTTTGAAGCTGAAATTCCCCCATTCTGAATTTAAAGTGCAAAATGAATTTTTGAGCACCCACAATTAGCTCTGATGGTAATTTGTGGCTGTGTCAGAAAGTTGCTGCTTTTTGCCCTCTCTGCCTCCGGCCAACTTTAGTCTTCCCATGATGCCGATGGTCTGCGCTAGTGATATGTTGATTACAATAGTAGTACATTGTATCGATGATGGATTGCTATCAATGTGCTGGATAACCTAGCAACTGCAGTTTTCTGTGGCCGATTTTTCCAAATTCTGCAGTTCACTGCGGCAAATTTTTCAAAATTTGCAGCGTCCTGTTCTTAAATCGAGACGTTTTTGGATTATCTAAAGTATGTAAACGTTTGTCATTCAGTGTATTAGATGCTTAGTAATCATTGATTATATGTCGTTAATTTTTAAAAGTAATATATTTTTCGTCATTACCAGCTTTGGATTTTTTTACACTAGTGATGCTGACCAGTAGCATATTCCATACAGTTTCATGGAAATGTAGAAATTTTGTAGTGATGGGCAAATTCTGCAGCTCGGCTCATAGTTGTGTGGTCCATGGAAAACTGTGGTTGCTAGTGCTGGAATGTTGGATTGATTGCCACGAGGCTAACTGAGCACTGCATCTCAATGCCAGTATGCAAGTCTGTGTCGTTGTTCGTTGACAGATAACAGCCTTCATTCACAAATGATATCGCCATGATTTTATTTTATTTTTTCAAGCTCTTAGCCAGTAGGAGTTCAGTAGGTTTACGTGTGAACTCCTTCCCCATTTCCATCCCAGGAAACCACTGGATGCACTTACTTTGCTCCGGACCCCGCTGGGGTGTTACACTGCTCATACCTCATACTTGGATTAGTGGGATCCTGCAGAAGTAACCCCAGGGAGGTGTTGTCAACACCCCGACCCTTGTAAAATCTGGCTGCAGGCCTGTTCCCTCTATATCACTTATTTGTCTAGACTAAGTAATCGTCATCAATAACGTGTTTTCACCATATGACAGTGGTGCCAGTTTAATGTGTTCTCATCTGTTTAATTTTTATTAGATGTTGCACTGTTGGAGAAAAATACACTATTGTGTATTTTTATTTTTCGTCTGACTGGACTGAAGTGTGAGGGGGGGACTGGTACAAGTAATTTATCATGTGTTATGTGATTATTTTGCCCACCCTGCTGTCGTGAACTAGGTTCCTGCTAGTTAATTATCACTTATGATGGAATATTTTCCATAGAGTGTTATTAGCTGAAGTTTTATGTTCACCATGTAAAGGTATGCTGTTTGTTTAGTCATAAAACTGTCAATAACACATGATATGGTCTCTTTATGCTGGTCTAGCTTATCATCAGTGGCATCATGGCCGGTAGGGAGGTACGGTAGGAAGGCTATTGTCCCCTACCCCTATGTTTTGGACTGCAGGAAATATATTGAAAAAATTTGTGTCGTAAATGTCTTCCGAAAATTCAATTTTTGCATTTGAAAAAACCCAATTTTGAGGAAATTTATTTATCTGAAAATGAAATTGTGAGCACCGTGTTGGAAATTCTCAGCTGTCTGTTGGACTGCTGTTGAAAATCTGCAGTGCCTGTCGAAAAATTGCAATTACCTGCCCCGACTAATTTTTTGGACCAGGACGCTGCTGCTCATCATTACCGTGAGGCAAAAAACATGACATCAAACTTTGGTGATTAAACTGACACTCATTAAAGATGCTACCACACCTGAAACGTGTTGTTACACTATACCTTGTGAAACCTGAATGATTCACGTTTCACAAGGTAGTGTAGTGATGTGTTTCAGGTGTGGTGGGATCTTTAATAACATAAATTTTATTGCAAATTTTCCGAGGAGTGTGCCAGTAAAAGAATGTTGAAAATCGATGAATCACGGCTTGTGCGATAGCAACAAGCTGTTGTATAAGCGGTGTGCCAAGTCAATGGGAAGGCCGAAATTTCGACCCCTACAGTTCCAACATTTTTCAACCGATCTTAATGAACCTTGAAACCAAGAAAGATATCCAGGATACGACCCCACATGCAAAATTTGGTTGATGTGGGACCACGGGAAGGGGGTCTGCGTAGGGAGGGCATTTTCCGTTTCTGTATTCTATCTATCCTTTTTTTGTATTCTTGCCCTTGCCTAAGGGTCACACCAGAAGACCGATCACCACCGTTTATGGCTCAAAACGCGTGCTTCCACGTAAGGTAGCCCTTTTTGGGGGGTCTCGATGATAAAAAAATGTTTGGGGGTAAAAACTCCCCGAAAACATGATTTTGGGGGCCTGCATAGGCTTTTTAAGCCAAATTTGCGAAATTTTCGAATCATGATATCACGGCCTACGGTATCTTGATACACACAGCCGTGCCTGAGCCAGCAGTCAGCTGCAGACAAAGCTCAGTAGTGCAATATGGGCCATAGACCAGACCTGTCCATGGAGGTCTGGTTAATGTATGTCTTCATGACCTGACCCAGTGACATACTGCATGGTGTCAGACAGGCGCACGTGCAGGCCAAGCGAAAACACTGCAGTTCTGTAATAACGCAGAGCCTAAGTAAGGATTTGGCAGTCTTCATCCAAGCAAAGGTGAACAAGAAATTTGAGATAATGCTCACGAGACGCGCGAAAGCCTATAGCAGTTCCGGTTCAGTAGTTTAGCTGAAAACTGGGGTGTTCACGCTAAGTTAATATACAAATACCAAATTCTCTACGATAATTCCGTGGTGACACCCTGTTCCGGTGACGGCCCGCCATAGCCACAATCCACAATCGATAGTACGAATGGCCGCCACACTTTCCTATAGGCTACTAGGGTTAGGCTTAGGCTTAGGGCTAGTGCAGGCTCCTAACCGTAATCCTAACTATGGTGGCCCCTGGCTATGGCGGGCCACAATCGTGAATGATATAGACCTGTGTCACAGCCCGAAATCGCCAAAGAATCCATAAAACCTATTTTGGCGTTCAAGGTCATTAAAATTGGTGCCAATCGAGAGCCAGTGTACGACTTCCTATTAGTGATTAATAGTAACCTAGGCCCTATCTCGCACCGTTACTGAGATACAGCGACTTATTGGCCAAAAATCGCAAATTTTGCCCACCCCTTCTCATTTAGCGCCGTCGTTCGGGGTGACCTCCTTCGAATTTTTGGAAAAGCTTTACGGTTCCTGAAACTGAAACTTACAGGCACCCGACGGTGAAGATTGGTGATCCTAGCTTGCACCGTTTTTGACTGATCCACCCGTGTGACGGACGGACGGACAGACAGAATTGCGATGGCTAAGATGCGCTGAAAACAGTAGTTGCTTTCGCGCCGCGACAGTCAGCTAAGCGAAGAGCTTGTTATGTTCTACGTTCGCCATGCATTGGTGTATTTGTATTCGTTAGATGGCGCCACATCACTATTATTATAACTGTCGCTATCTACAAACAAGTGCAGTTTCATTTCAGTACGATCTG
>Ga0209671_1006227_pt1 | contig 12209 bp, 4 predicted proteins | sample WorMetHERISLAND2_2_FD_187401 | JGI IMG/M metagenome (GOLD analysis project Ga0209671, IMG submission 187401) | Marine gutless worms symbiont microbial communities from Max Planck institute for Marine Microbiology, Germany - Olavius geniculatus... | ecosystem: Host-associated > Annelida >...
GACGTGATCTGAATGATCTGATATGATTGATATGACTGTTTATATTTAGCCTAGTTTCCGTTTCTTGCTTGTTGTTGTTTGTTTTTGTTTTTTTTCTGCTGTCATTTTTGAATGACGAATAAAGTTGTATATATAAGTTAACGCGTTAATTCGCGTACAACTCTAATTACTTGCAATAAATTAAGACAAAATTTACACAAATGCTAGTGTTACTTTTTAATTTTGAGCGGTATCTCCATCTGATGCTTTACTGGTATGTTATACTTGTGCTTTTTGATAACTAAAATATAATTACTAGGCCTATGCGTCCGTTTTAATGGGCCGCATTACGTATATTGCTCGTCAGTATGTCTTTCTGTTCGTCCGCCCCGAATGGACTCTGAACTCAGAAAAAACGCAAAACTGGTGTATATTTTTCCGTTGCAGGTGTAACTGGTGTGCCAATTTTCAGTTGAAAAGTGCGAAATAATGTTACACCCCGTTTACACGATCAAGCTGGCTCGACAAGCTGGCTATATGTTAGCTGGACGAGCCAGCTGGATGTTTGCTCAATGTCTGCTCGATGTTTGCTATGCTTTGTGCATGCTTCATATTTGCTCGATATTTGCTTGATCGTGTAAACGGGGTTTCAGACTGACGGCCTGACAATATGTCGGCACTGGGCCGACATCGTATTCTGATTTAAAATCATAAAATTTAACGAAGGCTTAGCGTACGAATGTCGGCGTCGCCGTCTGGCTGGCGGACGGGCACGAAGCGGACCCCGTACGCGTTGGGAAAAACAGGCGGTTCGATGCTAGCGATGATCTTGTCGATCTGCTGCCGTATTTTATCTTCCCGCGCCTGATCCATTTGAGAAACCCCGACCACTTCACCTATATGTACATCAAACTAACGCAAAGTTGTCGTTTTGGGGTTACTCTGCAGCGCAGCTGTAGGCTATGGCCTAATAAAACGTAAAAACGTAGTCCTTCCCGAGCCTTAAGGCCCATTGGGCTGCGCTGATCATCGTTTCCTTAGACCTCAGCCAGACACGAATTTTTACACTGCAAGACCACGAATACGGGGCCAGTGTATCGCGCGGTGTGCTTTTTAACGTCCCAGCTTTTGCTGGTACTCACTGCGCCTACCCACGGAGGGATGACCAGGCTGAGTTGACCTGGGTGGCAGGTTGCATAGCGGAATGGTCATCCATCCCAGTACTAACCGGGGCTGGTGTTGATTAACTGCGCTGATGCAATCAACGACGCTACCAATTGAGCCAGACCACCACCTAATAAGCATTACGGTAAAATAAAAAATTAGAAAAAACCTTAAAAATCTGTTTATGAGAAAAAATTACAAACGTTTGTAAAAGTTAATTTCTAAAACTTACAGTTCAACTTAACGTTTTATCTTCACACATAAAAAGTAAATTAAAATTTAAAAAAAATTCGCGTATATAAATAGTTTAAATCACGTAGGCCATAATCTTTTCCACGTTGACCGTTAAAACGACAGCAAAATGACTTCAGTGTCAGCCATTACTATCGGCTTAGCTGAGTCAGCCTGCTAGCAGTTGATAACAGCAAGGACAGCAATGCTTTATGTCGCAATAGTAAAGTATCCGAAAATCCGATTAGGTGACTTTGGTCTTTGATCCATGACCTCAAAAATTTAATATAACCAACACCAAAGTCAACTCAGCCTCCCATCCCTCCGGGGTAGGTAAATCGAGTGCCAGCTTGTCTGACTGGGGTTCAGGCGGGGCGCGTTCACCTGTGTCGGACGGCAGGCAAGTAACCCTGTGCGATCCCATATGGCAGGTGACGCTCCGTAGTTATGCGATGGGTTTTCCCTAAAAAGTAAGCTTATAACCCTACCGTTTAAACCTTTACACTTTTGAAATACTACGACATCTATTGAACCAGGCTAGGCTATAGGGGCCTACGCACCTTTGTCGTTGACTCCGAGCATAAGTGTGCCGCCTTCGCTGTTGAGAAAAGAGCTGACGTACTTCGACACAGCGTCCGGCAGGTGAGTCTCCAGGTTGCCTCGGCCCAGTTTGAATTCACGACAGCGCGTCTCGCGCCCGACGTTCTCTCCACGCAGATAATACTTCACCCGGCATACCTCTCGGCGACAGTGGCTCTGCCTAAACCGATACCGAAACTGAGCTATAGCTGCAGGGGAAAATCCCAACACGCGCCTATTTCAATATTAGCTGTTAAAGCCTGGTCAGTAAATAATTCAAGTAGGCCTAACCCACACAAGCAGTATCGCAGTCGCACGCAGAACTAATAATCTTGAGAAATTAAAAATAATCAACAAAGTCCTATGAAAATATGTCATACAATAATTATAAATCACGAGGTACTGTAGCAACACCTTTCAGAAAGTAAAGTTTAATTACGGTTTTCTGGCAAATATTCTCGAGTGTTTATCAGTAAAAATAATTGCGAAAATCAGTCACACTTTGAAAGTAAATAAGTAGAATTAAGTAAAATGTAAATTTATATAACGAATAATATTGTTAAATCAACCTCTAATACGCTTGTCACACTAAACTGACTTTGGCAAGGGTATCATCAAAAATACAAGACTTTATTTTTGTAAATAATATCACTACTACCGTTATCTCGTTTGCGGAAGTAGGCCTAATAAGCAAATCGCTAAAAGACCACCTGAAAGAGATGGTCCCCTTGTCTGCGCTATGCGTGCGTGCAACGGACGCACTACGAGCGTACACAGCTACGCATACAGGCCAGTGGAGTAGCCAAGAAAGTCCCAGGGGGCCCAGGCCCCCAATCCTCCAGATAAAACATAAGCATACGTTTAAACTGCACAAAATTTGCCAATTTGATCAGTTTAATTTCGGGAAAATAATTAAAACTGTTGCCTCCAGATCTCAACTTTTACAGCTAAAATGCATCAAATTTGATTTCGGCTAAGGCTCCGTCCCAGATCCAGCTGGCGAAGCTCACAGCGCTCCCCCAGACACCATAGCTTGATTTTAGGGTGGTCCTACTTTAAGGGAAGGGAGGTAGGAAGAAGGGTAGGGCACGGGAAGAGAAAGGAGGGTTAAAGGGGGAGGGGCAGAAAGGGACGGACAAAGGGAGAAAGGGAAGGGAGGAAAAGACTAGGCTCCCCAATTGAAATTTTTGGCTACGCCACTGATACAGGCAGGCCTACGTGAATAGGAATTCCGTAGTTGGAACGCATACTCACTTTGTTGAAACGGTTCGCATGGCTTCTGCGACGGTAAGCGGGCTGATAACGGAGACCAGTGCCGACTGTCCCAGTACAACCAATCGTTCTGCTAGCTGCCGGGCCTCGTCATTGGCTACAGCATAGATGCAATAAACGTACACGCACGTTTTTAAAAAAAATTTTTCACGTTTTTGCGTTTTTAACATTTTAAAAAATCTATCAACGTTTTTTTGTATTTGTTTAAAAAGGCATTCATTGAAAATTACATCAAGAATTTTTAGAAGCACTTCTGTAACTACAAAAACAAATTAATAGACCACTTATTGTATTATTTCACCATTTATGGCAGTTTACTTAAATAGTTTAATGATACTTAGTCTTATGACCACACGGTAAAATTAAAAGTAAATAAAGTTCTTTTTCTCTAGTTTCAGCTATATTGCACCTACGACATTAGGCATAAACAAAAGGTTGAACACATTAGGCTAACGTTTTTATTCAGCGTTTATTAACAACATGTTTTTTATTCTTGCCACGTTTCAACGTTTTCTAACGTTTTTACGCGCGAAAGCAGCTACTGCTTTCAGCCCGTCTTAGCCATCGCAATTCTGTTCGTCTGTCTGTCTGTCCGTCACACATGTGGATCAGTCAAAAACGGTGCAAGATAGGATCACCAAATCTTCACCGTCGGCTCTCTGGAAGACTCTAGTTTCAGGAACCGTAAAGCTTTTCCATAAATTCGAAAAGGGTCACACCGAACGAGCGCTCTAAATGAGAGGGGAGGGGCAAAATTTGCGATTTTGGCCAATAAGTCGCTGTATCTCAGTAACGCTGCGAGATAGGGTCTAGGTTACTATTAATCACTAATAGAAAGTTGTACACTGGCTCTCGATTGGCGCCAAATTCAATGACCTTGAATGACCTTGAACGCCAAAATATCAGGTTTTATGGATTTTTTTTGCGATTTCGAGTGCGACACAAGTCTATATCATTCACAAGGTGGCGCCACGGAACTATCGTTATGCTATCCAGATAGAGAATTTGGTATTTGTATATTAACTCAGCGTGAATACCCCAATTTTCAGCTAAACTAATGAACCGGAACTGCTATAGGCTTTCGCGCGTTTCGTGAGCATTAGCACAAATTTCTTGTTTTAAATATTCTTTTCTGTAACGTTGTTTACAACTGTGCGTTGCCGTATATACCCGCTGCTGCTGTATCTCCTTCGAGTTGACTGAGGGCGTCTATCGCTCGATCTTGTTCCGTCTCCGACGCGACTTGAACCAAAACGCAGCGCGAATCGTCGAGATCCAGGATAAAGATTCGTTCCCCGGACACCTTGCATCAGATTAGATAACAAACAAAATGGCCCAAATAGCGTTTTATACGCTTTAGCTTAGTCAAATATTAAGCGATATTTAAAAATAATTTCACTGCCGAAATTACGAGAAAATTTGTAATAACACTCACTAAATATACCATCGCATCTGAAATGCGTGGTTACACTACCTTGTGAAACTTGAACGTTCTAAAAGCAACAATTAAAAACGATACCACTTCTGTGAACAGCGCATTTTAAGAAATTAACAACAAAAACGTGTTTATTGTCTCAGTTATTGTTTTAACTTATTGTCCAAAGTAATTCTCACATCTTGCAGTTTTCACATCAAATGTTCAATGTGTCAGCCTTTCTGCTGGACGACGCACTTAAGCCGGCGACGCAACTGACCAATGGCGCTATCAGTGAAACGGTGAGACGTTTCGCAAGGTAAAGGTCAGAATACAGCTCTTGAGAAGCGAACCCCTCACTGAGCTACGGAGCGTCACTTGACATATGGGATCACACAGTGTTACCTGCCACCCGACACACACCCGACACCCGCCCCGCCTTAACCCCAGCCAGATAGGCCGGTACTCGATTTACCTACCCCGGAGAGATGGAAGGCTAAGTTGACCTAGGCGGCTGGTTACATAAATTCTCCGTTTTAAGTGTGCACACGTAACAGTAATAGCAGTTCGAATAATTTTCTCTGCATGTTTTCCTCCAGACAGTCATCAATCTCATAATGCTGTCTATTGTAGGACAGGGGTGGAGTTTTCGGTGATACAGCAAACTTCCAGCAAATGTATTCAAAATACACGTGCTAATGCTGGACGTTTGCTGGATCGTGTAAACACCCTATTAACCTGGACCATGCGTCGCTGCAGCAGTTGTATGAGTTCCGATTTCAGCGACGCTTCATCGATGTCCTGCCGGATGTTGCCGATCAGCAGCGCCAGACTCTGCGAACTCGTTCCGCAACGTTCTTCCGTTTCGACCGATGCGGTCTTACCAGTCGCCCCGCTAGCTACCACTGACGACATCGGCCTACTTGTTCTCGGTACAGACTCGGACGCTCTGTGGCTTTCCTGCACAGAAGGCGCGCACACAGCGACGTAACTAAACTGAACTGAACTGACACGGTTTAATTTTTGACAAACTGACCTGCGGGCAAGCAGTAATGCATTATGCTCCGTTTACACAATCAAGCTGGCTCGACGAGCTGGCTACGTGTTAGCTGGATGAGCCAGCTTGATGTTTGCTCGACGTTTGCTCGATGTCTGCTTGATGTTTGCTATGCTTTATGCATGCTTCATATTTGCTCGATGTTTGCTCGATGTTTGCTGGACGTTTGCTCAACGTTTGCTTGATGTCTGCTCGACGTTTGCTCGATCGTGTAAAGGAAGTATTACAGTAGGCACCGTCTAACGGCGTCGGTGGCCTACGTTAGTATACGTGCGCGTACGAGTGAATCAATGAGCAATGGGTTCGCTCTGCTTGGCCACTGGTCAGTTCCTCAAAAGCTAAACCGTGTCAGTTCGGTTCAGTTCAGTTACCTCGCTGTGTACGCGCGTTAACACGGAGACTAACTAAAATTACTAACATGACCAAAAATGTAATAAAAGTTAGGAAAAGTAAAGAAATAAATGTTATAAAAATATATATATAAGCAAGAAGCTCAGCAGTCGCTAGGGTGGACTGACGGTACTACCAAAAACCAGCATCCGACTTCCGGTCTCGCAAAAAAATCAATTTCCGAGAGCACCAAAACAAATAGCTATATATCTACAGAAACTTATAACTTTTGTCTGAAGTTTTAAACATAATAAATATAAATCGAGTCAAGTTTTAAGCCAAAAATTTGTGTGCGCCTTCCAAATTAACTATAAAATACGGGACATTAACTTACATTAACGCAAGTTTTAGTTTAACGCAGTTATTGGTGAAGTTCTCATAAGGGGTTACTTTTTATTGGGACGCAATGTTACAACTATTACAGTATATACCATGACCACCGACGCAGCAAACGTTAGGATAAAGTTTTTTTTAAAAAAACGCCATAAAATTTAAAAACGTACGTGTTAACGACATTTCGGGGCTTTATTTTTGGCCTGCCTTTAGTCGATAAAAAACTTTAAAAAACTAATCAATTCTTGCTAGTTCCTTGATACAGTTTTAATCACCTTCGTCCATTTTTTATTATGGACTACAAATGTCTAGGCAAAAGTAGATCTGAGTATATACTAAATTTATTACCATCGTATAAGTAAGACCTATAATAATAACTTAATGACAGCGACAAAGACAAAAAGCCTAGCTGTCGCTAAGGTGGGCTGACCATACGGCCTATATCCAAAGGCCAACATCTTACTTCCGATCTCAGAAAGAAAGCGATTTCCCAATGTCAGTACAGTCCCATATACGCTATGGTGACGCTGCTGTATCAAACGTTACAATCAACGGTAAAATACGATAAGATAACTACAAGGGTGATGGTTGCAGGCAACAACTTTGCATTTAAAATTGCGGCCAAACCGCCGCATGTATAGGCCTATTGACAGCCTATAAGAAATCGTCATCGCTCTATTTATCGGTGTCAGGATCTTTGACCCCTTACGACATACCGTTTAGCCACAATATATGCGTTAGAAACATACAATAGACGACAAACAAACAGACAGACCAAGGCTGGACCTAACGGTCGGTTAAAAAACTGTCTGAAAAATCCGGTAAAATAATATCGTACATCGAGAGGCGATTCAGTATTTACGTCCGGTGCGGACGTCTCTTCTCCCAGCGTGGCTTCTGACGGTTCGAGTCGTTCCAACTGTTGTTCAATAGACTGTCGCGTCTGCGTCTAGAAAACATTTTTTTAAAAAAAAAACGTTAAAAACGTAAACAACGCGACATGGACAAAAAACGTTTGAAAACGTTAAATAAAAAATGTTCGCCTTGACTTGTTCAACTTCTTTCTTTGCTTAATGCTGTAAATGCTGTATAAAACAAAAAAAGGGAAAGAAAGAACTTTACTCAATTTCAATCCAAGAAATCCAACCGTGTGATAATTAAACCACGTATCACTAGACTTAACTAAGTAAACAACCACCACTACGGCCTACTAATTCGTTTCCGATGCTTCCTTCGCCAAGGCAATGCTGTTTGCTAGGTGGCAGCACCGTCTTCGGTTTTACAGCGGTTTCCCTTATGCCCCATTGGAAGCAATGGCAACGAAAATTTCAAAGTGATCCAGAATCCAGGATTCCTTCCGGATCACCCCCAAAATTAAATCACTGGTCGTTTGCGCCATTCCCGACATACCCTCAAAATTTCAGAAAGATCCGTCCATAACTTTTTGAGTTATCTTGCTAACACACAGACAGACAAACAGACAAACAAAGTCTGGCAAAAACATTACCTCCTTGGCGGAGGTAAAAAAGGTTAAGAAATTTTTTTAAAACGTTAAAAGCGTCAAAACGTGGCAACAAATAAAAACAGCAAAAAACGTTTCTTGCATCTATGGCCTGCGGCGCTGCTTCTACAGCCGTTGGTGCAGTGTCGTCTGCTAGTGGTAGGCCTATTGGCGATGCGGATCGCGATGGTAGCTCTACGGCCGGTTGAGATAAACCGCTGAGATGCGATGGCACATCCAAGTCTATCATCACCGGCCGGTCCATTTCAATCTTTGCAGCCGCCATATTGTCTGCACGTTCTTGACTGCACTGGCGTTAGTCAAAAGTGATTCCACCTCCGTCTTAGTTCTACACAATTTAACCCCGACCCATACACTTGAGTTCGGATTTCGTCGGGAAAAAACTTTAGGCCTGACACATAGACTTCGCCATTTTCTTTCAAGTCTCACACAGAACGACGCACATGAACTAAACTGAACTGAACTGACATGGATTAGATTTTAACGAACTGACCAATGGGCAAGCAGTAATGCATTACAGTGCGCATTGTCTTATGGCGTCGGTGGCCTACGTGACTACGCTCACGTACGCGTCAACCAATAAGCAGTGGGCTTGCGGATTGGTCAGTTATACCCGTTTACACGATCGAGCAAACACCGAGCAAACGTCGAGCAAATGCATTCATAATGCACGTGCTAATTGCGCGACGTCTGCTTGACGTTTGCTAGCATTCATCCAGCTAGCTTGACGAGCTATGGTAATTAACATGCTAATTAGGAGGGCGGGCGGGTTGTAACATGGAAAGCCTATAATATAACACGTGATTAGCTGTGAGCTAAGCCTAGGCCTACATTTGAGCCAGGGGTCCAAGTTCCATCAGGCCTGCTTGATGTTTGCTCGATGTTTGCTCGATGGTGTAAACGGGGTATTAGTAAAAACTAAACCGTGTTAGTTTAGTTCAGTTCAGTTTAGTTCAGTTACGTTGCTATGTACGCGCCTTTAGAATGGGATGAAGACATCGATCGAGTTAATCGCAAACATGGACTGACGACTATAAGGCTAACTATGGTGGAATCTTCCGTTTAACGTTACCAACATTTGCGATTATCTACTAGGCCTACATAAGAAAAAAGCAAAATCTGAAAGATCGTAGCCGTATCGGCATACGGGCACCAACGTTTTGTAGGCCTACAGATTTAAATTAATGACAACTTTTCTCTCTTTTTTGCAACGCAATTTTTTCGTACTAAGCTTAGGCTTATAATCAGTGAACTCTTATTTACGAAGTTCTGCGTGGAATATCGTAATTGCATCTAGCAATAATGACATTAATTTTATGCTGTGATATGCGAATTTCAACTAAGCCTATTTTTGAAATATGGGAGTTGAAATAACCTACTTTAGCAATCCTACCCCATAAATTCCATAATGTGGAATTGCAACCTACCTACGCCCAGCGGCCTCTTCGTATAGGATGCCTACAACTCCCTACAACGCTGGTCCTATATATCTTGCATCGTTTTCAGAAATACTGTAATTATTTTAACGAAAACAGCATATTCTAGCCAAAATTTGCCTGCAACAACTATAATCTAATAGAAACCTCAATAGTAAATCATCTTTGGACGCAATTTACTTGTTTACATCTTTAGCTTTTCAGCGCAGATTGTAGAACTTTTTAAAATGCCATACCAAAGCAATTCAGCCGCGTTGTCTTCAGTTAAATGCGACCAAATTAATACGATTAAAACGATTAACTAACAGTCAATCACACAGTTTTATCTTTAGATGTCAGTTATACGAAAAAGTCCGAATATACGATTTTTTTACACTCCTAGATGTGACATTTCTTACGACTTAGGCCATACGTGTGGTTGCCAAGGTAACGTGACGCAGTGTATCAGCTGGTAAGTAAACATAATGGCAAATGGGTCTTGATGAATGTGCTAAAATTTTTCAAAAGAAGCATTTTCTAAGCTTTCTCAAGACTTTGTTTTTTACGCGCTACAGCTATAGACGATTGTCGTCTGTCTGTCTGTCGTTTGTCACGGATGTATTGTGGCTAATCGGTGCGAGATAGAACTTAGGTTGCTATTGATCATTAATAGAAAGTCGCATATTGGCTTTCAAACGACATGAAAATTATTGACTTTGGATAACGGGAAGGGTCATAACGCACGTATGCCAATCGTGCGGCGTTGTGGCTAAACGGTAGGCCTAAGTCGCAGGAGGTCAACGATTGTACCATCGGATAGGGTGCTCGCTACTTCCTATAAACTGTCAATAGAAATGTCTCCATCCGCAGTGGTTTGGCCGCATTTTTCGATGAAAAGTTTCAAGATATACGTGGCCGTATCTCGGAGATAGTAAGAGATAGGGCCAAGGTTACTATTTACTAATAAGAAGTGGCATACACACTTTCAGATTACATAAAAATCATTCACCTTGAATGACCTTGAATGTCAGTACTACAACAGAAACATTAAAGGCTCTAGCGACAGCTGGGCTTTCTTGTATATTTCCATGCGTCACATCGATTAGGCAATGATGACGATATGCTAAATAATAGGCCCATTCGGATCTTTTTGTATTTGTTGTGTTATTTTGTCACGTTGTCCTTGCATGGTATAGCAGTTGTATTGGTTGTGTCTGATACGGCAAATAAATTCTCTCTGTCTCTCTCTCTCTCTCCCTCTCTAACTCTCTGGTATAGCAGTGTACGCCTATGCGATGTTTATGTATAGGCCAAAAATAAATAAACACGTGATCGATAAATTCTTTAAAAAGTGCGAAATCGCTGATCGATGCTCCCCTCTGGTGAATCATAAGTAGGCAAGTGTAGGTTTTGGCTGTGTGCTTTAACGCCTTGCCCTCATCCCACCTCTATCCGTGGACCACATGCACAAGTAGTGTACCTGCCAAATAGCATCTGAATCCGTCGAACCGTTCAAGCAGGGCGCATTAATGTGACAGATGACAGACAGACATACAGATGACAGACCACGCTACGGAAAATGTGTAGCTATAGGCCTAGGCGAAATCGCTTGCACTGTCGAGAGATTTTGCCTAATCAGTGGCGTCGTGGGTTAGAAAATAGGCGTGGCAAGAATTAGCAATTTTTCAAAGACGTCACACATTTCTGAATGAATTCTTACAGACAGCTGCAAATTTTCGACGGAAGAGATGAGGGGTGCTTAAAATCTCATTTTTGGTCATGATTTATTTCTCAAAAAAGGTTTCTGCGGCCCAAATGTTGCATTTCTAGACTGAATCTTTTCGTCACACTGAAGATTGTTCGACAATTTTCTGACAGTCAAAAATTTAGGGTGGGCAATGGCCTCCTGTCCCAAGTGTCCCAGGCCACGAAGAAGTGGTTTCGCCTCATAATGCTGCATGGTTTTTGGCCGACCGTACTAACGCTTATAGCACGGCCTGTCTGTCTGTATGTAACGTACGTGATGTATTGTAGCTAAACGGTGCGAAGTAGGCTTAAGTTGCTAATGATCACTAATAGGAAGTCGCACACTGGCTTTCAAATGAGGCGGACATTATTTGCTGGCCTTCCGACATTCGCGTGCTGTCGGGTCTCTGTATAGCGACAGCTTGGCTTCTTGTCTCGCTCTGCCGTGTCATTAGTCGCCAGATGTCGCTGTGTGGCTGTGATGCTGCAGCTGCGCTAGTGTCATGACCTACTTCTGCCAGGAGGAGAGCGCTGAATTTGCCGAACCTGAAAATGACGAACCTCGACTGTTGCGAAATTTGGCCATATAGTTATGCAGTTTAGCCGGTAACAAAAATATTTCGTATGGTGTTGTGCTGCACAAAATGAAGTACATCTTTAGTCGCAAAACCACAGATGTAGAATTATAGTAAAATACACAGAAACTTACGCGAGAATAAAACTAACTGTGATTATAATTTATATTGCCTAAAAACGTTGAAATATAGAAACAGATGGAGAAACCACAACACAGATTAACAATAATTTAACTAATAACTAATACTTAAACGGTGAAAAGCAGTGGACATTGAGATAAAAACTGTGCTCCAGCGACTGTCATCTGTACTTTTTAAAAACTCAAAAAACATTGTGTAAAAGTCAGCTTTTACATATATTTTTGTTCAATTTAACTACATGCGACATGAATTGAAATTTACGCATCTACTTGAAAAAAAAGATTTGGTCGTCTATTTTTCTTCAAATGCGCTTTGGTCCGTCATTTTCATAATCCCGCATTTCGCAGTCCCTGCAATTTTAGTCGCGCCGCCTGGAGCACCAGACCGATGC